>Ga0181534_10000212_pt1 | contig 42409 bp, 39 predicted proteins | sample PEATcosm2014_Bin_37_FD_119758 | JGI IMG/M metagenome (GOLD analysis project Ga0181534, IMG submission 119758) | Peatland microbial communities from MTU Mesocosm Facility, Houghton, MI, USA - PEATcosm2014_Bin17_10_metaG | ecosystem: Environmental > Terrestrial > Soil > Wetlands > Peat | place... | reverse complement strand
GCGGATTACGCTCGGTGAACTGACCATTCCAGTAGGGGTAGTAAGGGTAGGGCGGGGTAACACTGCTCGCCGCGTCGAGCCTGCGCACTTGTTCTTTCGTCACGTTCCACCCAACCGCGGCCACATTCTCCCGCAACTGCTCCTCATTGCGAGCCCCGATCAACACCGTTGCAACCGTGGGCCGCTGCAACAACCAGTTCAAAGCAACCTGCGCAACCGTCTTCCCAGTCTCACGCGCAACCTCATCGAGCGCGTCAACCACCCGATAAAGCCGCTCCTCATCAATTGGCGGCGCAAATCCCGCCGTCTCATGCAACCGACTTCCCGCCGGCAACGGCTGCCCACGCCGGATCCTGCCAGTGAGCCGGCCCCATCCTAACGGGCTCCACACCACCGCCCCGATGCCCTGGTCCAGCCCCAGTGGCATCAACTCCCACTCGTAGTCGCGGCCTAACAGCGAATAGTAGGTCTGGTTCGCAACGTATCGCGAGTATCCGTACCGATCCGCAACCGCCTGAGACTTCATGATCTGCCAACCGGAAAAGTTGGACACCCCCAGATACCGGACTCGGCCCGAGCGCACCAACTCATCGAGCGTGGCCATGACACTCTCCACGGGAGTCATCGCATCGAAGTGATGCAATTGGAGCAGGTCGATGTAGTCGGTTCCCAGACGCTTCAGCGCCTTGTCCGTAGCGTCGATCAAATGATAACGCGAAGCCCCCACATCATTAGGACCAGGGCCCGCGCGAAGCGTGAGTTTGGTCGACAGGATCACCTCGCTGCGACGACCCTTGATGGCCGTACCCAAAATGGATTCCGATACCCCGTCGGAATAGACATCGGCCGTATCAAACAGACTGACGCCGGCGTCGAGACACACATCAACGAGGTGCCGTGCCTCGCGTTCGTCCGTGTTACCCCAGGCACTGAACAGCGGCCCCTTACCACCAAAGGTCCCCGCCCCGAACCCGAGTGCCGGAACCTTAAACCCCGAATTCCCAAGAAATCGATACTCCATGATCTCACTCCAATGTTACGAAGCCGACGCGCAGACGGTCTTTTGCTCGAGGCGCGCGTGGTCCAGTTGTAAGCTCAACACCGCCACGCCCAGTCCCGCCACAGTCATCAGAGCCGCTACCCAGGTCACCGCAGTCAATCCCGGCCCGTGGTTGATGACGACTCCCCCCAGCCAGGCGCCCAGTGCGTTGCCCAGATTGAAGGCGGCGATGTTCAAACTCGAAGCCAGGCTCTGACCGGCTCCTTCCGCCTTCTGTAGTACCCGCAATTGCAGGGGCGCGACGGTCGCAAACATGGCGCCACCCAACAGCCCCGTGAAGATGATCACGCCGACTTTGCTGTGCAGCACGAAAGTCATCAGCCCCAGAACCATGGCCAGCGTCGCCAACGTGCCCAACAGGGCTGGCACCAACCTCCGGTCAGCCAGCCGCCCGCCCAGCAGATTTCCGGCAATCATCCCCACACCGAATACGAGCAGCACCGGTGATACAGCCGATTGCGAAAACCCGGTTACACCCGTGAGGATGGGTTGAATGTAGGTGAATACCGTGAACACACCTGCAAACCCGATCACAGTAGTCAGCAACCCCAGCAAGACCTGTGGCCGCGTCAAAACCCGCATTTCGGCACCAAAGCTACCAGTGGGGTTCTGTGCGGAATCACGCGGCACCAGACCCGCAATCACCATGATGGCAACGACTCCGATTGCGCTCACACACCAAAAAGTGGCTCGCCATCCGAAGTGGGAGCCAATCCATGCGCCGGCAGGCACGCCGAGCAGCGTGGCTGCGGTCAGCCCCGTGAACATCGTGGAAATGGCTGATGCCGTACGATCAGCCGGTACCAGTCGGGTGGCGACAACCGAGCCCACTCCGAAGAAAGTCCCGTGCGCAAACGATGTCGCCACGCGCGCGAGCATCAGCAACGTGTAGTTGGGGGCGAGCGCACAGGCAACATTTCCGATCGTGAAGATGACCATCAACGCAATCAGCGTTGCCTTGCGCGGCAAGCGGCCGGTCAGGGCGGTCAACAGTGGAGCCCCTAAAAAAACTCCAAATGCGTACCCGGAGACCAGCAGCCCCGCGGCTGGGATGCTCACGTGCAGGTCCGCAGCGACCTGCAGTAACAGTCCCATGATCACGAACTCCGTGGTGCCTATGCCGAATGCGCCGGCGGTCAGTGCGTAGAGAGCCGGTGGTGTTTTCATACACCCAATCTAGGGGTTTGCACCCTCAACAAAAACCGGCAATATTCACATTCAGTTTCAATGAAATATTGATAATCATGGACCGTATAGGCGATCTGGCGCTGTTTCTCCGCGTCCTCGACTCAGGCTCCATCAGCGCGGCGGCGCGCTCGCTCGATCTTTCCGCGGCCGTAGCGAGCCAGCGCCTCAAGCGATTGGAACGCGAACTCGGTGTCCGCCTGTTACTTAGAACGACCCGGCAACTGAGCGTCACGCCAGAGGGCGCCGCCCTCGCTGAGCAGGGCAGGGTGCTCGTCGACGAAATTGAGACGTTGACCGCGGGTTTGCGTAAGGCTGGATCCGGCGTGACCGGCACACTGCGTGTAACCACGTCCTCCATGTTTGGACAGCAGTACATATCGCCCCTCATCCCCAAATTCCTCGCGCTCCATCCCAACGTAAAGCTGAGCTTCGATCTCAACGATGAGACCCTCGATCTGGTCAAGTCTGGATTCGACCTGGCGATCCGCATTGGTGAGCTCGAAGACTCAAACCTCGTTGCCCGCAAGCTGGCGACCAACCGACGCGTCCTGTGCGCATCGCCTAAATATCTGCGCAAGCACGGTGTTCCCGAGACACCGGCCGATCTCAAACAACACCAATGTCTCATTCTGGTAGGCCGCAACGGTCGACGCGATGTCTGGCACCGTGTGCGAGTCGACGGTCGAATCGAGAGCAATCAAGGCGAGCTGCTGCGCCATGCGGCACTGGGCGGTCTCGGCATAGCGCTGCATTCGACTTGGCACGTCTGGCAGGACCTGCGCGCCGGCCGCTTGCAGGTGGTGTTACCCAACTATCCCATTGCGGACACAGGCATCTACGCGGTAACACCCCACCGACGCTGGGTCCCCCCCAGAGTGCGTGCCTTCATCGAATTCCTGGCGGCCCATTTCGGCGACCACCCTCCCTGGGAGGAGCGCCCGTAGTCACCTCCAGGTAATCTGGTTTCAAAAAAGTGCCTCCTTGTTTGTGGGTAGTGATCCTTCGTAATCTGGTTACCACAGGAAACCAACACACAGGCGAAGACCATGAGCCCGAAGCCCAAAATTGCCGTCGTCATCGGCTCGACGCGCCCCACCCGCTACGCCGACGCCCCCGCGCAATGGATCTTGAAGCAGGCGCAGGCGCGTGGCGACATCGATGTTGAGCTCGTCGATCTGCGCGAGCACCCGCTGCCGTTCTTCGATGAAGTTGCCTCTAACAGGTGGATGCCGAGCAAAAGCCCCGAAGCGCTTCGCTGGCAGCAAACAGTTGGTCGCTTCGATGGCTACATCTTTGTAGTCGCTGAATACAACCACTCCATCACGGGCGTTCTCAAGAACGCGCTCGATCAGGCCTACAAAGAGTGGAACCACAAGCCCTTCACCGCCATCGGCTATGGCGGTGTTGGCGCGGCCCGCGCGGTCGAGCATCTGCGGCAAATCGCCACCGAGTTACAGATGGTGTCCACGCATGCCGCCGTCTACATCGGTGGCACCGACTTCATGGCTGTCCATCCGATGTTTGGCAAGAAGCCCATCGAGGACATAGAAGCGAATCTGCTGCCTGCGGCCAAGACCGCGCTGGATGACCTGGTCTGGTGGACCCGGGCCACGGTAGCCGCGAGAGCCGCCGGGGTTTGACGGTGCCCTGGTATCCTCCTGTATGCTGGTATCCATGCGAAACCTCGTGGAGACTCAGCACACTCCGTCCGCATGCGGGCAGATCAGCCGCATGCTCGCGCGAATCAGCGACAAGTGGACACTGCTCGTCGTCCGTGCGCTCGGCAAGGGTCCTCTGCGATTCAACGCTTTGCGGCGCGAGGTCGGCGAGGTCAGCCAGAAGATGTTGACCGCAACTCTGCGCGAGTTGGAGGAGAACGGTTTTGTCTCCCGTACCGTGACACCAACAATGCCACCGCAGGTTGAGTACGCGCTGACCGATCTCGGCCGCGATCTGCAGCAGCCGGTTCAGGCGCTGGCCGAGTGGGTGATTGAAAACTCGGGTCGCATGGACGCCGCGCGCGCCGCCTACGCCGCCAAACGGACTCAGGACAAGCTGTCCCCGTAAAGATCGGACTGGGACCTCGATTCTTGACGAATCGGGCCTCGGCTGGTCTCATACCCGGACGTTGACCGCCGCCACCGAAATCCTCCTCACCGGCACGGGCCCGGACCTGGTCCGGCTCGGCCGTTCGCTGCAGGAATCCGGGTATGCGGTGCAGGTCCATGCCCGCCTGGAAGAAGCCATCAAGGTCTGGGCGCGGGGTCACTGTTCTGCCGCTGTCATCTCGATTTCGGGCAGCCGGGCGGATCGTTTCGCGGCTATTACAGCGCTTCGTGAGCAGTCCCCTGATTCGACCGTACTGGCCCTGAGCGCCTCAGGGCAGGCTGCGGAGCGCACGGCCGCGATCGAGGCCGGCGCGGATGATTTCCTGGCCGAGCCGTTTTCCGCTGCCGAAGTGCATGCGCGCCTGGCTCCAATTGTTCAGCATCGGGCGACATCGTTGCGCGCGGAACTGAGGCTGGGTCCGCTCATTATGACAGCGGGCGAGTTGTACGCAGTGATCGGTACCAGGCGCCTGGAACTCAGCCCCAATGAGCGCGCGCTCCTCGAGCTCTTTGCGCTCGCGCCGGATCATGGTGTTGGCAGGAATGCCATCGCCCAGCGCTTTGGCAAGAACGGCCAGGGGATCTCAATGTCCGCGGTGCACCTGTTGGTCCATCGACTGCGCCGCAGGCTGCTGCCGTTCGGTTTCAGTGTGAGCACGCTGCGGGGCGTGGGTTATCGGCTGAAGGTACCGGCGCCGGATGGCGCTGCTCCGGCCGTTGCCGAACCATCCGGTGCGGATGTGCCCCTGTCGGAACTGCCCCTCCAGCAGGATCCCAACAGTTGGAACACCCGCTTGCTCGAGTACATGAATGACGCGATCATCATCTGGGAGATGCAGGGTCGCGGCATCCTGTTCTGGAACCAGGCCGCCGAGAAGCTATATGGCTACAGCAGAGCAGTGGCCCTCGGACAGACGACGCATCAGCTGCTCGATACTCAACTCACAGGCGGTATCACGCACCTCGAAGCGAGCCTGGCGAAGTACGGCGTCTGGATCGGCGATCTGACACATACAACTTCCAGCGGTAAGCGTGTGCGCGTCGAAGCGCGGCTGGCGCTGATGTCACAAACCAACGGTCGTTGGTTGGTGTTGGAAGTGAACCGGGATGTCACTGACGTGGCAGCACTCGATCAGTCGCGTCACTTCATGGATCGGTTGCTGACGGATCTGCACGCGCTGCCTGACAGCGAGTGACGCGCGGGTCAGGCACAGACGCAATCGTCATAACGACAAGAGCAATCATCATTTCCATCGCGCGCCGGGCGCGGTTAGCCTGATCCCCGACGAAAGATTGCCGTCGCAAGGACATCCAGTCACCCCCCTTGATCGGGTGTCTGACGGCAGTCGGCGGTGTCATCTTGCCCCGGCGAGTCTCCTCGCCGGGGATTTTCTTTTATCGAGTCTTCGCTCATCTCCCATTAGAGGCAGATTCGAGTCTTCTTCGGATTGACAGCGCCGTTCGGCATGAAGCCATGACCAGATAGTGCATTCGGGCCCCGAGCGCCCGACTAGACTCCCACGCCCGAAAAAGCGCGTTAGCGCTGCACTTTGTCCGGAGAAGTCTCTTTGAAGCTCGAGTTTCGTTCGTCTTACGTTGCCCTCCTCGTCCCCGTGATGTTGTCACTGACTGCCGCAGCATTCGCCCAGTCTGCGAATCCAGAGGAGCAGTTGCCAACAGTCGAAATCACAGGCTCCCTGATCCGCAGCACCGAGCCCACCGAATTCAACCAGGTGCAGGTCATCAGCGCAGCCGACCTTGCCAGAAGTGGCGAAGTCACTGTGTCGGACTACCTGCGCGACCTGGCAGTGAACTCTGCGAGCAGTTGGGCTGACAATTTCGCCTATGGCGCCTGGGGTGGCGGTGGAATCGCCCTGCGCGGCCTCTCGGAGAAATACACCCTGGTGCTCGTAGATGGCGTGCGCGTTGCTCCCTATGGCTGGCCATCCAACGGTGCCGACAGCTTCTTCGACCTCAACGCCGTGCCCTTGAACATTGTCGAGCGCATCGAAGTCGTCAAGACAGGCGCCGTGTCACAGTACGGATCCGATGCGATCGGCGGTGTGATCAACATAATCACCCGCAAGGACTATAAGGGCCTCGAGGCGGAGGCAGCCTATGGCAATGCGACTCACGGTGGTGAGCCCACGCGCAGGTTCTCGCTCTTGGGCGGCTTCGGCGATCTCCAGCAGGATCGTTACAACTTCACCGCCACCGCTTCCTATTTCCTTCAGGGTGGTTACACGCTGGCTGAGCGTTCCAACACGCGCAATCAGACCTACGGCGGTGCGTTCAGCGGCGCTGCCGATTACTGGAACCCGGGTGGCAGTGGTGTCGGAGCGGCCCTGAGCGCCTGTCCTTCGGGCACCTCGCTCGCCAATGCGAGCGCGCTTCTAAATGGCCCGCAGAGTGGCACTGCTTGCGCCGTGCACACTGCCAGTGGAATTTCACTGCACCCCCATGAGGAGCGCTTCCAGGCCAGTGCCAAGTTGACCGTGCGCCTGAGCGACAGCATCGATGGCACGGTACAGCTCTGGGATAGCCGCAACATCACCAGCGGATATCAGACAAACTCCAGCAACCAGGGCTACGGCAGTTACACCGGCACGGTCGCCGCGTCCAACATCTACAACCCCTACGGCGTACCGACCCAGCTGACCTACACCTTCCTGGGCGAGCCGCTCGGACTGACCGTACGCTCCAACTTCTACCGCGCCCTGGCGGGCGTGGATGGAAATTTCACCACCCCAGGCTGGGGTGAATGGGATTGGAAGGCATCCATCAGTCACTCCCAAAGCACCGTGGACAACTACGCGAGCGGGCTCCTCAGTCTCTCCGGCGTGCAGAATATCTTCAACAATTCAGTTTTCGACTTTGCAGACCCCTCACAGACCCCCAATGGCCTGGACGGCGTGTATGCCAACGACAGCAATCAGGCCATCTCCAAGCTGGACACCTTCGACCTGTCGGCCGCCACGACGGATCTGTTTCATCTGCCGGCGGGCGGAGTGGGGGCCGGCCTCGGTGCGCAATTCCTGCGGGAGAGCCAGGTAGCCAACAACTATCCTTTGCAGGCGCTCGGTCTGGTCAAGCCCGTCTATCTGCAGGCGATCGACGGCCAGCGCAACGTGGCAGCGGTGTACTACCAGGTTAATATCCCCTTGCTTTCAACCCTGAGCTTCACTCAATCGAGTCGTTACGATCACTACAACGACTTCGGCTCGGCGTTCTCGCCCCGCTTCGCGCTCTCGTTCAAGCCGGTGACCGGATTGAATACCTATATCTCGTACAGCCGCGGCTTCCGGGCGCCCACATTGGCCGAGACATCGCAGGCGCAGGCCACCGGCATTCAGTCTGCGAACGACCCTTACTCCGCCGCTCCTGACAAGACGCTTGGCGTTCCGGTGGTACTCGGAGGCAATCCGACTCTGCGCGCTGAGCACACCCAGAACTACAACATCGGCGTCGAGTGGTCACCAGATCGGAACACCGCCGTCGGCGTCGATGTATATCGCATCGCCATCCATGACGTAATCGGTACGCCAAACATCCAGGCGCTGATCGATACAAACAACCCTGGAATCGTGGTGCGCGACGCCAATGGCAGCATCTCCTACGTCAACATGAGCAATGAGAATCTAAACTCCCTGGTCACCGATGGCCTGGAACTGACTGGCCGCCATGCGCTGCCCACATCGTTCGGTACCTTCCGCGCAACCGCGGATTGGGCCTATGTGCGTCACTTCACTCAGACCAGCTATGGCGTCTCCGTGGATTTCGCCGGCAATGATCTCGCAATGGATACTCCATACGGCGCCAGCTTCCCGCGCTGGAAAGGCAATACGACGGTAGGCTGGAATTGGCACGCTATCGACGCCGCCGTGACCTACAGATACAGCGGCCCCTATCTCGAGGAGATGATCGGCGGTACTCACATATCGTCGGTCGGTCTCTTCGACCTCAACCTCGAGTACAGCGGTGTCCGCAATCTCACGGTCTACGGCCGGGTCAACAATGTGTTGGACCACTATCCGCCGTTTGATCCGATGTTCCTGAATTTCCCGGGACAACCTCCGTACGATCCGTCCCTGTACAATAACGAGGGACGTTACGTCGAGGTCGGGCTCAAATACAAAATCCTCTGAAAATGCGAATGCCGCGCTGCATCCGGCTGGCCCTCCTGCTGGCAGTCGGTTGCAGTCTGCCGGCGGCACACGCCGCCAGTCCGCCGCAGATTCTTGTAGTGGCCCAGGACCTGGACGACATCGTGAGTCTGGATCCGGCGGAAGGCTATGAGCTGTCCAGCATGCAGGCATTCACCAGTCTCTATCAGCGACTGGTGCAGCCCAACCCGGACCATCCGGAGAACATCGAGCCCGCGCTCGCAGCCGCCTGGCAGACCGGGGTTGGATCGTTGCAGCTCGAGCTGCGCCCGGGCGCGGTATTCGCGAATGGCAATCCCGTACGACCTGAGGACGTCATCTGGTCCCTCAGCCGTGCGGTCAAGCTGAATCTCGCTCCGGCGTTCATACTCAACGGGCTGGGTTGGACCGCCGACACCGTTGATCGCAACCTCACCAGGATCGACGCACACAGCGTGCGCCTCACTTGGACTACCCCCGTAGGACCGTCATTCGTCCTGAGCGTTCTGGGAGCAACAGTCGCTTCCATCGTTGATGAGCGCGAAGCGATGGCACATGCAACGGCAGGGGACCTGGGAAACCGCTGGCTGCATGATCATTCCGCAGGCAGCGGTCCGTTTCGCATTCGTCGCTACATTCCCCACGAGGCGTTGGTCCTCGATGCCAACCCTCTGTCACCCGGCGATCCGCCCCGATTGAAGACAATCGTTATCCGCAGTGTGCCGGACGCGGGCACGCGCGAACTCCTGGTTCGCGTCGGTGACGCCGATATCGCGCGTAACCTGGGCCCCGATCAATTCGCGGCGTTACGGGGCAGGCCCGGGCTGCAATTGCGCCAATTTCCCTCGGCGGCCGTGCACTACCTGATGTTCAACACAGCCAACCCGGCCGTGCCCCAGCTCGCCAATCCCGCGCTATGGCAAGCCGCGCGCTGGCTGATCGACTATCAGGGCATCGCCCGGCAACTCCTGCAGGACCAGTACGAAGTCCATCAAGCTTTCCTGGGCAAGGGCTTTCCGGGTGCGCTCAACGACAGCCCGTACCACCTCGACATTCCGAAGGCCCGTGCCATCCTGAAGGCCGCTGGACTGGATCACGGCCTCACGCTGACGCTGGACGTCTTCAATCAACCCCCCTACACCGAAATTGCCCAAAGCCTGCAAGCAACCTTCGGCGCCGCCGGCATCCGGCTGGAAATTCAACCTGCCCTGACCGGTGAGGTCTACACGCGCCTCCGTACTCACAACGTGCAGGCAGTCTGGCTGTATTGGATACCGGACTACTTCGACGCCCATTCAACTGCCAGCGCGTTTGCCTCGAACCTGGAGGATGGCAGCAACTCGGTGGCGGCCCGAGCCGGGTGGCACATTCCCGAGTTGACCCAACTCACCCAGCAGGCGGTGCGGGAGCCGGATTCACGCCGGCGCCTGGATCTGTACCAGGAAATCCAGGCTCGGGTGCAGCGTGACTCGCCCTTGATCATCGCCTTGCAGGAGCGAAGCCAACTCGTCTTGCGCTCCAACGTCCGCGGCTACCGCCAGGGACTGAACGCCGACATGGTCTACTACGACCAGGTGACCAAGTGAGCCGTATTCTGGCGATATTCCTGCGATCCGCGGGCACGTTGGCAGTGACGTTGGCCGCTTTGCTGTGCGTCACATTCGCACTCTCATCGCTCAGCCCTGTGGATCCAGCGCTGAAGAAGGTTGGTGACCATGCGAGCGGCGCTTCGTACGAACAGGCTCGTCACGAATTGGGGTTGGATGTGCCCTGGCCCCAACGCCTCGCGCGTTATGCGCAGGGAGTGTTGCATGGCGACCTGGGCGTGTCGCAATCGACCGGCGCATCCGTGGCACAAGACCTGCGCCGCGTGTTCCCGGCTACGTTGGAGATGGCAACGTTGGCCATGGTAGGGAGCACCCTGCTGGGAATTGTACTGGCCATCGCCAGCACAGCTCGCCCAGGGGGCGTGCTCGACTCACTGGTACGGGTCCTGTCGATCGCGGGCAACTCGCTGCCGATCTTCTGGCTGGGCTTGCTGGCACTCTATTGGTTCTATGCCCAACTTCAGTGGGTAGGGGGCCCAGGTCGATTAGATGACGCTTACGAATACACAATCGACATGCCCACCGGTTTTGTGTTGGTGGATGCCTGGCGCAGTGGCGTGGAAGGTGCCTTCTCGAGCGCCGTCAGTCACCTCGTACTTCCCGTTCTGCTGCTCGGCGCCTACGCCATCGGAAATATTGCCCGCCTTACCCGGGCGGCACTCCTGGCCGAAGCCGGCAAGGAGTACGTGCTGTTGGCGCGAGCTACCGGGGCTGGTCAACTGAAAGTACTAACGCATCACATGCTGCCGAACACGGCCGGTGTCGTGCTGACCGTTCTGGCGCTGACTTATGCCAATCTGCTGCAAGGCGCAGTGTTGGTCGAAACAGTATTCGCCCGGCCCGGCATCGGCCGCTATCTCACGACGGCTTTGTTCGCCGCCGACACACCGGCGATCCTGGGAAGCACCCTGGTGATCGGCGCCTGCTTTGTCTTGATCAACGGCGTGACCGACCTGACCGTCCGCCTGCTCGACCCGCGCACATGAGCAACCGCCAGCGTCGTGTTCTGCCTCCATCCTTGCTGGGCGGCGCTTTCCTCCTGCTGCTGATCCTGATTCCGGCGCTCCTCGGTCCCTGGCTCGTGCCACACGATCCTTTGGCCCAGGACCTTGCCGCACGGCTCCAGCCGCCGTCACTGGCACATCCCTTCGGCACCGACGGCCTGGGTCGCGACGAACTATCGCGATTGTTGTTCGGCGCCCGTTCAACACTCGGTCTGGTAGCCCTGGTCGCGGTGCTGATGGTCCCTTTGGGACTCGTGATCGGCATCGTCGCCGGATACTGGGGCGGCTGGATCGACCGATTCCTGGCAGGCCTGACCAACCTCGTGATGGCCTTCCCCCCGCTCGTGTTGGCTCTGGCCTTCGTGGGTGTGCTGGGCCCGGGCCTGCTCAACTCAGCGTTGGCTTTGATACTCACCGGCTGGCCGGCCTACGCAAGGTTAGCCCGTGCGGAAACCCGAGCGCTCCGGCAAAGTGACTACATCAACGCCGCGCGGATGCAAGGCATCGCTGGCGTGCGTCTGTTATGGGGGCATGTCCTGCCCGCCTGCATTCCTACGATGCAGGTGCGCCTGGCGTTGGATCTGGCTTCCGTCATCCTCGCCGCCGCAGCCTTCGGATTCCTGGGCCTCGGTATTCGCCCACCCACTCCGGAGTGGGGCATGATGATCGCTGACGGCAGCAAGGTGATCTTCGACCAATGGTGGGTCGCGGCCTTCCCGGGGCTCGCCATCCTGTTGGCGAGCCTGGGATTCAACCTCGCCGCCGAGGGCCTCCGCGATCATGGAGACCCGCGCCATGCCTGACACCCCGCTGCTGTCAGTCTCCAACTTATCGGTGGACCTGCCGGCCCGCACGATCGTTCAGGAAGTATCCTTCGATCTGCGCTCCGAATGCGTAGCATTGGTTGGCGAGTCCGGTTCCGGCAAATCGCTGACAGCCCGTGCGCTGCTCGGCTTACTACAACCGCCACTGCAGGCGCGCGCCACACAGATGAAGCTGGGCGACGTAGACCTGCAGAGATGTTCACCAAAGCAGTGGAACGAGCTCCGGGGATCCAGCATCGCTCTGATGTTGCAGGACCCGCGCCACAGCCTGAACCCGGTACTGACCATCGGTCGTCAACTGGATCTGGCGCTGAAAGTGCACCAGCGACTCCCCGCCGCGCAACGGCGGGAGCGCGCCGCCGCCATACTCGAAGCCGTGGGACTCACCCAAACAAAGAGCATCATTGCTTCGTACCCCCACCAGATCTCCGGGGGCATGGGCCAGCGCGTTGTGTTGGCGTTGATGCTGCTGAACGATCCCAAAGTCCTCATCGCGGATGAGCCTACTTCAGCCCTGGACGCGGGCCTGCGCGATCAGATCATGGAACTGATCCGCGGTCTCGTACAAACACGAGGCATGGGTCTGCTGCTCATCAGCCACGACCTGCAGATGGTAGCGCGCCATGCAGACCGTGCTCTGGTGATGCACCGAGGCCGGATTGTCGATCAGGCGCCGGCGGCCGAGCTCTCGAAATCTCAACACCCATACACTCATGCCTTGTGGGCATCCCGCCCAACCGGCCGAACCTACGGCACCGTGTTACCGACATGAGTGCCGTAACTGTCCGCTCTCTCACCGTGCCCTTCCGTCAAAACGTCATCACGTCCCTCGATCTCACCATAGAGGAGGGCGAGATCTACGGCCTCATGGGCCAATCGGGCAGCGGCAAATCCACGTTGCTCCGCGTTTTGGCGGGCCTCAATCTGACCTGGGAGGGTGGCATAACCCTCCTGGGACAATCGCTGCACCCCGGCCGTACGTTTGCTCCGCAACTACGACGCGACGTGCAGATGGTGTTCCAGGATCCTTTCGCCTCACTGCATCCGCGCCATACAGTGGAACGTATCCTGATCGAACCTCTACTGATCGACGGACTCAGCCGGTCGGAAGCGGCGAGTCGCCTCTCCACAGCACTGGAAGAAGTGGGACTCCAAGCAGACCACGCACATCGCTATCCCCACCAACTCTCCGGTGGCCAGCGCCAACGTGTCGCAATCGCGCGTGCGGTACTCAGAAGGCCGCGACTGCTGCTGCTCGATGAGCCCACGTCAGCATTGGATGTCTCGGTGCAAGCCGGAATTCTCAACTTGCTGAATCGCCTGAAGGCCGCCCACGCCATGACCCTCATCCTGGTGAGTCACGACCCGGGGGTCATAGCCCACATGTGTCATCGAGCTGCCCTGCTGGAGAACGGCCGGATCGTCCGCGAGCTCGATCGCGCGCAACTGGAGCAACAAACCTGATGAGCGTCGTCCCTAAACAATGGACCGTCAAAGTCATCTCACCGGCAACCGGCCCCTTGCAAGTCCTGCGCGACGGCGCGCCCCTGCCGGCCGAAATAGGCCCCGGTCTCACGACACCCGTTGAGGTTCTGTTGATCTCCGTCGGCACCTGCTTCGCTCTGAGCTGCCACATGGCTTTCACCATGCGAGGGCAGCAGCGGGTAGCGCTGGAGGTAACCGTGACCGGCCGCAAGGCCGCTCAGCTGCCCAGCCGGCTGGCTGACATGCAGATCGAGGCCCTCTTTGACGCCTCTGTGCCGCCCGAAGAGGCTGCGGCCATCGCCAAGTTGGCCAAGCAGCTGTGCACCGTGACAAACACACTCACTTCCGAGCCGTCTCCCACGGTGAGCGTCCACGTCGTGGCGCCCAACTGATTCATCCCCGCGCCGGAGATAGCCTTTCGGCTGATTACCGGCTCGCTGCCGCCAGAATAGTTATTTCCGCTCAACCTCGGCCAACGCTAACCTGCCGCCGTCATCGTTACCCCGGCGGTAGCTGCGAATGCGGCGCGCTGGGGATCTTTTTAGAAAGTCGCTACGACCGCACCGTGGTATTTCTCCACCACGAATTTCTTAGCCTCCGGCGAGCGTAACGCCGCCACCAGCTCATGGATCGCCGACGAATTCACATTGTCCGGCCTGGCCGCAACCAGGTTGGCATAAGGCGAGTCCGCACCCTCAATAAACAGTGCATCCCGCTTGGGGTCGAGCCCCGCGGCCAACGCATAGTTGGTGTTGATCAGTGCCACGTCCACATCATCGAGCACTCGCGGCAGCGTCGCCGCCTCCAGCTCGCGTATCTGCAGGTGCTTGGGGTTCCACACAATATCGTGCGCCGTCGCAAATATATTCGTCGGGTCCTTCAGTTTGATCAGCCCCTGCTTCTGGAGCAACAACAGCGACCGGGCACCGTTGGACGGATCATTAGGAACCGCAATCCGTGCGCCGTCGCGCAGTTGCGCAACCTGCTTGATCTTGTGCGAGTACGCCCCGAAAGGCTCCACGTGCACCGCACTGTTCGGCACCGCGACGATGTGCGTCCCATGCTCCCGGTTGAAGGCATCCAGGTACGGCTGGTGTTGGAAGAAGTTGGCATCGAGCTGCCGTTCCTCCACCTGCAGATTGGGTTGAATATAGTCCGTAAAAACCTTCACCTGCAGGTCGATTCCCTTGGCGCGCAGCTGTGGCTTGATGAACTCCAGTATCTGCGCATGAGGAATGGCCGAGGCGGCCACCTTGAGCACCTGGGCCGCGCCTGCCGGCAATGAGCCGGCCAGCAGCAGGGTCACGAGAATGAGTTGACGTCGCTGGATCATCCGCCATCTTCCCGTGCCGGTGGTAGGAAAGTCAGTCGAGCGCCGGTAACCAAAGGGTTACATTCCCGCGACATGCCTTTCTTTCATACGCTCACTGCCAATGCTCATTGGCGTCCGCTCCACGCTCGTCGTACGGTGCGCCAAGGTCATTGCAGGAGAGCGATCCATGCTCAGTCTGATAGAGCGCGCGCAGCAGCCTTGGATACAGTGGCAGCAGTCCGTTGTCCGCCTGCTGCGCGCCGAATTCACCGAAGCCCTGCATCACATTGGCTTTGACGAGGTCGATTGGGCCTCTTGGCGCACGTTCTACGACGAAGGCCGTTCCCCGAAGGCCGCTATCGACCGGGCGCTGGAGCGTGACTTCTAGGCCCGGATAACAGTGCGCGAGAAATTCTCCATCTCCTCGAGCTGCGGACTGAACTGCAGCAGCAGCAGGTCCACACCCGCCTTTTCAAACGCAGCGACCCGCTCGCTCACCTGTTCGGCAGTTCCCACCAGCCCCGAGCGCAACCCCCGGTTGGAAACCGAGTATTCCTGCAGAGTGACCCGTTGCTCCAACTGAGTGTTGGCCAGCCAGTCACGATAGTTCTCGTACCCCGGTGATCCCTCCTGGACATCCGTGATGCGATCAATCTCCTCCCGTGCCTCCGACTCGGTGTCTCGGACCACAGCGTAGCCGGCCACTCCAAAGATCATCGGTGGCAGCCCCGTGGCCTCGCGTCGCCTGCGCATGTCAGCGATCTTCTCAGCAATGCGCTCCGGCGGATCACCGTGCATGACATAGGCATCGCAGGTACGCGCAATCAGATTCTTGGCCGCTTCCGATTCGCCGCCCGCATAAACGACGGGCCGTCGCGCCGGTTTGGGTTCGACGATCAGATCCTCGACCCGGTAGTATTTCCCCTCGAAGCTCGTGCGGGAGTCCTTCCAGGCTCGGGTCACGATCTCCAGCCATTCGCTCGTGCGCGCATAGCGGTCATCGTGCTGGTCAAACTTCACTCCATAGCGACGCGCCTCATCGCTCCACCAGGACGACACAACATTCAGGGCCAACCGCCCGTTGCTGATCCGGTCGATGTTGGCTGCCTGTTTGGCGAGCAGAGCCGGGGAGTGAAATGTGGGCCGCACCGCGACCATCAACTCCAGTCGTTCCGTGACCGCCGCCAGCGCCGCCGCGGTGGTCCAGGCATCCAGGGCCGGCGCGTCGATCCCCTTGATGTCATTCAAAAACAGCTCCGCGACCAGCGTCAGGTCAAACCCGATCTGCTCACTTCGTTGAGCCAGGCGACGTGCGTAATCCCACGTAGCGGCCATTCCCTCGTCAGGTACGTTTCGCAGCCAACCGCCGAATACAGGCAACCAGTAACCATAGCGCACAGGATTACCTCCGTGTTTGTTGCAGACGCGCGTTCAGGTAGTCCACCAATCTCTCGAACGGATCGAAGCCGACCACGTTGCGCCCGTCCGCCACGAAATTCGACAACGCGTTGATGTCGTAATAGCGAATGCTGCCATCCCGGTCATCGACGAGATACTCGATGCCGCCTACATCCAATCCCACGTGACTCGCAATGCGTTCCACTGTCGCAATGACTTCAGCCGTCGGCTCGTAGCCTTCGACCCTGAGACCGCGTTTGGGAGCGTCGACCGCGCAGGCGCCGCGGATCAACTCAACACCGCTCGTCGTCTGGCACGCATCGGCAGGGCACAGGTCGAAAGAACCTGCCTCCGGGAACACCCGAATGCCATACAGAAACTTCTGCCCCACCACCTCCACCCGGACAATGTGGCCGCCCCGCAAGGGAGCCAGCTCCTGTACCAGGGCAGTCCCGTCGATTCCCAGATCGAGGCCATTCGCAACGGCATCGGCCAGTGCCGCTTCAGTGTCAAACCGGGTGATGCCGGCGCCGCTGCCGCCCACATTGGCTTTCACAACAATCGGAAAGCGTAAGCCGCGTGATGCCGCTACAGCGGCCGCCGGATTGTTGATCACCCGGGCGCGCGGATAGGCAACGCCCAGCTCTTCGAGAGCGTTCAGTTGTCGTGCTTTCGAGATTTCGTGAGTGAACATCCGGCTGCCGTTGACCACCGGCACCCCGAGACGATCCAGGTGACTCAACCAGCTCCAGGTCGAGAAGATGGTCCCGAGATGGCCGCGCAGGTAGGACGAAGGACTCGCCCGGTTGAACACCAATGAAAAATCCGTCCGCCGCTCACTCGGATCATAGGTATGCACCCCGGCGTCCAACTTGAGAAATGGCACGCCGCGCCGCTCGAGCTCGGCAAACAGCGGCCGGAACCAATCGGGATGCTCGTGATAAATCGCTATGCGTTCAGTCATAGACCTGCCGTGAAAAACTCAATGCTGATGGCTGAGGCGAGCGACCCAGCGATCGCCCAGCGCCTGCACTAGTTGCACCAGGACAATCAGAATTGCAACAGTGATCACCATGACGGGAACGTTGAACCGCTGATAACCGTAACGCACCGCCAGGTCGCCCAGCCCGCCGCCGCCAATGACCCCGGACATGGCCGAGTATCCGATGAGGGCGATCGCCGTCACCGTAATGGCCGCCACGAGGCCTGGAAACGTTTCCGGCAGCATGGCCCACAGCACTGTCTGGCGGGTCGTGGCCCCCATTGCCCGAAAGGCTTCGAACACGCCGCGATCCACTTCCCGCAGCAAGTTCTCAACCAGCCGCGCAAAGAAGGGGGCCGCCGCGACAACCAGCGGCGGAATCGACCCGGCGACGCCCAGCGACGTGCCGACGATCCAGCGCGTGGTGGGAATCATCAGAATCAACAAGATCAGGAAGGGGAGGGAGCGCAGTATGTTGACCAGGAGCGAAAGTGCCTTGTAAATCCAGCTTTGCAGCCCCGCCGTGCCACGGCGTTCCGAGCGTTGGCTCGGGCCAGTGAGAAACAGGGCCACCCCCACCGGCAGGCCAAGCAGAACCGTGAAGGTCAGCGACAGTCCGGTCATGGTGAGCGTATCCACCGTTCCCGTACCGATCTCCGGCCAGTATTCGTACGACCGGACGGCTTCGATCAAGCTCATCGCAACACCTCGTGGCGCACCCCGAGGCTCTCAGCCAGTTGCAACAACCCCGGCAGGCGCGCGCGAGCCGACTGCGGCAATCTGACTGTGAAGCGACCATACGGAATGGTCTTCAGATGTCCGACCGAGGCCTGCAGAATCGCGAAATCCAACCCCGACTCACGGGACAGCCGGGACAGCAACGGCTGTTCCGATCCGGCGCCATGATAGGTGAGGCGCAGCACCGGGCTGTCATCCGGCCCATCCGCCGTGGCGGTATCGGACTCGACGCCGCTCTGCGCCAACAGGGCGCGGGTGACCTCGTGCCGCGGATTGAGAAAAACCTCCACCACCGACCCTGTCTCCACAATCCGGCCGTGATCGAGAATGGCAACCCGGTCCGCCACCGTGCGGATGACATCCATCCCGTGGGTGATCAATACGATGGTGAGTTTCAGCTTGCGGTTGATTTCCAACAGCAGCTCGAGAATCGACTGGGTCGTTTCCGGATCGAGCGCTGAAGTCGCCTCGTCGCACAGCAGAATCTGCGGCCGGTTCGCGAGCGCCCGTGCGATCCCAACGCGCTGCCGTTCGCCGCCGGACAGTTGACTGGGAAACTTCTGCGCGTTGCGCGTCAACCCGACCAGCTCCAACAGCTCGGCGACCCGCTGGTCCTGGGCCGCGCGGTCGAGCTCACCGCTGATCCGCAGCGGCAGCCTGACATTCTCGGTCACCGTCTTGGATTTCAGCAGATTGAAGTGTTGAAAGATGATCCCGATCCGCTGCCGCAACCGGCGCAGCGGCTCACCATCCAACTGGGTAACATCCGCCCCCTCAATGAGGACGCTGCCCGTGGTGGGTCTTTCCAGGAGGTTCAGCGTTCGCAGCAGGGTACTTTTGCCCGCGCCCGACCGACCGATGATCCCGAATACCTCACCGGCGCTGACCTGCAGGTCCACTTCTCGAAGGGCTTGGAACTCGGCAGTCGGGGTGTAGTATGTTTTGCCGACGCCACGGGTCTCGATCACGATCCCACCATCGTGCCGAATTGCCGGTAGCGAGTCAGTCGAACGGCGGTGACTTAATGGTTACGAGCCGCGACCTCAACCTGGCGGAACACCCGCAGGAAGTTCCCACCCCAGATCTTGTCGATATCCGCTTCCGAATACCCGCGCCGGACGAGCTCCTTCGTCACATTGACAGACTCAGCCTCATCGTTGAACCCGGCAATGCCGGCGCCGTGATTGAAGTCCGTCCCGATGCCAACGTGATCGACGCCGATCCGCTTCACGATGTAGTCAATGTGGTTCACATAGTCTTCCAGCGTCGCCTTCGGCATCAGGTCGTGGAAATCGGTCATGAATGCGCGCAGCTGCTCGGGCGTCAATGTATTGATCCCTTCTTCGGCGCCGACCGGCCCATGGCGCTGCGTCGGCGGCAAACCAAATTTCCGGCGTAGCACCGCGGCCTTCGCATCGAAATCAGCAGCCAATGGTCGTAGATACGGATTGAACGGGGTCACGTGCACCACGCCGCCGTTGTGCGCAATGGCATCCAGTTCTGCGTCACTCAGATTGCGAGTGTTGTCCACGAGCGCTCGCACATCCGAATGACTGGCAATGACCGGCGCCTTACTGAGCGCAATGACCTGTTGCAACCCCTCCGGCGTCAGCTGCGAGACATCGATGATGACTCCCAGCGCATTCAACTTCGCGACAGCCTGCTTTCCCAACGGCGACAGCCCATGGTGCTCGACCGCCGGGTCGCCCGTGGGCCGCGACGAATCAGCCCATTCATTGTTCCCCGCGTGCGTGAGTCCAAACACGCGCACGCCCGCGTGGTAGAAGGTATCAATACCCGACAGATCATTCCCCAGCGAACGCGCATTCAGGAAGCTCTCAATCACAGCGACCTTTCCCGCCGCGTGAATTCGCTCGATGTCAGCAGCGTTCAGTGCCAGTGCGACGCGGTCCGCATGCTCCTTTAGAAACCCCTGTATCCAGGCCAGTTTCGCATCCGCCTCCGCTCGGGCCGCCTTCGTGCCCTCGGGTGTTCGCGGACCTGGCCCCACGGCGATGGCAAAAGCGATTGCACCGATGTGTCCGCTCTGCAGGTTGGCCAGGTCGGTTCTGGAGGTATGGCCGGGCGCGTAGTTGAGCTCCGGCGATCCGGGCAACAGCACATCGGTGTGGGCGTCAATCTTGAGCGCGCGCTGATCAATCTCGATCTCGGCACCGTGCGCCGCCAGAGCCAGCACTGAAATCGCGAGAGTCGCTAGTGTGGAACGGATCATGGCTGCAGTGTTGCATCGAAACACCTCGCTGCCCAATACGACTGCGGAATCCCGCCAATACTTTTGGTCATGTGCGTGGAACCGGCGATGAGGTTACGATTTAGTTATCTGCAACCAGTCCAAAGGAAGACAACCATGAGCTCGAAGCGCGTTCAAACAACAGCGGGGACGGCCCTGGCGGTCCTATTCGCGTTGGCGTCCGGTGGAGTATTCGCAAAAGACGTCAAGGTCAGCCTGACCGGTGCTGAGGAAACACCTCCGGTGACGACCTCCGCGACGGGGCAGGGCACCATCCATATTGCCAAGGACAAGTCTGTCAGCGGGACAGTGAAGACGACGGGTATCGAGGGCACTGCCGCTCACATTCACGTGGGTGCCAAAGGTGAGTCCGGCCCCCCGATCATCACCCTCACGAAGGGAGCCGACGGCGCCTGGAGCGTCCCCGCCGGTTCAAAGCTGACCGACGAGCAATGGGCCGACTACAAAGCCGGCAAGCTCTACGTCAACGTACACAGCGACCAACACAAGCCGGGCGAAATCCGCGCCCAGCTGAAGCCCTGACCGAATCAGCGCCGGGCGGAGCCGTCCTCCTGAAGTTGGGGCGGCTCCGCTACTTCCCGCCCTTCTCGTAGTCCTCCGGCGACGGCGGTACCGCCGGCAGCGGCGGCACATCGTACCCACGCGTTCCATCCTTCCGAATGGGCCCGGGCCCCGGCCCCAGGTGCGCCCGGTCAATGTTGTTCTCGCTGCAGGAGTATTCCTTCAACTCCTCCCCCGGCTTGCCCAGCAGCCATGTGCGGGAATAAGTGAATTTCTTCGTGTAAAACTTCGCATCATCCACCGTCAGATCGAGGTGGATATGACTCGCATCCGGTCGCGTCCAGCGCTCGGTTGCGTGCATGGCATCGCTTTGCGGATTGGCGTTCTCATCGATCCAGATCGGCGCGCCCTTGAAGCCGACCGAATCGATCACGAACGTGTCGCCCTCCCACCAGCCGATCTTGTCGCCAAAAAATGTGGGATCGGGATCCTCCGCATGCTTGCGCCCATCGACAGGGACAGACCGGAAGTACGTATACATGTACAGAAACACCACGCGGTTCCCATTCTGCACAATCTCGAAAGGCAACGCGCTCGCGCTGTGCCTGGGGATTCCGCCGATGATGCACAACGCCTCCGGATCGATTGTCTTGGTCAGGTTGTGTTGCAAAGCGGCCTGACCTGCCGGCGTCAGTGGCAACTTGAAATCGGGCAAGTCCTTGCCGATGTTTCCCACAGGCGTGGTGGCGCGCGAGCCCTTCCAGAAACCACTCAAGTCAGGATGCCCATCTGCCGTCCTGGGCGCAGGCCCCGGTGGCGTCGTCGGCTCCTGCCCAAACAAAAAGCTGACTTCTTCCGGCAGCAGATCCGGATCGTGCCGGTCGGTCCTCACCGCCGCGCCACCCGATTGGGCCGCAGCTTCGACAGGGGACGCGCCATGCGCTGTTGCAGCTGTCGCCCCGTGCGCAGCGGAGTCATTCGCGTCAGCGCCCGCAATATGTCCCAACAGCACATTCAAGGCGAACGCGGCCGCCTTCAATCCACGCGTGCTCATTTGCCTGTAGCCTTCGTGTCGTCCGGCCCACCATCTCCGGCACTTCCGCCGAACAACACCCGCCCGTCAGGTAAAGTGACCCGGCGTGCGTCAATGAATTTCGACCCGTCCTTGGCCAGGTATCCGTCGACAATCAGCTTATCTCCGTACTTGATGTCACCCTTCTTCCATCCCCGCCGTGACAACGCACCCGGATTGCCGGATTCGCAGGCCCAGTTGGTCACCTTACCCTTGGAGTCCGTGACATCCAGATAGAAGTACGAATGCGGATTCGTCCACTGGATTCGCGTGATCGTACCGACGAGCCGCACAGGCTTCGTCCCATCAAACTCAGCGGCAAATGAATGATGTGCATTGGCAGCGGTTGAAAGCAAACAGACCAATAGCACGGTGAGACTGACCCGCATGACGGCTCCTCAGAATTTGTAGTTCAGACGTGTGTAGTAATACCCGCCGTTGATGCCGAGCCCGGTATACCCATCGAATCGAGCCGCGCCAATATAACGCTGCGCCGGCGGCAGCTCCTTAGGATACACGTTGAACAGATTGTTGGCTCCGATCACCCACTGCAGCCCACGCCACTCATACCCGGTCTCGAGATTCGTAACATACTTCGGCTGATTCACAGACTCGTAAAACGTAGTAATCGAGAACGCATTCGGCCCCGTGTAATACTGATCCAGGGGCGCGCTCTTGCCGTACCGAATCTCATGCAGGGACACAATGAAACCCGAATCCTTCCACGTCCCCCCGACGATGATTTTGCTCTGCGGAGAAGCACTGGTGAGATAGGCAATCTGCTGCGCGTCCAACAGCGGATTGCCATTCCCATCGAGCCCCAGCCGCGTCAAGACCGTCCGGTTGTAGTTGAAGGCCGCATCCCAATCAACAGTGCCTCCCGCGCCAAAATCACTGCGGTAGTCCGAAGTCAGATCCACGCCATACGTCTTGGTATCCGCCCCGTTGGAGAAGAAGACTGCCGTAACGTTCGCAGGATTGATCCCCGGCGGGAAAGTGACCCCGTTGGCTTCCAGAGCATTGATAGCCTGGTCCCCCGCGTAGCTGCCGCCATCCACGATACGGTTGGTAATTCTGATGAAGTACCCATCCAGCGCCGCATGCAATCCATCTATGGGTTCCGCGACCGCGCCGACGCTGAAACTCACGGATTTCTCCGGCTCCAGTGTCCCGGCGCCCAGCGCCTTGGCAGCCGGTGATCCCGCCGCAATCTGTCCACTGGCGCCCGTAGGCGAAACACTCAGCGACGCATAGAACTCCTGCGCAAGCGAGGGCGCCCGGAATCCATTACTCACCGTGGCGCGCAATCCAAACCGCGAGCTGAAGTCGTAACGGGTCGAAACCTTGCCGCTGGTGGTATTGCCGAAGTCCGTGAAATGCTCGTGCCGACCGGCGACGTCCACCTGCCAGTGTTCGACGGGATTTGCCGCTACATCGACGTAAGCGGCCCAGTTGCTGCGCCCGTACGACCCCGCATTGACCGGCGACAGTCCCTGTTCCGACTGCGCGCCACCCTGTTGGTAGGACGCCGGATCGCCCGGCCGGATCTTGTAGGTCTCCCGCCGCCATTCGCCACCGAATGCCACATTCAGGGGATTCGCGAGCCCCACCTCCACGGGCCGGTTCAGATCCACCGTGTTGGTCCACTGAGTAATCTTGAAGTAGGCGATATGAAAGCTCGTCGGCGTCGCCGCGGCCAGTGCGGGATTCCCCGAGTTGATCAGCCCGAGCCCATCCTGGTCCCCCCCGTATGTGGAGGACAGGTCCCAGCGCCAGCCGAGCAACTGATCTCCCTTGATACCCAGCGTCGCCGCGAAGTCATTCTCATCGATCGTTGCCTGGGGCGAGAATCCATTTGGATACACGGACGGAATCACCTTCGGCAGCCGGAAGTTCTCGTACGATTGCCCATCGCGGTGGGCATAGGTGGCAAAGCTGTAGACCTCAGCCGCATCCCCCGCCAGGGGCTTCCCGGCGTTGAAGGCAATCGACTCGCGCTCAACTTCCGGATCACCGAAAATGAGGTTGTCGACCACACCGGTGCGGCTGTCCGCACCCGACCGCACGCTGTGATTGTGGTGTCGGTAGTCACCGCCCAGGTGCAGATAGCCATCATCTCCCAATGACGTACCGAGATCTCCACCACCCCCGGCGGTAAAACCTCCGCCGTCGTAGTAGTTGCCTACATTGGCCGTGGCTGTGCCGCCATGATTCGCCGATTTGAGAATGATGTTGATGACGCCCGCGATGGCATCGCTGCCGTATTGCGCCGCGGCACCATCCCGCAACACCTCGATGTGATCGATCGCACTCAAGGGAATCAGGTCGAGATCCACCGGCGCGGACCCCTGCAGCGGGCCTCCCGCGGCGTAGATATTCGCGGTGGTATGGCGCCGCTTGCCGTTGATCAGGATGAGCACGTGATCCGGGCTCAATCCGCGCAACTGTACGGTGTCAGTCAGTGCGCCGTAATCCCCGGCAAAAGCTGCGTGATTCAGCGACGGAAGAACCCGTTCGAGTGCATCTCTCAGGTCGGTGGCACCCGTCGCCTGAAGCGCCGTTGCAGGTAACACATCGATCGGCGCCACACTGTCACGGGCCTTGACGTTGGCCTCCCGGGTTCCCGTGACGATAACGGATTCCAGGGAATCGCCCGCGTCCGCATCAGCCGCCTCGGCAGCGGGACTCGCATCGGCTGCGCCGGCGGGCGCGACCGCCGCAATGAGCGCAGCTGCCAATACAGACCTCACTGTCAAACTAGTCTTTGTCATGGTGTTGGTTTTATTTGTGGGGAAAACGCGACGCAGCGTATTCGCAGCGGTAGTGAAGCGTCTAATGACCTTTTTTCCGCCACACTTGCCGTTGTGTAATCTGCGGCAGTAACACAACGGTGACATAACCATCACTCATGGCGAGCCCTGCATTCGCCATTGGACGCGCCTGCCCGGCGGCCGCTACTGTCGCCGCCAGGATCCAAGCCCCTGGGTAGCAATGACGCTGCAACAACTGCGCTTCCTGGTCTCGGTAGCTCAGAACAACCTCAACATGACGACTGCGGGCGCAAAGCTCGGCGCCACCCAGCCGGCATTGAGCCGGCAACTGAAGCTCCTCGAGGAGGAGTTGGGATTTGCGCTGTTCGTGCGCAACGGGCGCTCGTTCTCGAGCATCACATCCGAAGGTGAGCGCGTCCTGAAACACGCGCAAAAAATGCTGCGGGAAGTGCAATGCATCCGGGATGTGTCGGCGGAATCGCGGGATGCCAAATCCGGTGTGCTCTCAATCGGTACGACACATACGCAGGCCCGCTATGTGTTGCCGGCGATCATCCAACGCTTCCGGACTCAATATCCCGACGTTGAAGTGCATCTGCACCAGGGCACTGTCGAGCAGATAGCCGAGTTGGCCCTGCTCGATCGGATCGACCTGGCCATTGCAAGCGGCTCACGCGAGCTGTTTGCGGACCACATTGTCCTGCCCTGTTATCACTGGCACCGGCGCATCATCACCCCCAAGGGCCATCCGCTGACCCGGATCGCGCGGCCGACTCTGTCCCAACTCGCGGCCTGGCCGCTGATCACCTATGTGTTCAGTTTCAGCGGCCCGGCCTCGCTCACCGAGTTGTTCGCCGCCGAGCGACTAAGCCCGGATGTCGCCATTACGGCGCAGGACTCGGACGTCATCAAGACTTATGTGCGATTGGGACTGGGTGTCGGGATCGTCGCCGACCTCGCGCTCGAGCAGGAGGACGTCGAGTCGCTGGCCTCCATCGACGCCGAGCACCTGTTTCCGACCCATACCACCTGGGCCGGCTTTCGCCGCGGCACCTTGTTAGGGCGTTACACCAGCGACTTTCTGGAGTTGCTCGCACCGCACCTGACCCGGCGCCTGGTGGCGCAGGCCCGCTCCAGCGAAAGTGCGGCAGAGGTCGAGGCGCTGTTCGAGCGGCTGCCGCTCCCGGTTTTCCAGCCGCCGCAGGCCGCCGGTGAATTACCAAACGTCATGACAGAACGACGAAATGTCATAGCCGGCAGCGGCTCCCTGCCCAAAACTCGCCTATAGAATCGCGCATGCCCCGAGCCTCACTGTTGCTGCTCCTATGTTGTTTATTACTGGCAGGCGCCTCGAATCCAGGCCCGCAGAGAAACCTGAAGGTCCTCCCGAAGGACATTTCCGACGGCGAGCTCGCGGGATTGATGGTGCGCTATGCACGCGAGTTGAACGTGCAGTGCCAGTTCTGCCACACCGAGGGTCCCAGGGGTATCGACTTCGCCTCGGACGAGAGTCCGGCCAAACTGACAGCACGTGTGATGATTGGAATGTTGAATGACATCAACACGAAATACCTCGCGCAGGTGAGCGACCGGCGCTACGCCGTACCGTTGACCTGTGGCAACTGCCATCAAGGACAGACCACGCCGCCGGTCTACGAGGCCAAACCATGACCCGCTGGCTCATGCTCGTTTTCTGCGCCTCAGCGGCCGCGCAAACACCGGATCCGCGGGTCGATTGGGCCGCGTCCTGGAGCAATTCGACAACACTGGAACTGACAGGACACGTTGAGAACGACTGGCACGTGTATGCCCTGACGCAGCAGCCGGGCGGCCCCATCCCGCTGCGTATCAACATTGACGACAACCCGGTCGCCGCCTTGGCAGGCTCGCCGTCGGGCTCAACCCCCGAGACCCGACTCGATCCCAGCTTCAACCTGCAGACCGAGTTCTACACAAACTCGTTCGCCGTACACGTCCCCATCAGCCTGAAACCCGGTGCCGGGGCCGGTCAGGCGATCCCGGTCAGCGTCCGTTTTCAAACCTGCAGCGCCCGCGAATGCAAACCCCCCAAGACCGTGCATCTGTCCGTGGTGCATCCGTGATTCGCCTGCTGACAATCCTGGCCGTGCTGGCAGCGATGCCCGTCGCAGCCCAAATTGCCGTGCGCAATCAGGGATACATCCCTTTCAGCGACCCTCCGATCAACTATCGCTCCGACGATTTGCACGACCCCGTTGCGAAGCTGGAACAGAAGTTGGAACAGGGTACGGTCAAACTGGAGTACGACGCCCAGCACGGCTATCTGCCCTCCGTTCTGGCACTGCTGCAGGTCCCCGTCAATTCACAGACGCTCGTCTTCTCGAAGACCAGTTTCCAGTACCCCAAGATCTCCCCGGAGCATCCCCGAGCGCTCTACTACAACGACGACGTCTACGTCGGCTCCGTGCACGAAGGCAAAGCAGTCGAGATCGTCTCCTTCGATCCCATGCAGGGAGCGATTTTCTATCTCCTCGACGAGCGCAAATCTGACCAGCCTCGTTTCCAGCGCGCGGAGCTCGACTGCACCCAGTGCCACATCGCAGCCGGCACGCGTGGCGTCCCTGGCGTTCTACTGAGGTCGATCTATACGTCTGACTCAGGGACTCAGGTCCCCGGCACTCGCGCCTTCATCACCGACCAGGAGAGCCCGTTCAGTGAACGCTGGGGTGGTTGGTATGTCACTGGCGCCCTCCCCAGCATGGCCAACTCTGCCGTCCCCGCCAACGGATCCGAACTCGCGCCGCTCCCCCAACGTTTCAACGCTGCGACCTATCTGACAGGCACCAGCGATGTAGTAGCGCACTTGGTGCTCGCCCATCAGACGCAGATGCACAACCTCATCACCCTGACCAACTACAAGACCCGCCAGGCCCTCTACTCAGTGGTCTCCCGGGACAAAGGCGGCGAAGCAGCCGCTGATACCCCGATACCGGTGGACCTTCGCCAACAGTTCGAGCGCCCCGCCGAACAACTGCTGCGCTACCTGTTGTTTACAAACGAAGCCGCGCTCACGGGCGCCAATCTCGACACAACCCCCTTCGCGCGTGATTTCCAGTCACGTGCCATAAGGGACCCCAAAGGTCGCTCATTGCGCGACTTCGACCTGCACACCCGCATTTTCCGCTACCCGTGCAGCTATCTGATTTATTCGGATGCGTTCGACTCCTTGCCGGAGCCGGCCAAGGGCTACGTCTATCACCGCCTGCTGCAGATCCTGAGCGGACAGGACCAGAGCCTTGACTTTGCCCGGCTTACGCCCGCGGACCGCCAGGCCGTCCTCGAAATTCTCGTGGCCACCAAGCCAGCCCTGCCCAGCGAGTGGCAGGAGTACGCCCGTTCCAAACACCTCCAACTCCACAGGGATCCAACATGAGAACCTCATTAGTCGCAACGACCGTAGGCCTGCTCCTTGCCGGCACGGCATCGGCGGAAACTCTCGACGGCCGCTGGGATGCAGCGCTGCTCAACAACGGCCCCGCCGTCCCCTTCCGCCTCGATATCTCCGGCTCCGGCCCCACGCTGAAGGCGACCTTCTACGACGGCTCACGCCCCTATGAATCCACGACTAGCGCCTCGTTCAAAGACGGCAAGCTCATCCTCAACATCGACCACTACCTCACCACCATCACCGCCACTCTGAAGGATGGTCAGCTCACGGGCACGAGCGCCCTGGGTGGTCCCAGCTATACCCTCAAATACGATTTCCACGCCGTACGCCACGTTGAGCCCCCGAAAGCGGCTGCGAATATCCCAGCAGTCGCGGGCTCGTGGGAAATCCCTCTCGAAACACCTAGTCCGAAGGGCGAAAAAGCCTTCCGCCTGATCGTGAAGCAGAGCGGTGCCGACGTGGAGGCCTCGATCCTGCGCGTGGACGGCGACACCGGCGCCTACAGTGGCCGCTACGAAAACGGCAAATGGATTCTCAGTCACTTCGACGGACATCGTCCCGGCGTCATTGAAGTCAGTCCCGGCCAGGACGGCACGCTGCAAGTAATCGCCCACAACGAGGCATTCAAGCGCGCTCTCGAAGGCAAGGACAGCGCCAAGGAGGGCGAAAGCAACAATGCCTATGCCGAGACTCGCTACGCCGGCACCACTCAGTACGTCGCCTACCGCTCAGAAGTCGCCCGGGCCAAGAATCTGCCGGCGCCCGAGAACTACGAAACCCACACCACGGTTCGTGACCCGAACGAGAAGTTCGCGTTCAAATTTCCGGACGCCGACGGCAAGTTGGTATCGAGTGACGACGCCCGCTTCAAAGGCAAGGTAGTTCTCGCCATCGTCACCGGCACCTGGTGCCCGAATTGCCACGACGAAGCGCAATTCCTCGTTGAGCTCGATAAAAAGTACCGCAGCAAGGGCCTCGAGATCGTGGCACTCGATTTTGAGGAGCCCGAGCAGCAGAACACGCTGCTGCGCGAGCGCGCCTTCGTGAAGCAGTATGGAGTTGAATACACGTACCTCATCGCAGGCGCGCCCGCGGAGATGTGGGAGAAGGTCCCCCAACTCGTGAACCTCAACACCTGGCCGGCAACGGTGTTCGTGGGTCGCGACGGCCTGGTGAAGTCCATCCACTCCGGCTTCGCATCCCCCGCCAGCGGCGATTTCAACCGTCAACTAAAAGCAGAATTCACGGCCAAAATCGAAAAGCTGCTGGCCGAGAAGGCCGCCGTCCAGTCAGCCGACGCCGCCAGCACACCGTCGACCCGAGTCGCCGCCAACTGAACAATCACACTCGGGCTGCGGCATAGTGCCGCAGCCCGGGGTTGTCAGCGTCTGTCACCCAGCAGCTGATCCAACACGCCACCGTCGGCAAAGTGCACTTTGGTCGCCTGCTCCCACCCACCAAAAGTCTGCTCCACAGACGCCAACTGAATGTCCGGAAACTCCGCCCGATGCCGTGCTATCACCGCCTCATTGCGCACCCGGTTGAAATTCTTCGCCAGGATCTCTTGCCCAGGCTCGCTATATAGATATTTGAGATAAGCCTCCGCGGCCGCGCGTGTGCCGTGTCGGTTCACCACGCTGTCGACCACCGCAACCGGAAAATCCGCTCTGACGCTGACGGACGGATAGACCACCTGCAATCCCGCCTGTTGATACTCGCGCCGTATCGTGCTGACCTCCGACTCAAACGTAATCAACACATCCCCAAGCTGCCGTTCAACAAACGTAGTGGTCGCGCCGCGGCCGCCGGTATCAAACACCGGTACATTCCCCAGCACCTTGCCGACAAATTCGCGGGCCTTGGCGTCGTTCTTGCCGCTGTGCCCGAGCGCGTAAGCGTATGCAGCCAGGTACGTGTATCGCCCGTTACCCGACGTCTTGGGATTCGGAAAAATAACCTTCACACCCGGCTTCGCCAGATCATCCCAGTCGTGGATCTGTTTGGGATTCCCCGCCCTGACCAGCAGCACGGGGAATGAATAAAACGGTGAGCCGCCATTCGGCAGCCGGTTCGACCAGTCCGGCTGGACCAATCCCGATTTAACGAGAAACTGGATGTCCGTCACCTGATTGAAAGTGACTACATCCGCCTGCAGGCCATCCGCCACGGCACGCGCCTGTTTGGATGAGCCGCCGTGTGACTGGCGGATGACGATTTTCCGGCCCGTCTGCGCTTCCCATGCCGCCTGAAACGCCGGGTTGATCTGCGCGAATAATTCGCGCGACACATCGTACGAAGCGTTCAACAATTCCGTCGTATCCGCAGCCGCGGCGGATAGCGCCCACGACACCAGCAGTCCAAACAGGAACGCTCTCTTGGCCATCAATTTTCCTCAGGCGCTTTGACCCCCGCACACCCTAGCTGGCGCTCGTTCCCGTGTAAAACATCCATTGGGCCGATGCTCATTCCAAACGTGCTGTAACCCCAATGTCACTGGGCATTGAATAGAGTAGTAGCCTCATTTCGCAGCACAGGGCAAGGAGCTGTTATGACATTGCATCTTGGCGATACGGCGCCGGACTTCACCGCCGGCAGCACAGTCGGCGAAATCAACTTCCACGCGTGGGCCGGCAACAGCTGGGTCATCCTGTTCTCGCACCCGAAGGACTTCACCCCGGTCTGCACCACCGAGCTCGGTTATGTAGCGAAGCTCAAACCCGAGTTCGACAAACGCGGCGTCAAGGCCATCGGACTTTCTGTCGACGCTGTTGATTCCCACCAGAAGTGGGCCGACGACATCCGGGAGACCCAGGGTTATGCCTTGAACTTCCCGCTCGTCGCGGACTCAGACCGCAAGGTGGCCCGCCTGTACGACATGATTCATCCGGCGCATGACGAGCTGTACACCGTTCGCACGGTGTTTGTGATCGACCCCCGGAAGAAGATTCGCCTGACCCTCACCTATCCGCAAACGGCCGGCCGCAACTTCGACGAGATCCTCCGCGTCATCGACTCTTTGCAATTGACCGACGGCTACTCCGTTTCAACGCCCGTCAATTGGCAAACAGGCCAGAATGTCATCATCGTCCCCGCCGTGAGCGACGCTGACGCCAGGAGCCGGTTCCCGCAAGGCTGGCATGCCGTCAAACCCTACCTGCGCCTCACTCCCGATCCACGCTCAACCTCCCGGGAAATCGACATCGACGCTACGGGCTGACTGGCCTTCCTGTTAGTCATTACACCGGTATAAAGTCACTACTTTAACGGGATACGCCCCCGGCAATAACATCCTCCGCCTCATCACTCGGAGGATGTTCCATGCGCGTTTTTGTAACCGGAGCCACGGGCTTCATTGGTAAAGCCGTTGTCAAAGAGCTCATTGCCAACGGGCATGATGTGTTGGGAATGGCACGTTCGGATGAGGGAGCCAGGGCCCTCGCCGCCGGCGGCGCGCAGGTGCACCGAGGATCGCTCGAAGACCTCAGCAGTCTGCGCTCCGGTGCCGAGCGCGCGGATGCCGTCATTCATCTCGCCTTCATTCATGAGTTCTCCCGGTTTCAGGAGAACTGCGCAATCGACAAGCGCGCCATCGAGGCGCTCGGCTCGGTGCTGACCGGTTCCGATCGGCCGTTGATAGTCACCGCCGGCACCGCGGCCACTGCCGCATCCGGTCAGCTTTCCACCGAAGACCTCCAGTTACCGCCGGACTCTCCATTCCCCCGCGTCTCGGAGCAAACCGCTTTGGGTCTCAAAGAAGTCAGCGCCGCGGTCATGCGCCTGCCTCAGGTGCACGACACGTTCCGGCAGGGGCTGGTCAGTTATGCCATTCAGGTTGCTCGCGACAAGGGTGTTTCAGCCTATGTCGGAGACGGACTCAATCGCTGGCCCGCCGTGCATCTTGATGATGCAGCGATTCTTTACCGACTCGCGTTGGAGAAGCATCAGGCAGGCGCCCGATATCATGCGGTAGCGGAAGAGGGGGTCAGCGTTCGCGAAATCGCGCAAGTGATTGGCAAGGGTCTGCATGTGCCGGTGAAGTCCATAACTGCGGACCAGGCACCCGCGCACTTCGGCTGGCTGAGTTTGTTCGCAGGCTTCGACAGTCCCGCGTCGAGCGCCCTGACGCGCCAACGACTGGGTTGGCATCCGTCCGGACCGGGTCTGATCGCTGATCTCGAGCGTATGAATTATGGCTGACACCGCCAGCTACAGCTTTACGTAGCCAAGTTAACACGGAGGTCGCGCTGGACTTTGATTTCCCGTTGAATCCGGACGTCGGTCGGGAAACATTGACGGGCGAGAACTTCCGTATCAACAGTTTCCCGCAACTGACCCTCGATCCCTGGACCGACCTGCTGCTGGTGACCTGGTCCGATGACCGCAACGGGCAATACGATCCGACCACCGGCGCTTCCATCAAGACCAACGGCGATGCGTTCTTGTCCGCCTCATTCGATGGTGCGCACTGGTCCAAAACCATAGACATCGGCTCTGGGGATGACGAGGTCTATCCGGCGGTAGCGGCCAATGCCGGCAAGGTCGCGGTGACCTTCTATACCCGCCACTACGACCCCAAGGGGGTTGGCCTCGATTACGCGTATGTGCAGGCGCCCGAATGGAATCTGAGCGCGCTCGCACATGACAGGCTGCAGCGCGTCACGACCCAGACCTCGAACCCGCAGATTCAGTTCGTCGCGGCGGGGATCGTCAGCGGTGCGCAACTGCAAGGCGTGTTCATCGGCGACTACACGGCGGCGGCCATGGGCTTCGACGGTGTCTTGCATCCGTGCTGGACTGATTTTCGCGGTAAGCCCGGCGTGACGGCGCCGAACCAGGATTCCTACACCGCCGCGGTGTCCACAGATGATGACTACTAACCTAGTTTAAGGAAATCGGAATATCCCCGGTTCCAACAGGAACCGGGGCGGGGCGCATTCGTTTCCTGTGTATCTCTACACAGGAGTTCCCTATGGCAAAGGCGAAGAAAAAGAAGGCAGTGTCCCGGCGTCGGTCTCCTGCAGCGAGTCAGGATGCCGTCGCTCTGCTCAAAGCGGACCACCGTCAGGTGGAGGAATGGTTCGAGCAGTTCGAAGCCACGCGCTCGGATGACCGCAAGAAGAAGCTGGCAGGCCAGATCTGCCAGGCGCTGGAAGTGCACACTGAAATCGAAGAAGAGATTTTCTATCCCGCCTTCCTCGCGGCCACGGAGGACGAGGATATGCATCACGAGGCTGAGGTAGAGCACGCCTCTGCCAAGAAGCTGATTGCGGAAATCAAGGACAGTGGTCCGGATGATGACTACTACGACGCCAAAGTGAAGGTCCTCTCGGAGATGATCAAGCACCACGTCAACGAGGAAGAGCAGCGCGATGGCATGTTCGCCAAAGCGAAGAAATCGGACATGGATCTCGACGCCTTGGGCGAGCAGCTGGCTGCCCGTAAGCAGGAGCTGATGGGCGGAGCGAAGCAGCCGCAGCGGGCGGCCGCCCGCCGGTCACGTGAGCCGGGCGTACTCGGCCGAATCGTGCAGCGGATTCGCGCCTCTTAGAGCTGGATCTGGGTCGGCCGGCATGATCTGATCGGGACGTGGGCTACGGAGTACGCTGATGAAACCCCATGTCTCGATCCTCATGCTGACCTCGGTCGACGGTAGCCTGCATCCAAGCCGGTTTACGACCAGTCCTGAAGGGACCCGGCGGGACTGGTCAGCCCAGTACGAGCAAGTTCACGCCTCACTGCACGGCAACGCCTGGCTCGTGGGTCGGGTGACCATGGCTGAAATGAGCAAAGCCGCAGCTCATGCGCCACCGGCGCCATGGAAGGTCCAAAAACCCATCCACGTAGCCAAAACCAGCAGTCAGATGTTTGCCATTGCGCTCGATCCGGGTGGCAAGATTCACTTCGCGGGTGGCAAGGTCGCCGGCGATGACGCCATTGCCCTGTTGGGTCGCGATGTTCCCGACAGTCATCTGGCCGAGTTGGCGGCGGATGGAGTGTCCTACATCGTCTCGCAGTCGGACTCCATTGATCTTCCCGCAGTGCTCGAAGTCCTGGCCCGCGATTTCGGCATCCGCCATTTGATTGTCGAAGGTGGGGCAGGGACCAACGGCATGTTCCTGGCGGCTGGCGTGGTCGACGAGTTTCATGTGCTCATCGCACCGGCGGTCGAAGGCTCGCAGCATCTCCAGGGAATCGTGTCCTACCGCGATGGCCTCGCCGGCAAGGTGGAGTTTCGCTTGAAGACAGTCACCCCGCTGGAGCAAGGCGTGGTGTACCTGACATACGAAATATCCGCAACCCAACCCCGGACCTAACGCCGGGTTCCCGTTGCGCATCTCCTGCGGGCAGCGCTACCGCTCGTCGCAGCGCCGCCAATCAATCACAGCAAGCTTTTTCTAACATCTGCGCTGCGCCGCGAGAAGCAGTGTCGCCCGATTGTGCGCCTCGCGCCGCCAGTGATGGCTGTCACGGTTGCTGCTTTGCAGTAGCTTCGCAGTTGTTGCCAATGCGGACTCCTTCGCTGTTGCGCGGGCCCGGATCAGCCAATCTGCCGCTCTACATGACGTTCGCAGATTTCATCACCACCACCCGGCGGCCGTCGCTTGGTACCGAGGCGGTGGACAATGTTCTGAAGGCCATCCGTGAACACCTTGGGATGGATGTAGCCTTCGTCTCGGAATTTCGCGAGACGGATCGCGTTTTCTGGCACGTCAGTGCTCGCGATCGCACGCCGATCCAACCGGGCGACAGCGCTGCGCTGCAGGACGGTTATTGTCAGCGCGTCGTGGATGGACGGCTGCCGGAGTTGATTCCCGATACGAAACTCATCCCGGCAGCGGTAGCCCTGCCGGAGACAGCTGCGACTCCCATTGGAGCGCATTTGAGTGTGCCCGTGCGTTTGTCGGATGGGCGACTCTTCGGCACGCTGTGCTGCTTCAGTTTTGCTTCCAACCCCTCACTTGGCGAGCGCGACATCGGCATCCTGCGGGCGTTCGCCTCACTGTTGGGAGCACAGATAGAGCGGGATTTCTTGGAGTCGAAGTCGCTCGTTGAGTCCCGGGCGCGCATCACCGGTGCGTTACGGGCAGGGCAACCCGCAATAGTTTATCAACCCATCTACCACCTGAAGACGGGCAGACTGGCCGGATTGGAGGGTCTTTCCCGCTTTAACCTGGAGCCGGCACGTCCGCCGAACGAGTGGTTTGCAGAGGCTGCTGAAGTTGGTATGGGCGCGGATCTCGAGCTGGCTGCGATTCGCACCGCGATAGAGTCACTCCCGCGGATTCCCGCGGACGCCTACCTTAGTGTGAACTGCTCACCCCAGACGATCCTCGACGCGCGTCTGCAGAATTTCTTGCAAGGTGTGGATCTGCAGCGAGTCGTGTTGGAGGTGACCGAGCACGACTATATAAACGACTATCCGGCGCTGCTAAGTGTACTGACGCCGCTGCGAGCGTTGGGACTTCGCGTGGCTATCGATGATGCAGGCGCCGGGTACGCCAGCCTGCGGCACGTGCTGAACTTCCAACCCGAGAAGATCAAGTTGGATATCAGCTTGACGAAAAACCTGGACGCCGATCCGAAGCGGCGCGCGCTCGCCTCCGCGCTCATCGCTTTCGGGCGTGAGATCCACTCGCACATCGTCGCGGAAGGAGTGGAGACCGCGGCCGAGCTCGCTACGTTGATGCGTATCGGGGTCGACAGCGCCCAGGGCTACTTCCTCGCCAGGCCGATGCCCTTGGAGGAAGCGCTCGCGCAGTCCTTCCCCAAAATCAACTCCGCGGCCGGCCGCGGAGCCACACCGGAAACTTCTCCCGCAAAGTTGCGATCGTAACGCACAAAGCAGCCGCGCCCCTCTAGCGCAATTCGACCTCAATAGCCAGGAACTCCTGCACCGCCCCGGCAAATTTGAGCCGACGAAAGCTAACGAAAGGTTCCCGACGCTGCTGTCAGGTTGGTGTCAGGCACGACAGGCATCCTACGCGGCCGCGGAGACATGCAGTCCCCGTTCATTGTGAGATGTCATGTCAATCAAGGACCGTACGTTTCTCATCACAGGTTCAACAGGCTTTCTAGGCGGCGCGACGGTCGTATCGGCCCTGCGCGCCGGCCTCGGCCCCCAACTGCGATTGCTCGTTCGCCCCGCGGAGGAAGCGCCGGCGACCCGTCTATTTGACAATTTGCGGCGCCTCGGCGCGACGCCCGGCGAGCTGGACTCGCTGGGGGGCGATTTTCTGCTCGAAGCCGATCTCGCCCGGGCGGAAAGTCTGGAAGGCAGCCGGTTGTTGGCTCCGATCGAGCGGGTGGTGCATGCCGCGGCCTTACCTACATTCTCAAATCACCCCTCCATATCGAACATCAATGTCGGTGGCACGCTGGCGCTGGCCGGCGCGTTGGATCCGAAAACCCTCAAACGTTTCGTGTTTGTAGGGACGGCGATGGCCGTCGGTCCCTCGCAGGCGCGTGGTTCCGTCATCGTGGAGTCTTCCGAGCTCGCAGCTCAGGAAGATCATCTGGTTCCCTACACAGCGTCGAAGGCAGAAGCGGAGATGCGTCTGCGCACCCAGTTTCCGTGGCTGCCGCTCGTCGTGGCCCGGCCTTCCATTGTGGTGGGTCATACCGAGCTGGGTGTTGGACCCTCGCAAAGCATCTTCTGGGTGTTCCTCGTCGGTCACATGCTCGGCGCCTTCACCTGCAATCTGTCGGACTACATTGATGTCATCCCCGCCGACTGGTGTGCCGCGGCGCTCCTGTTCCTGGCGACGCAGGAGACCCTCGAGCACGATCTGTATCATGTATCGGCCGGGCGCCAGTCGAGCGTCACGATCGAGAACTTCGATGAGGTGATGGCACGAGCCCGGAGTGTGGCGCCCATGGGCGCTTCGTATCGTAAGATCGGCAGCGCCGACATTGCGCAACTCATGCCGAGAATGCGCGAGCTGGTGCCAGGCGCGAGCCGCCGCCTGCTGTTGCGTGCGATGCAGCTATACGGCGGGTTCGCTGAGTTGAACTACATCTTCGACAATAGCCGCCTGCGCGCGGAAGGGCTGCAAGCCGCGCCGCCGTTCACCAGCTACTTGTCGCGTTGTGTCGAGACTGCTCGGGGCATCGCCATAGCGGATCAGATGAAGTGGGATTTCAAATAACCGCGCTCATTTGAGTCGATAGGCGACCCAGCCGGTGACCGAAGTCTGCTCATGCTGCACGGTGATAGGACTCTGCAGTGCGCCACCGCGCAAATGCGCGGCGTAGGCCAGCAACCCCAGCTGGCACCGAGGCGCCACGTCCCACTGAAGGAATCCATTCAGGCGCGTGTCGACCACGCCGGCACGCGCGAAGTATTCGCGAAAAGCAGACCTGTCTGCTTCAGTGGCGGTTACCGCAAAGTACGTCTGCATGTACTGCCGGTCACCCCACATCAACCCGGGCCCGGCGCTGAGCGACAACTTGGATCCAACGGGCAGGGTGGCCCACAGGTTGGCCCGCCCAATAGTCCCTTCATGCCCCCCATTGACGTCGCGCGCCACATTGGCCTCGGCCGTAATCATCTGGACGGTCTGACTCCCAAACAACTTGAAGCGCGCAGTCCGGTCCACATTGGGCAGCCCCTTGATCCTACGCTGCGTCAGGTCATATTCCACGGCCCCACCCACTTGGGTGTTCTCCGTCTTATACGCATACACCCCCAACAGGTCGTCGCCGCTCGTATAGATCCTTTCATCAAACTCGGCGTCGATATACGGAAACCACACCGTATGTAACTGACGTGCACCCGGATACGCCGGCAGCACCTCGGCCCCCGGCCCCACCTGCAACTTCCAATCGGTCGCAAAGGCTGCCGGGCTACAGGCCATCAAAAGGGACATGGCCAGCCCTGTGCATCGTTTGTGCAATCTCAACGATCCTTGCGCGCCAGAAACTGACCGACCCGCTTCGCGGCATCCGGCGCGAGACCCTCATTCTTGAACAGATCCAGCGCGTAGGCATTCCGCAACGGCATACCCTCTGTCTCAATGAGCGCTCGCTTGATGACCTGGTTGGCGAACCACGAGTTCGCAAGAATGTCGCGACAGAGTGCCGCCAGCTCGGTTTCAAACTCCGGGTCGGGGAAGCAGAAATTGACCAGGTGAATCGCCTGCGCGTCGCGGCCGCTGTAGACGCGCGATGTGAGCATCATTTCGCTCGCCTTGGCCGTGCCGATGCGATGTGGCAGCCGCAGGGTCAATCCCCAGATCGGTGTCAGTCCCCACCGGGCGTAGACGTCGGAGAAGCGCGCGGACTCGTTGGCGACGATGAGGTCAGCCGCCAGAGCGAGTTCCAGCGCGCCCGTCGAGCAATGACCCTCGACAGCCGAAATCACCGGTTGCGGCAGGCTGGCCAGCTTCTCAATGACTTCCGAGTCGAAGTGGGGCTTGGTATGTGACTTGACGTACTGATAGACCTCCGCCATGTCGTAACCTGCCGAAAAGTTGCCACCGGCGCCGCGTACCACCACAACACCGATAGTCTTCGTCTCGCGCCCCAGGTCGACGATGTGCTCATCGAGTGCTTCAAATACGCTTTTTGACAGCGCATTCATCTTCTCCGGGCGATTCAGCGTGAGGGTGGCGACGCCTCCGTCATCCTGTCTGGTGACCAACTCCGTCATGATATGCGTCCTCGGGGGCGATTCCACCAGCCGCCGCCCAGCGCCTGGAAGAGCGCGGCGGTGTCTGAATATTGATTGGCGCGGGCCTGAATGAGTGACACCGTGGCCTGCTGATAAGCTGTTTCGGCAGTCAGAACGGCCAACAGGTTCACTGTACCCAGTTGCTGTTGCTTTTGCGCGAGCTCAAAGGCCGATCGCGCGGCGAGCTCCGCAGCCGCGTTTGCCTCGACCGCCGCGGCGTCTATCTGCAGTGCATGCAGCGTGTCGGCGACGTTCTGGAAGGCGAGAATCACCGCGGATCGGTATTGATCCGCCGCCTGGTCCAGGGCTGCTTCCGCCGCCCGATGCTTGTGAATGAGCGCGCCGGCGTCGAACAGAGTCTGCGTAAGGGAGGCACCCGCGTCCCAGAAGCCCGTCCCCGTCTTGAACAGGTCGCTGAGCCGTAGGGCTTGGGAGCCCAGGTCGGCGCTGATCAGGAACTGCGGCAACATGTTCGCCACACTCACTCCCACCTCCGCCGAAGCCACATGCATGTTGGCCTCCGCCTGCCGCACATCCGGACGTTGCTCGACCAGCTTCGAGGGCAGGCTGACGGGCAGATCGGTGGGCAATGTCAACTCATCCAATTGAAATGCTTCCGTGGGTTCGTCGGCCGGCAGTCGGCCCAACAGCGCGGTGAGCGCGTCGCGGGTCTGGCTCAATTGCTTGCGCAACGGCGGCAGGGTGGCGGCAGTCTGCGCCTCGACCGACTGCTGCACCAGCAGATCGAGTTTGCTGGCCGTGCCCAGGGCCTGCTGACCCCGCACTTTCGCGGTCACCTGCTTTTGCAGCTCCAACAGGCGCTCGGTGGCCGCAACCTGTCCGCGCAGGGAGGCTTCCTGGATCGCCGTCACGACGACATTGCTGGTCAGAGTCAGGTAGGCCGCCTCGAGTTGAAACTGCGTAACCTGTTCCTGCGCGTGCGATGCCTCGATCGCACGCCGCACTCCGCCAAACACGTCCGGCACATAGCTGACGTTCAGGGTAGCCGTGTAGAGATTATAGGTAGGGCTCGGAGCGACTGTCGGACTGGTCAACGTACCGGGTGCAAACTGGGAACGAGTCCCATTGAAGCTGCCCTGAGCTGTCGGCCAGAGCGTGGTGCGCTGAGCTGCGTACAGCTCGTGAGCCTGCCGCAAGGCGGCCTCCGCTGCATGCACATCAGGGTTGCCTGTCATGGCCGCAGTAATCAATTCATTGAGCTGGGGAGATTGGAAGACGGTCCACCAGTCCGCCGGAATGTCCTGTCCCGGCTTCCATTGCTGGGTGGTGCCCGCGATAGGAGCCGATGCCGTTCCGTAGTCTGGCGAGTCAGGCGGGGCAGGGCGCTTGAAGTTGGGCCCAACCGCACAACTGGCCAGCACACTCGCCGCGAGCAGCACGATTACCCGAGACAGTCTCATGATGCGTGCCATCCCCGGCGCCCTTGCCTTTCCTCCGCCCAATGCTCAATCACGTGATACATCGATGGCAACACAAACAGCGTGAGCGCTGTAGCCACCGCCAGACCGCCGACCACTACCGTGGCGATTCCTCTTTGCACATCGCTGCCAACACCGGTATGCATGGCGGCCGGAAGCATGCCGAGCGTTGCCACGATTGCCGTCATCAGTACCGGACGCAGTCGTTCCGTGGCCCCTGCCATGACCGCCTCGTGCAGATCCAGCCCGGATTTTCGCATCCGGTTGAGATTGGACACCATGATGATGCCGTTCTGCACGGCGACGCCAAACAAGGCAATGAAGCCGACCCCGCTGGCCACGTTGAGTGTCTGCCCGGTCAGGTGCAATGAGATCAGACCGCCCAGGGTGGCCAACGGCACGACTCCCAGGATCAACGCAGCCTGCCGGATGGTGTGAGTGCCGACCGTGAGCAGAATCAACATCAGCCCCATCACCATGCCCAGGATGACCAGCAGGCGAGACTCCGCGCGGCGTTGATTTTCAAATTGGCCACCCCACTCGAGGCGCACCTGGTTAGGGTCGAAGTGCACCTGGGAGGCGATCCGCGCCTGCGCCAGCTGCAGATAGGAGGTCAGATCGGGATCCTTGTTGTCGATCCGGATCGTCAGGTTGCGTTCGCCGTTTTCGCGCGTAATCGTGCTCTCGCCCGAGCGTGTCCTGACCGAGGCGATCTGGCTCAGCGGCACCTGCATGCCGCTGTTGGTGTTCACGAACAGGTTGCCGAGCGCATCCGCCGTGTTGCGCGCTTCCGGCACGAACCGCACCGTCAGGGGATAGTTTTTCTCACCCACATAAACGGTCGATACCGGTGCCTGGCCGACGCCCGTCTGGATGACATTCTGCACATCGGTCATGTTGATGCCGTAGCGCGCGGCGCGCTCCCGATCGAGTTTGATCTCGATCTGGGGAATCGGCGGCTCCTGGAACAGGGAGGCGCTCGAAGTTCCCGGAATCGTGCCGAGCACCTGCACGATCTGCGCTCCGGTAGCGCGCAGGGTGTCCAGATCCCGGCCATACAGCTTGATCACCAGCGGGCTGTGGGCGCCGCCGACCAGGTCGTTGACGCCGTCAATGATGGGCTGACTGATGCCGATGTCGAAGCCCGGGAATTGTTTCGCGAGGTCGGCGGACAGGCGGTCCACGAGTTCCTTCTTGCTCTCGCCGCCGGGCCAGGTGTCGTAGGGTTTGAGGCCGACGGGCGCTTCGATATGCGACATGGTCCAGGGGTCGGTACCATCGTCATTGCGTCCCGCCTGCGTAACCACGAAGGAAATCTCTGGGTACTTCAACACTGCGCGCCGCAGCTCGCTCGCCATGTCGCTCGCGCGATCCAGTGACAGGCCCGTCGGCATCTGAACCTGCAGCCACAAAGAGCCTTCGTCCAGGTTGGGCAGAAACTCGCGTCCCACGGTCGCACCGAGCCCGATGACTGCCAGGACGGCGAACAGGGTTACTCCATAGATGATTCTCGGCTCATGGATACAGGCACCCAACACCTTCTCATACCAGAGCGTCAGCCTCTCGAGCCAGCGGTTGTGATAGACCCGCCCCGGCTTGCGGAATGCGTAGTACGCAAGTCCTGGAACCAGCGCCAACGAAGTGAGCAGCGCACCGAACAGTGCATAGGCCATCGTGTAGGCCATCGGTGTGAACAGCTTGGCCTCGGCGCGCTCGAACGAGAACAGCGGCAGATACGTCGTGATGATGATCAGGCTGGCGAAGAAGATGGGCCGCGTGACCTGCACGGCGGCCGCCTTGACTTCGCTCTCGCTCAGTTCCTCCTGTGGCGTGGCTTCGCGCCGCCGCAGGATCGCCTCGGTCACCACAATCGCCCCGTCGACGAGAATGCCGAAATCGATGGCCCCGAGGGACAACAGGTTGGCGGACACCTTGGTGAGGTTGAGAAAGGCAAACACCGACACGAGTGCCATGGGAATGGCCACCGCCACGACGAAGGCGCCCCGGGGGCTGCCGAGAAATACGATCAACACCAGGAAGACGAGCGCCACTCCTTCGGCGATGGTCCGCCCGACTTTGCTGACCGTTGCGTGGACCAGGTCGTCGCGGTCGATGTACGGCACGATCCGTACCGAGGATTGCCGTAGTTTCGCGTTGAGTTGCGCCACCTTGGCATGCAGGCCTTCCAGGGTCTTGGAGGGATTCTGATACTTGAGCATCAGCACGATGCCCTCGATCGTATCGGGATTGTTGTCCTTGCCGACGATGCCTTCGCGTTCCTGGTGGCTCAGGGTCGTGCGCCCCAGGTCCCGAACCAACACAGGCGTGCCGTTGGCCTGGCTCACGACGATCGAACCGATATCTTCGAGGTTGTGTATGAGCCCCACGCCGCGGATCACATAACTCTGAT
>Ga0181534_10000211_pt1 | contig 42453 bp, 37 predicted proteins | sample PEATcosm2014_Bin_37_FD_119758 | JGI IMG/M metagenome (GOLD analysis project Ga0181534, IMG submission 119758) | Peatland microbial communities from MTU Mesocosm Facility, Houghton, MI, USA - PEATcosm2014_Bin17_10_metaG | ecosystem: Environmental > Terrestrial > Soil > Wetlands > Peat | place... | reverse complement strand
TGGTAGGAGAAAATCGCCGGGACCGGGGAACCCGCGTGCTTCCATCCCCGGTCCCCAAAAGCTAGGGACCGGGGGCACCCTCATCTTGGTAGGAGAAAATCGCTGGGACCGGGGAACCCGCCCACCCGCCGTGCTTCCATCCCCGGTCCCCAAAAGCTAGGGACCGGGGGCACCCTCAACTTGGTAGGAGAAAATCGCCGGGACCGGGGGCACCCCGCCGGCGTGCTTCCATCCCCGGTCCCCAAAAGCTAGGGACCGGGGGCACCCTCATCTTGGTTGGAGAAAATCGCCGGGACCGGGGGCACCGGCCTGCGTGCTTTCATCCCCGGTCCCCAAAAGCTAGGGACCGGGGGCACCCACATCTTGGTTGGAGAAAATCGCTGGGACCGGGGAACCCGGGTGCTTCCATCCCCGGTCCCCAAAAGCTAGGGACCGGGGGCACCCTCATCTTGGTTGGAGAAAATCGCCGGGACCGGGGGCACCCGCCAGAATGGGTTGCGCACCAATCGGATCTTAGCTAAGATAAACCTAGCAGTATGGAGGCGGCAATGGTTGAAGCGACCATGTTCGAGGCAAAGACCCAACTTTCCGAACTGGTGAAAAGGGCGCAGCGCGGGGAAAAAATTGTCTTGACCAAGGGACGGAAGAGGACTCCGGTGGCGGAGATTGTGGCCCTGCAGCCGGTAAAGAAACGGGAGATGGGCATGTTTTATCATCCCGGTTTCCAGATACCAGCCGACTTCGACGAACTCCCCGAATCTGAACTGAAAGGCTGGCGCGGGGAGAGCGAGTGAGAGTTCTCATCGATACGCATTACGTGATCTGGTCCGCTATAGACCCCGCACTCATGGAGCCGTGGGCCAGGAAACTGATTGAGGACTTCGATAACGAGATCATGGTCTCGGCTGCTTCCGTCTATGAGATCAGTTACAAAGTCCGGCTAGGCAAACTCCCCGAGGCGGCCGATTTCGAGAGCGATCTTGTTTTGAATATCGAGAATCGCCTCGGATACAAGCTTCTTCCTCTTGAGCCGGAGTCGATGATGCGCGCCGCGCGCTTCGACGACAGGCACGGTGATCCTTTCGATCGGATGATCTCCGCGCAGGCCATCCAGCATCATCTTCCTGTTCTTAGCACCGATCCCAAGCTGGATGCCTTTGGAGTGCGGCGATTGAAAAGGCGAGGAAGTCGATAGAAGGAACTGCGGTGCGCCGGCGGGTGGCTCTGGTCTCATACCGCGCGCTCCGGTGCTTTCACCCCCGGTCCCCAAAAGCTAGGGACCGGGGGCACCCTCAACTTGGTAGGAGAAAATCGCCGGGACCGGGGGCACCTGCGTGCTTCCACCCCCGGTCCCCAAAAGCTAGGGACCGGGGGCACCCTCATCTTGGTAGGAGAAAATCGCTGGGACCGGGGGCACCCGCCGGCGTGCTTCCATCCCCGGTCCCCAAAAGCTAGGGACCGGGGGCACCCTCATCTTGGTTGGAGAAAATCGCTGGGACCGGGGGCACCCCGCCGGTGTGCTTCCATCCCCGGTCCCCAAAAGCTAGGGACCGGGGGCACCCTCATCTTGGTTGGAGAAAATCGCTGGGACCGGGGAAGGGGAACCGAGTTGCCTCAAGCGCATCCACGCAGGCAGTTGCCAGCCTCTTTCGCAGGCTGTCCATTCTGATTCGATTTCTACGGTTCCGTGCATTCCCGTTTGATAATGGCGATAGCTTGACCAGAGCCACTCCTCGGGCTTGGCGACGAGGCCGCGCTTGACCGGATTGCGATGAATGTAGCGCAACTTCTCGACGAACTTCTGGTGAGATGAGACGTTGAAATCGTGATAATGCGCCTGCCAGAAGGGTCTCTCGCGGCTGCGCATCGAAACCGACAGCTTGAGGGCCTGAACGGTTCTGGATAAAAGCCCGCGCGCTGGTTCATTGACCAACAGATGTACGTGCTCCGGCATGACCACGTAACCGGCGACTGCAAAGAGATAACGCAGCCGCACGCGCTCCAACGCATCCTCAAAAAGCTCCATCGCCGCGACCGTCGACAGGTAGGGCCGACGCCGGAAACTGCTGAAGGTGAGGAGGTGAAACTCCCCCGTTTGCTGATAACGAATGCGCTCGCCTTTCATACTCTGCGAGAATACTCCAATCGGGAGGGTTTGGGTGGCGTGTCTCCATCCCCGGTCCCCTCAACTTGGTTGGAGAAAATCGCTGGGACCGGGGGCAGCCGCGTGCTTCCATCCCCGGTCCCCAAAAGCTAGGGACCGGGGGCACCCGCAACTTGGTTGGAGAAAATCGCCGGGACCGGGGAACCCGCATCTTGGTTGGAGAAAATCGCTGGGACCGGGGGCAGCCGTGTGCTTCCATCCCCGGTCCCCAAAAGCTAGGGACCGGGGGCACCCTCATCTTGGTTGGAGAAAATCGCTGGGACCGGGGAACCCTCATCTTGGTTGGAGAAAATCGCCGGGACCGGGGGCACCCGCGTGCTACTGCTTCCCCGCCGCTGGCGGTTTCTTGGCTACGCGCGCTACGGGGTAGTAGCCGGTGCGGGTGCGGACGGTGAGCTTGGCGTGGCCTTTGGCTTGGGCGGTCACTACTACGTTGCGGAAGCCGGGCTCGGTGGCGGGGCGGGTGGAGCGGTAGCCGAGCGTGTACTGGTTGCGGATGTCGCGGGCAACTTCGGCGGCGATCTGGTCGATCTGCTCGATGTTTTTGGGAAAGAAGGCTACGCCGCCGGTCTCGGTGGAGAGCAATTCGAGGGCCTTATGGGCGTGTTTGGCCTCGGCGCGGCTCATGTCCTCGTCGCCGAAGAGGAGGCCGATGGAGTAGATGACCGGGCCGGAGAGCTGCTGGACGCGGCGGATGGTCTGCTCGAGGTCGAAGGTGGAGGCGTTGTCGTCGCCGTCGGTGATGAGGATGATGACCTGCTTGGGATTTTTGGCCTCGGCGACGAGCTTGTCCGCCGAGGCGATGACGGCGTCGCGCAGGGCAGTGCCTCCGCGCGATTCGATGTGCGCCAGGCCGTCGCGCAGCTTGTTGACGTCGGAGGTAAAATCCTGGTCGATGTAGGCCTCGTCGGAGAAGTTGACGACGAAGGCCTCGTCCTGGGGATTGGAGGCCTCGATGAGGTCGAGCGCGCTCTTGTTGACCGAGGGGCGCTTGCTGCCCATGGAGCCGGAGTTATCGACGACCAGGGCGATGGAGACGGGAAGATCGGAGTGCTGAAAGCTGATGAGCGTCTGATCGACGCCGTCCTCATTGATGCGAAAATTCTCTTTCTTCAGACCGGGAACCAGTTGCGTGCCTTCAAGCACGGTGCAGTTGAGCAGCACCTCATCGACTTCTGTATGGAGCACGTAACCGCCAGGCTCCTTGCGCACGACCGGCGGCGCCGGGGTCTGGCTGTCGGGGGAGCGGACGGGGTCGCGGTCCTCTGTGAACGGGGAAGGCGGCGTCAACCGCGGGGAAGGTGGCTGCTGCTGGGAAGGCGTCTGCTGCGCAGGGAGGGATAGCCCTGAAGCGGAGATGAAGACAGGAAGCAGCGCGAGGATGGCGAGACGGCAAAGGCGCATAGAAATCGGAGTGTTGTCTTTCATTCTCAGTCTACGTCAGTTGCAATGCCAGGCAAGCTGTGGCGGCGGGGATTCTGTTGGAAAAACCAACCGTGAGGGCCGATACTCCGGTTAAATTTTGCGAAGGCTGTGAAAGAGAACCAAGCGTGGACCGGAAGGTCCACGCGACAGCCGGCCAGGAGGCCGGCGCTACGGTATTATGGGCGGGGATTTCCGCAGGCGCGGGAGTACAATCGAGGCTAAGCGCCGAACGGCTCTGCAGAGGGCGGCTAGAGCGCAAAATCCACTGTATCAGCGGGAGAAAGACCTTCCTCATGGCTCACATTTATCCCTTTCGCGCCTGGCGTTACAACCCCTCGGCCGTCCGCCTGGAGGACGTGGTCACGCAGCCCTACGACAAGATTTCTCCGGCGATGCAGCAGGCCTACTACCAGCGCAGTCCGTACAATCTTGTGCGCATTATTCTGGGTCTGCCGGAGCTCTTTGACGCCGAGCGCGGAGAGAGCGTGTACACCCGCGCGGCGCGGGATCTGCATGCATGGCAGCAAGAGGGCGTGCTGGCGCAGGAGAAGACGCCGGCGATCTTTGCCTACTCGCAGCGCTTCAAGGTTCCCGGAACGGAAGTGGTGAAGGAGCGGCGCGGCTTTATCGCCATTGGGAAGGTGCACGATTACAGCGAGAAGGTTGTCTTCCGCCATGAGCAGACGCTGAGCAAGCCCAAGGGGGACAGGCTGAATCTGCTGAAGGCGACTCATGCGCACTTTGGGCAGATTTTCATGCTTTACTCAGACGCCGCCGGCAGCGTGGACAAGATTCTCTACGACGGCGCGGGGCCGGCCGAGGCTGAGGTGACAGATGAATATGGCGTGCTGCACCGGCTTTGGAAGGTCAACGATCCGGCGGTTATCAATCTGCTGACGACGGCGATGGCCGACAAGAAGCTGATCATTGCCGACGGGCATCACAGATACGAGACGGCGCTGAATTACTCCAAGGAACATGCGCCAGCCGCGCCGGCAAAGGCCGAATCCAGCACCAGTCAAGTGCCGCAGCCGCCTTACCCCGAGGCTGCCGTGATGATGACCTTTGTCAATATGGACTCCGACGGTCTGGTGATTCTGCCTACGCATCGCGTGGTGCATAGCTTGGCGAACTTCGATTCCGCGGCATTTCTGCGCGCCGCCGAGGAGTTTTTCACGGTTGCGCCGCTGGCGGCCGCCGACGCTTCTGATTATATGCAGACGCTGACGGCCGAGAAGGGAACGGCCTTTGTTGCCGTGACGCGCACAGGGGCGTTTCTGCTGCGCGCAAAGACTGAGGCTGTGGCCGCGGCGCTGGCCCATCTGCCCGAGCGGCAACGTCAGCTCGATCTGAGCTGCCTGCACTCGATTGTGCTGGATAAGCTGCTGGGTTTGGATGAGGAGAAGGTTCGCGAGCAGACCAACATCCGTTATCTGCGCGATGTGGCCGAAGCCGTGGAACAACCGCGCCGCGGCGATGCCGATGTCACTTTCCTGACCAATCCTGTCACGATGGAACAACTGAAAGAGGTCGCATTCGCGGGCGATGTGATGCCGCAGAAGTCGACGGACTTTTTTCCGAAACTGCTTAGCGGGCTGACGATTTATGCGTTGGACTAAGCGAACAGTGACTGGAAAGAAACATACTCCGTGAGATTTGCAGAAATGTGCATCGCTTTGAAGGCTAGACAAGTTTCGACAAAGAGACTCTTCCAGTCTTGCATTGGAGAGTTTCAAGTTGACGTTGCCTGCGTTTGCTGGCACTATTACCACAGTAATAATGGAGGGGAATTCATGAGCCCGCTTCTACTTGACGAACCTGAAGTCGATTCGAGCGAAAGCAAAATACCCGAGTTCCCGACGGGGAGAGTGCGAATGTACGCGATTGCTTTTGACCTCGATACAGCGCAGTTGGAGAATGTTTACCCAAATTCTTCTTACAAGAACGCTTACGGAGATATCAGGAAAATCTTGGAACCTCTGGGTTTTCATTGGCAACAGGGCAGTGTATATTTCGGCGGAGATGACATGAACGCAGTCAAGTGCGTTTTGGCTGCGCAACAGGTGAGTATTGCCTATCCCTGGTTCAAGAGTTGTGTGCGCGATATTCGCATGCTCCGCATTGAAGAGCTTAACGATCTTGCACCCGCACTTTAGCTGCTCGCGGTTAGCTGCCATCAATGAATCCTGCCACTGTTTTAGCCGCTGAAATCGCCCCTCGTTCGCCATGGCGTGTAACGGTAGTCGAAGCCCTTCCGGAGTTTCCGCTGCGGGTTGCATTTGCCGACGGCCTGACGGGGATTGTTGATCTCTCCGGCCTTGTTCATTCATCGAAGGCTGGAGTCTATGCCGTGCTTGCCGCCCCGTCACTCTTTGCACAGGCCACGCTCGAATATGGCGCGGTTGCCTGGCCCGGAGAATTGGACCTTGCGCCCGACGCAATGTACGCCGCAATTCAGAAAAACGGGGAGTGGGTGCTTTAGGAGCGGGGACGCATTTGCCAGCTAGGCTAACAATTCGGTTAGGCTACTTTGTTCATTTCCCGGCGCTTCGACGCCTGCTCCAGACATTTGCCTTTGCAACTCTCATCGCATCCGCGCAGTTGGCCGTCGCGCAGGCTCCGGCGGTACCCGCTGCCCCGCAAGCTCGTTTTGTCGTGGTGCTGGATGCGGCTCATGGGGGCGACGACGCGGGCGGCCATCTGGCCAACAATCAGCTTGAAAAAAACTTTACTCTCGCGCTCAGTGTTCGTCTGCGGTCGCTGCTGGGGGCGCGCGGCATTCAAGTAGTCACTACGCGCGAGTCCGATGCGACGGTCGATGCGGATCGACGCGCAGAGATTGCCAATCGCGCCCAGGCCCAGGCCTGCCTCAGCCTTCATGCCTCGGGCAGCGGCGCGGGCATTCATCTTTTTGCCTCCTCGCTGGCACCGGTCGAGCCGGTGCGCTTTGCGGCGTGGAAGACAGCGCAGTCTGCCTTTGTAACGCGCTCGCTGGCGTTGGAGGGCGTACTGAACTCGGCGTTGACCCATGCGGGCATGAGCGTGACTCTGGGCCGCACTTCACTGCAGGGGATTGACAGCATGACCTGCCCGGCGGTGGCCGTAGAGATTGCGCCCGATCTGAGCGCGGACAAGAAAACTACCACCAATCTGGACGATGCAGACTACCAGGCGCGCGTGGCCGAGGCTCTGGCCGCCGCTCTGCTGGAGTGGCGCACGGAGGCGCATCAGCCATGATTCCGCGCCATCAAAAATTGCTCTTTGGAATTCTTCTGGCGGCCTCGCTGATTATGGGCGTGACACTGTGGCAGTTGCGCGAGCGCGCGCACCAGCGGCTGATCGCAGGCCAGGACTCGGCACCCACGAGCGCTCCGGTGATTGCGCCGGCCGACGTGGCGACTCTGCTGGTGGCCAACGACGGCGATAGTTCACTGCTTACTCAGCAGCACTCGCTGCCCTTGCCTGTAGACCCCGGCGCACGTGCGCGAGCTGTGCTGGCAAAGCTGCTGGATCTTTACGCCGCCCCCGATGCAGCGCACCCCGTTTCCGGCGGCGGAGCCTCCGTCTTGCAGGTCTTTCTGCTGCCCGCGCCGCAGATTGCCGACGCCTCCGGGAAGATCAAACTGGGCGGTTTCAAGCCGGGAGAATCCGGCGGCGAAGACCGCGCCGCTCTTTCCCAGGAGGCGCAGCAGAGCGGGCCGCTGCTGGCGGTGGTCAATCTGACGGGCAGCTTTGCCGCCAACCATCCCTCGGGCATTGAGACGGAAACCCTCACCGTGCTCTCGATTGTGGGAACGCTGCACGCCAACCTGCCTCGCGTCACGCAGGTTCGTTTTCTGGTGGATGGCCTTCCGCGCTCGACCTTGGCCGGCCACGCCGACTTGACCCGCACTTACCTGACCACCGATGCCGCGCCGGCCGAGGGAGCGGCACAGTGAGTTCCGGCATTCATTTGCATTTCAAAGCTGCCGGCCCGATAGTAGATACAGGAAAAAACGATGATTCTTGATCTGCGCATTCCGATGGGTTTGATGTTCACGCTGGTTGGCGTGATTCTGGGCGTCTTTGGCTGGGCCACCAACAGCAATGCCGCTCTCTACGCCCGCAGCCTAGGCGTCAATTGCAACCTCTGGTGGGGACTGGTTCTGCTGGCCTTTGGGTTGACCATGCTGCTGCTTGGCCTGCGCGGCCAGAAGAAGCTGGAGCTTGCGCCGCCCGCGCCGTCCGACGAAGAAAGCCCACGCCGCGGCCACTGAAATTCGCACCAGATTTGAGCAGTGGGCCAGTCTGAAGGGTAGGGACTTTGCAGGCTGCGGAAAAAGGGCTATTCGGGGATTGCAATCGCGATTGAGTGTAGCAGGGGCTAAAGCCCAACGTTGATGTGATTGGCTTTATCGGCCCGACTGAAGTCGTGCCCTGGTTACAAAGCCTTTGGGAATCGCCTCCTGAAGAGTTTTTCCGCAGCCTGTGAAGCCCAACGTTGATATGATTGGCTTTATCGGCCCGACTGAAGTCGTGCCTTGTTACAAAGCCATTGGGAATTGCCTCGCGATGAGTTTTTCCGCAGTTTGTAAAGCCGCACTCAATCTATTGGCTTTACACGGGGGTTAAAACCCCCGTCTCCCTCCAGATTGAGTTTTATCGCAGCCTGTTTAGCCTCTGACGGAATTGCTTTTCAAACGGACTACTGCCGCATTCTTTGCAACCTGCCATTCACAATCGAAACCGGCTACAATCGAGGCATGAGAATAACGGTTGGCGTCTCGGGTGGAATTGCCGCATACAAAGCGGCCGAACTGGTGCGCGCCTTGCAGCGCCAGGCCGTCGAGGTCCATGTCGTCATGACCGAGGCTGCGTGCAAGTTTGTGCAGCCGCTCACCTTTGCCGCGCTCTCCGGCCACAAAGTCCTCACCAGCTTGTGGGACGATACCGGCACCGGCCAGACCGCTTACTACGATTCAGACGAGCAGAACGGCATCGAGCATATCGGCGAGGCGCAATGGGCAGACGCCTTGGTCGTCGCTCCGGCCACAGCCAACATTCTTGCCAAATTCGCCCACGGCATCGCCGACGATTTTCTCACCACTCTCTATTTAGCCACCAGATCGCCAGTCCTGGTTGCTCCGGCGATGAACGTCCATATGTGGGAGCACGCGGCCACGCAGGCCAATCTTGAGCTGTTGCGCCAGCGTGGCGTTCACGTCATTCCGCCGGGCACGGGCGATTTGGCCTGCGGCATGGTAGGCGCGGGCCGCATGGCAGAGCCCGCCGCCATTGCCGACGCCGTGCTCTGCGCCCTGGGCAGATGCCACGATCTGGCAGGAGAGGTCGTGCTGGTCACGGCAGGCGGCACGCGCGAGGCTCTCGACCCAGTCCGCTTTCTCGGCAACCGGTCCAGTGGCAAGATGGGCTACGCGCTGGCCGATGCCGCGCAGAGCCGCGGAGCCAAGGTCATCCTCATCAGCGGCCCCAGCGCGCTGCATCCGCCCTCGCACTGCGAGGTGGTCAAGGTCACGACAGCCGACCAGATGCGCGAGGCAGTCCTTGCCCGCATGAATGAGGCGACACTTGTTATAAAAGCCGCCGCGGTCGCCGACTATCGCCCCGTCAATGTCTCCGAGCAGAAGCTCAAGCGCAGCGGGCCGCTCACGATCGAGCTCGCGCCGACAGAAGATATTCTGGCCGAGGTCGTGCGCCGCCGCCGTCCCGGCCAGTTGATAGTTGGCTTTGCCGCCGAGACCGAAAATCGCATGGAAAACGGTCGCGCCAAGCTCCTGCGCAAGGGCGCCGACGCCATTGTCGTCAACAACGTGGCAGCGGAGGGAACCGGCTTCGACTCCGACAACAACGCCGCCACATTCCTCACTCTCACCACCGCCATCGAGCTGCCAGAGATGTCCAAGCGCTCACTGGCCGACCGCATTCTGGACGAGATTCTCACCCTGCGCCGGCCCAGTTCGATGCTGCTTGAGATGGACGAAGGCGAGGACGAAAAGCACCGCCAGGATCGCGTGCGCGGCGAGGCTGTTCAGACTGCCGCTCCTCGCCGCCAACTGATTATCGAATAGCAGAATTGCAATGCAAGATGGAGTAAGAAGTTGGCGCAGAGCCTGGATCCCGCAACCCGCGATGCACTTGCCGCCCGCCTCCGCTTCTACCGCGATCTTGGCCTAACCGAGTTCTATCGCCGCCCCGTCGACCCGGCGCTTACCGCCCTGCTGGCCAACGCGTCGGCTTCCGATTCTGAAGCCGCAATTTCTACTTCCCAACCGGATGGGGCACAAACATTGGGTGCCCCAGGTTCCGCTTCCGAGAGCTGGGATACCATCTCCCAATCCGCACATTCCCAGGAGGACCAGCCCATTCCGCCCCGCAAAGCAATCCCTGCCCCACCGCAGATCTCAGCCGAATTACCCGCCGCAGAGCGCGCCGCCGCACTGCAACTGATCCGCGACGAGATCGGCGAATGCACCCGCTGCCCGCTGCATCAGGGCCGCAACAAGATCGTCTTTGGCGACGGTGATCCGGCCGCGCGGCTGATGTTTGTGGGTGAAGGCCCCGGCGCGGACGAGGATGCGCAGGGACTGCCGTTTGTGGGCAAGGCCGGCCAGCTTTTGAATAACATGATCGCCGCCATGGGCCTGCGGCGCGACCAGGTCTATATTGCCAATGTGGTCAAGTGCCGTCCGCCCGGCAACCGTGTTCCCGATCAGGAAGAAGGCGCAACCTGCACCCCGTTTCTCTTCCGCCAGATCGACGTCGTCCGCCCCCAGGTGCTGGTTGCGCTGGGCGCTACCGCCGCCACCTGGCTGCTGGGCAGCCGCCAGCCGCTGGCCGGCCTGCGCGGACGCGTCCATGCGTGGCGCGGCGCGCAACTCATTGTTACCTATCATCCGGCCTACTTGCTCCGCGATCCGCGCCAGAAAAAAGAAGCCTGGGCGGACCTGCAAATCGCCATGCGCGAGCTGGGCCTCAAACCGCCGCCAAAAAGCTGAGGGTACGCAAAAAGGGCGAGAAGCTTCCACGCTCCTCGCCCTTTATCTTCCAATCCCAGAAACTCAAAACAACTGGAAGTTCACCTCGACACTCATAATCACAGGCACCGGCGTCTTTCCGCCTTTCAAGGCTGGCTTGAACTTGTACTTCCTCACTGCTATGACGGCTTCCTCATCCAATCCTTCGCCCAGCGGGCGGGTTACATGCACATTCTGCGGGTTGCCTTGCGCATCGACGATCAGAGTGACCAGCACAACGCCCTGGTATTTGTTGCGGCGCGCCTCGTCAGAGAACTGAGCCTCCGGCTCGAAGATCACCCTTGGCTCTGAGATTTCGCCGCCGATCTGGTAGGCTCCTCCGCCGATCCCTCCACCGGAGCCAGGGCCATATCCGCTGCCACTGCCTGAGCCCATGCCCATGCCGGAGCCGTTCCCGCCGGAAGCCAGCTTCACATTCTGGGAATGAGACATGCCAAAATTCGTCAACGCCGGGTTGTCGGGAATGATAATGTCCTTCGGCACATCGATCGACGGCAGCGGCGGCTGCTCGACCTTCGGCATCACAACCGGAGCCGTCGCCCGCGGCGGAATCTTGCCCTTGATCGCCTCGGTCTTGTCCGGGCTTCCGCCGCCGCCGTGGATCTCCGTGGCGGCCTTGGGCGGAACAAACTCCGTGACCGCATCGATCGGCGTGACCGTCATGTTGGGCTTGGCCTTGTCCATCACCGTCTTGACGCCGATGGCCAGCAGAGCCGCCAGAATCGCGCCGTTGATGGTGGTGGCAATGCCCCAGGCCCAGGGATTGCGCTTGACCGCCATCCGGTCCGGAACCGGAATCGGTGTCGATGTCAGTTGCAGCGGCGGCAGCTTGGGCGGGAAAAACAGATCGCGAAGGCTCCCGTAGAGTTCGGCCCAGATTGGCTTCTCATCAAGCTGCATTCCAAAGCCGGCGTCGAGGGAGCCGCCGCTGAGAACCGCAGCCGCGGCTTGGGATTCCGAATCGGGCTGGATGAGCAGGTCGTTTGCCATGGTTGCTGCTGGTTCTCTGGCCTCTAAGCGCCTGGGTTGCCCGCCGTTAGACTGGCTCTCCGTCTCCAGGTCCATACCTCTATTATGCTTGACTCCGCCCGGTTGTGTCTTGTCCGGCAACGTTCCGGAATCCACGCCCTCATATTCCTGCATAGCCAAGTTTCCCATAAACAATAGACGGAGCGCACCTGCGGTTTGTTACCCGGAAAACTCTCGCCCAGCCATTTACACTAGAAAATGAATGATTCCGAACGATCCCAGGGAGTAACGATGTCCTCAGCACCGGAGTTGAAGGCGACCCTTACCTTGCCGCAAACCGCCTTCCCGATGAAGGCGAACCTACCGCAGAATGAACCACTTCGACTGGCTCGCTGGTCCGCCCTCAACCTATATGACGAGTTGCGCAGGGCCGGCGAGGCGCGCCGCAAGGCCGGCGGCCAGTATTATCTGCTGCACGACGGCCCGCCCTACGCCAACGGCCCCATTCACCTGGGCCACGCGCTCAACAAGGGCCTCAAGGACTTCATCGTCAAGTCGAAAACGATGGCCGGCTTCGACGCTCCCTACGTGCCCGGCTACGACTGCCACGGCTTGCCTATCGAGATCAAGGTGGAAGAGCAGCTGGGGCGCAAACGGCTGGAGCTGCCGGCCTCAGCGATTCTGGCCGCCTGCCGCCAGTACGCGCAGAAGTACGTCGATTTGCAAACCTCCCAATTCGAGCGCATCGGCTGCTTCGGCCGCTGGCACGAGCCTTACAAGACCATGAACCGCGCGTATGAGGCGCGCACGCTGGAGGCCTTCTACGGCTTTCTGGAAAAAGGCTTTGTCTACCGCGGACTCAAGCCCGTCTACTGGTGCATCCACGACCGCACCACGCTGGCCGAGGCCGAGGTGGAGTACGAGAATCACACCAGCCCTTCGATCTACGTGCGCTACCGGCTCACCAGCGATCCGGCCACCATCGACCCGGCGCTCAAAGGCAAGCAGGTCTCGACGATTATCTGGACGACAACTCCGTGGACGCTGCCCGCGTCGCTGGCCGTCGCCTTCCATCCCGGCTTCGAGTACGTGGCGCTGGAGGCTGGCGAAGAGGTATACGTCGTCGCCGCCGAACTGGCCGCCTCGGTCATCGCCGCCTGCAAACTTGGCGAAACTGTTGAACTGGCCCGCTTCAAAGGCAGCGCCCTGGATCGCGTCGCCTTTCAGCATCCCTTTCTCAACCGCTCCATCCTTGGCGTCAACGCCCTTTACGTCACAGCCGACACCGGCACCGGCGCCGTCCACACCGCTCCCGCGCACGGCGCGGACGATTACAACACCGGGTTGCGCTACGGCCTTGACCCCATCTGCCGCGTCGATGAGGTTGGCCGCCTCACTGTGGACCCGGAGGCCTGGCCGCTGGCCGCGCCGCCCCCGTTTGAAGGCTTGAAGGTCTGGGCCGCGAATCCCGTGATTCTAGCCATGCTTGAAGAGCGCGGCGCTCTACTGGCCAGCCACGATCTGGAGCACTCTTACCCGCACTGCTGGCGCTGCCACAAGCCGGTGATCTATCGCGCCACCGAGCAGTGGTTTATTGGCATGGAGACGCCGGTGAAACGCGCCGACGGCACGGGCACGACCTTTCGCCAACTCGCCATTGAAGAGATCGACAAAGTTATCTGGGATCCAGCCTGGGGCAAGGAGCGCATCACCAACATGATCGCCACGCGCCCCGATTGGTGCATCAGCCGCCAGAAGATCTGGGACGTGCCCATTGCCGTTTTTCTCTGCGCGCAGTGCAACAAGCCGCTCATCGATTCGGAGTTGAATCGCGCCGTCGTCGCAATGATTGAGCGCGAGGGCATCGAGGCCTGGCGCACGGATGCGGCCGGCGCGCTGCTTCCCGAAGGCGCAGTCTGCGCGCACTGCGGCGGCAAGGAATTCCGCAAAGAGTCGGACATTCTGGATGTGTGGGTGGACTCGGGCACAAGCTGGCTTGCCGTCTGCGAGAGCGATCCGGATTTGCAGGATGCTTACTCCGCCTTCCAAAAAAACGATGGGACGCAGGTTCTCTATCTCGAGGGCGGCGATCAGCATCGCGGCTGGTTCCATTCTTCGCTGCTGACTTCCGTTGCGCTTCGCGGCCGCGCGCCCTACTCCCGCGTCGTGACCAACGGCTGGACCCTGGATGAGCATGGCCGCGCCTTCTCCAAATCCCTTGGCAACGGCGTCGATCCAGTCGATATTGCCAACCGCATGGGCGGCGAGATCGTGCGGCTCTGGGTGGCTTCCATCGACTTCCGCGAAGACATGGCGGCGAGTGAAAATCTGATGGCGCGCTGCTCGGAGATCTATCGCAAGCTGCGCAACACCTTCCGCTTTCTGCTCGGCAACTTGCACGGCTTCGACCCCGTGCGCGACCGCGTGGCTGAGGCGGAGCTACTGCCGCTTGACCGTTATATGCTGGCTCGGACTCGAGAACTGACGGAGAATATTCTCGGCTGGTATGAGCGATTTGAGTTTCATCGCGTCTACCACGCAGTCAATGAGTTCGCCGTCGTGGACCTGAGCAACTTCTATCTCGATGTGCTCAAGGACCGCATGTACACCTTTGCGCCGACGAGCAAAGAGCGCCGTTCCGCGCAGACGGTGCTGTGGCAGATTGCGGAAGCGCTGGTGCGGTTGGTGGCGCCGATTTTGAGCTTTACGGCGGATGAAGTTTGGGAGTATCTACCCAAGGTTGAGGGGCGCGAAGTTAGTGTGCATCTGGCGCTGTTTCCCAAGCCGGAAGAGATTTTTTCCGAAGAGCCGGCGAAGTTGCTGGAAGAGTGGAAAAAGATTTTCGAAATTCGAGACCTAGTTCTTTTGAAGCTTGAGCGGATGCGTCAGACAAAGGAAATTGGAAAGAGTCTCGAAGCCAAAATTGAAATCAGAGCAGCAGAAGGTGGTCCATTGAATGACCTTCTCCAGCGACACAGTACCGGCCTCAAAGAACTCTTCAATGTTTCTGATGTTGAGATAATCAACAAGGTTCCCATGACGGATGTAGTGGAGATTCTACTCGCCACCGGCCAAAAATGCGCCCGATGCTGGAACTTTATGCCGGCAGTTTCCAACTACGGCATCTGGCAGAATGTCTGCACTCGCTGCCAAGATGCGCTGAAAGAGATGAAGATTGAACCGCCCACGGAGGCCACTTAGGGGGTGTTGCAGAAATGGTTTGACAGTGAATGAATTGAATCCCCCAGGGGCTAAGGCCCAGCCTTTATTGTGAGGCTCTTGCGGCACGACTGAAGTCGTGCCCTAAAAAGAAACTACTTTCCGCGGAGGGTACAAATGGTTGATTTCATTGAAACTCGCAATTTAGGTGGATTTCGCGCCGTCCCTACGGGACTCGGCTGAATTGTGGGGCCGCTCACCCCACGCTGAAGCGCGGGGCTAATAACCATTGCGCCTACGGCGCGGGCGAGAGACTGCCACTTGTCAAGCTGGCGAATGGGAGCCAATGTAGCCCGTTTCATCGCCTGCGGGTCGGCGAAGCCGGTGGACGACTGACACAAAACCTGACTTTCATGGAGTTTTTCCGCAGCCTGTGAAGTCGTGACCTGATTACAAAGCCATTGGGAATTGCCTCCTGAGGAGTTTTTCCGAATCCTGTGAAGCTTGCAGTTTTTTTCGGCTATCTTCGGCACGACTGAAGTCGTGCCCTGACACACATCACGTTTTTGAAAGAACAACACACTTTTGAAATATCTGTCTCGATCACAAGGAAGGCCGATGAAATTCACCGCACCCCGCCGCCTGCATTGGCTACTGCTCCTCTCCGCCATTGTCATCTTTCTCGACCGTCTCACCAAGACCTGGGTCACGCTGCGCATTCCCATCGGCCACTCCATTCCAGTACTGCCGCATTTTCTGGCTATCAGCCATTGGACCAATGAAGGCGCGGCCTTTTCGCTCTTTGCCGACTCCAATCGCCCGCAACTGGTTCACTGGCTGCTGATCGGCTTTTCTTCCTTCGCCGCGCTCATCGTGCTCTTTCTTCTTATCCGTCTCGGCGACCGCTTCACACTCACCACCGTCGCCCTCGCGCTGATCTTTGCCGGAGCCCTGGGCAACATTCATGACCGCCTGGCCTATGGTTCCGTAGTGGACTTCATCGAGGTACACATCTACACTTACCATTGGCCGGATTTCAATATCGCCGACTCATCAGTCGTCACCGGCGCGTGCCTGTTGCTGCTCGACTCGCTTCTGCCGAAAGGCAGGGAACAGGGATCAGGGATCAGGGAACAGTAACTTGCTGCCTGATGAGCGTTTGCAGAATTACTTTTGCGGGATTGCAGATGACAGGAGACAATACCCGCAGGGGCTAAAGCCCAATGTTGGTATGATTGGCTTTATTGGCCCGACTAAAGTCGTGCCCTGATTACAAAGCCATTGGGAATTGCCTCCTGAAGAGTTTTTCCGCAGCCTGTAAAGCCCAGGCTTTCCAGACCATCGTGCGGCATGACTGAAGTCGTGCCCTGATACAAAGCCTGCTTGCCTTCGGATTCTTGCAGGATTGCTTCTTGCAGCTTGCAGGATTGTTCGAAGATTCGAGGATTTTATGAAGAGTGGCAATTTTGTTTTCGCATTACTGACTTCCAGCCTTTTGACCAGCGCGCTGCTCACGTTCGCAACCACACTGCACGCCCAGCGCCTGCCGCAGACCGTCCGCCCCGAGCACTACGCGCTGACACTCGCGCCCGATCTCAACGCCGCGACTTTTACCGGCGCCGAGAGCATCGACGTGACACTCGCCGAGCCCTCGAATCGCATCACGCTGAATGCCGCCGAAATCAACTTCCAGTCCGTGACCGTGACCGCCAACGGCAAGCAGCAGACGGCCGTCGTCTCGCTCGACGATAAGAAGGAGCAAGCCACCTTTACCTTTCCACAAAAACTCCCCGCAGGCCCGGCCACGCTGGCAATTCATTACTCTGGCATTCTGAACAATCAGTTGCGCGGCTTCTATCTCTCCAAGACCGCCCGCCGCAACTACGCCGTCACGCAATTTGAATCCACTGACGCGCGCCGCGCCTTCGCCTGTTTTGACGAGCCGGCCTTCAAAGCCACTTACGATGTATCGCTTGTAATCGACAGCAATGACACCGCAATCTCGAACGGCCCCATTATCTCCGATACTGCAGGCCCCACTGCCGGCAAGCATACGCTCAAATTTTTAACCTCGCCCAAGATGTCCACCTATCTGGTTGTCTGGCTGGTCGGCGACTTCCAATGCTCCGCTGGCGAGTCGGACGGCGTGGCGATTCGCGTCTGCGCAACGCCGGACAAAGTCGCGCTCACAAAATACGGCGTCGGCATCGCAGAGTGGGTTCTGCATTACTACAACAACTACTTCGGCATTCCTTACCCGCTCAAGAAGCTCGACCTGATTGGCCTGCCCGACTTCGAGGCCGGCGCAATGGAAAACTTCGGCGCCATCACCTATCGCGAAACCGATCTGCTGCTCGACCCCAAAACCGCAACCGTTGGCGCGCAAAAAGAAGTGGCTCTCACCATCGCGCATGAGATGGCGCACCAGTGGTTTGGCGATCTGGTGACCATGCAGTGGTGGGATAACATCTGGCTCAACGAGGGCTTCGCCACCTGGATGGAGTCGAAGGCCGTCGCCGTCATGCATCCCGAGTGGAATATCGATCAGCAGATTGTCGTCGATCTCGGCGACACGCTCAACCTCGACGCGCAGCCCACCACCCGCGCCATTCGCGCCAAGGCCGAGACGCGCGAGGAGATCGAGCAGATGTTTGACGACATCTCTTACGGCAAGGCCGGGGCGGTGCTGGGAATGGTGGAAAATTATCTTGGCGAGGAGACCTTTCGCCAAGGGGTGCATAATTATCTGGCCGCTCATCAGTTCGCCAATGCCACCGCCGAGGACTTCTGGAGCGCCCAAACCGCTGCCAGCCACAAGCCGGTGGACAAGATCATGCAGAGCCTGGTCGCGCAGCAGGGTGAGCCGCTATTGACCTTTGGCGTGCCCTCGCGCGGACAAGTTTCCGTCACCGACAAGCGCTTCTATCTCAGCCCCAATATGCAGCCGGACCCGGCGCAGAAGTGGATGCTGCCCATCTGCTTCAAAGCCGGTTCGAGCGGCCAGCAATGCGAAGTTTATCCCGCGCTGGACCACGGACTGAAGGTTCCCGACGGCCTCTTCTTCGCCAACGCCAATGGCAAGGGCTACTATCACAGCGTCTATGCGAAGAAGGATTATGCGGCACTTGTTTCTCAGGTTGAAAGCGGTTTGTCGCCGGCAGAACGCATCAGCCTCATCGGCGACGAGTGGGCGCAGGTGCGCGCCAACAAGGAACCAGTGGGCGACTATCTGGACCTCTTGTCCGCCGTCAAAGCCGATACTTCGGCAGAGGTTTTGCAGAGCGCCCTCAAGGCCGATCCCCATGCCTCGCGAGTTGTAAGAACCGTCGAAAACTTCCAGGCCATCGACAGCCAGATAGCGGCCACTGCCGATGAGAAGGCTGCTCTTGCGGAGTGGATTCGCAAGAGCTTTGCGCCGAATCTCGACAAAGTTGGCCCACCATCCGCGGCCGATTCAGACAATACCCGCGAACTGCGCGCCAAGCTCTTTTCTCTCCTCGGGCTGTACGGCAAAGACCCGGCCGTCATTGCGCAGGCTCGCGAGTTGGCGGCAAAGTACATGGCGGATTCCTCCTCGGTCGATCCTACGCTGGCAGAAGCCGCGCAGACCATTGCCGCACGTTATGGCGATGCCCAACTCTTCGACCGCTTGCAGCAGATCTATGAAAGCTCGACCAACCCCGAGTTCCAGATCGGCGCGCTGCATCTGTTAGGACAGTTTGAAGACCCCGCACTGGCGGAACGCGCGCTGGAGTACGCGGCTTCAAGCAAGGTCCGCAGCCAGGACGAGGCGCTGCAATTTTCCATCGCCTTGCAGATTGACACAAATCGCGACCTGGCGTGGAAGTACATCCAGGATCACTGGGAGGCGATTCAGCCCGCCATGACGCCGGAGCTGGGCAGCCGGCTGGTGAGCGCTACGGGGAACTTCTGCTCCGCCAAAGAACGCGACAGCGTCGAGAAGTTTTTCGCCGCTCACAAAGTCGCCTCAACCGGCAACGCTCTCAAACATGCCGTTGAGAATATCGACGGCTGCATCGAGCTGCGCGCCACGCAGGAGCCCAAGCTCAAACAATGGCTGGCCGCGCAGCCCAAGCCTTAAGTTTGTTTTTAAGTAAATGGGAGCATTGAAGGGTACATGCTTTTCTGGCTAAGGAAAACCAAAAACGGCTGGCTTTGCATCAGGGCGCGGCTCCTAGTACGCCCTGAGCGGAGTTGAAGGGTGCCGCAATCACCAGATGATCAAGGCTGCGGTTGGCCTCCGCGGGGTGTTTTTCGGGACTTTTGACGCGCACCATCCACTATTCCGCGGCCTCTTTATACTACAGTTGCAGATGGTGACAACGGGGGAGAAGGGGCCTGTGTCTCTTTTCCATAATTGTCGTTAAATACAACCGCAATGCTTACCAGCAATAGGAATATTCTGGATGCAGCGATGAGCCTCTTTGACGGCGAACCCGAAGGACCGAAAGGCACGCTGCGCACGGCGCCGCTGGCCGAGCGGATGCGCCCGCGCTCATTGGATGAGTTGAGTGGGCAAGAACATCTGGTGGGGCCTGGAAAGCCGCTGCGGGTGCAGATCGAGCGCGACAATCTTGATGGCACGGGCTCGGGCTCGATGATTCTGTGGGGTCCGCCGGGGGTGGGAAAAACTACGCTGGCCAAGATTGTGGCTGAAACCACCCAGGCTACTTTCATTGAATTCTCCGCGGTGATGAGTGGCATCAAAGAGATCAAGCAAGTAATGGCCGCGGCGGCGCAGGCCTCGGAGATGCACTCGCGCACTATTCTGTTCATCGATGAGATACACCGCTTCAACAAGGCGCAGCAGGATGCATTTCTTCCGTATGTGGAGCGCGGCACGATTCGCTTGATTGGCGCGACGACGGAGAATCCTTCGTTCGAAATTATTTCCGCGCTGCTTTCGCGCTGCCGCGTTTACGTGCTGCAGCCACTTACGGAAAAGCAAATTGTCGCGCTGCTGCGGCGGGCTCTGGAAGATAGCGAACGCGGGTTGGGCGCGCAGCAGTTGACTGCCGACGAGGAGGCGCTGGAGTTGATTGCGAGTTACTCCAGCGGAGATTGCCGCTCGGCATACAATACGCTGGAAGTGGCGGCGCAACTGGCTCTTGAAAACAAGAAACACATCGATAGAGCGTTGGCCACCGACGCGGTGCAGCAGCGCGTATTGATCTACGATAAGTCCGGCGAGGAGCATTACAATCTGATCTCCGCTCTGCACAAGAGCGTGCGCAACAGCGACCCGGACGCTGCGCTTTATTGGCTGGCGCGCATGTTCGCGGCCGGCGAGGATCCGCTCTATCTGGCGCGGCGCGTGGTGCGCATGGCGGTTGAAGACATCGGCCTGGCTGCTCCGGAGGCGCTGAATCTTACTCTCTCCGCTAAAGAGGCGATCGATTTCCTAGGCTCGCCGGAGGGCGATCTGGCGCTGGCAGAGGCGGTGGTTTATTTATGCCTTGCGCCCAAGTCGAATTCGGTTTACACGGCCTACGGCGCGGTGCAGCGCGAGGTGGAAGAGACGCGCCAGGAGCCGGTTCCGCTGCATCTGCGCAATGCGCCGACCAAACTGATGAAGGAACTCGATTACGGCAAAGGCTACCGCTACGCACACAATGAAGAAGGCAAGGTGGCTGAGATGGATTGCCTGCCCGACTCGCTCAAGGGTCGCAGTTATTACAAGCCGACGCAGGAAGGGCGAGAAAAGCTGCTGGCGCAGCGGATGGAAGAGATACGCAGAATCAGGGCGGGAAAAGGAAGAGCCACTTAGTCCTCTGTCAAATACGCTGTCTGCTCAGCGGGCTCATTTACTCCTATATTTATTTCCCGCATTTTTTCTGTTTCGACTTTTTGGGGAGCGATATTTATTTGACAATCCCTTGGAGAGTAAAGAGATCTTTTCCCCCCATGTTCCTTACCTGGTTGCACAACACGCACCATTCCCGTACCGCAACCAGGGTACCCGGCGACGGGTCTTTGTGGCTGGGGTGGTAATGACGGATACAACTCTTGCATACTCCGCGAACTTATGGAGATAGCGAAGACAACAAGGAACGTATCGAAAGGGCTTGGCATGAATACTTTGGTTAAGGCAACGCGTGTTCATTTCGATCCGGATAGTATGTGGGTCGATCTGAGCGATGGCAGAATCCTGGCCGTGCCACTGGCCTGGTTTCCGCGGCTGCTCACCCTTTACCAGCGTTTGCAACTGGTTGTGCTTCTCGCTCCAGGGGCGAATTCTATCCCATCGCATGCCGTAATTGAGGGTAAGGGTCGGGAAGACCTTATCACTGTGCCGCGCAAAGGCTGCCATGTGAAGGTTGCGGCTGTAAAAGCTGCCGGCCTGGCCTTGCGTCGAGCTTTACGCCACGCCGAGCAGGAAGTCGGCAAAGTCCAGGCCGGTCTTCGAGCCATTGAAGGCGAAGCTGCCGTTGAAAATCACGTCGGGGTGAGTGTTGATCCGGTTGGCGTGAATCTTGCCCCCCGCCTTTATTCAATGCTTGCCTGGCATAGAGCCGGGCCGCGAACAGTCAATGGTCGAAATCGGAACTTTCCGCGGCCCGGTCCGTTTACTGATTAATAACTATTCCAAGGCGGCGCAATCGCTCAATGCGAATCGCCGTCATGATCGACATCTCCGCCTTGCGAAGCCTTCTGAGCGGCGGAACTCAGCGTGACTGTGTCTGGTTGCAGGGAAGCCGAAGATTGTTGTGAAGGGGTTGGGGATGAGGCGGCCTCGTGAATCTGAGGTTGACTCGTTGCGGGAGAAATTGAACCGATCGCCGACAGGCTCATGTATTACCTCTGCCTTGCCTATCGGCAGTCGATAGATAGGAGTTTATTCATTTCGAGATGAAGTTTCCGTCATGTTAGATCCAAGATAAGTTGTTTTTGAATCTACAAAGAATTCAATGGAATAGTGACTGTAATTCGGGCGCCGCCCTCTTCGCGGTTGCTGGCGGTTACCGTTCCGCGATGCGCGCGCGCTACGGCATCGACGAAAGCAAGGCCCAATCCGTGGCCATTCGATTCTCTTCCTTTCACGCGCCTCTCGAACAGATGCGGCAATACCTCCGGATCGAAGCCGGGCCCATCGTCTTCCAGCACGAACAAAGCCGATTGGCCCTCGACTCGCAGCCGCAAGCTTGTCGAGCGGGCCGAAGGCGAGTGCTTCAGCTCATTGTCAAAGAGATTGGCAATCATGCGATGCAGCAGTGCCGCATCGGCCTCGACGATCAGCGGACCAGCGCTATGCAGGCTGACTTGCAAGCCTTTCTCCGACATCGATGGCTCGTAGAGATCGATCATGATTTTCAGCAACTCGTCCAGATCGACCGGCACGCGATTCAATCGAAGCGCATCGGCCTTGGCTTCCGCAACGTCAAGGGATTTGTTGAGAAAATCGGTAAGCCTGTCTAACTCCTCGATGGCCGATACGATGGGCTCTGCCTTCTCGGCCTGTGGAAAGGCCGGCAAAGAGATCTCCAATTTGCCGCGAATTGCCGTGAGCGGGCTGCGTAAATCGTGCGCAAGGGAATCGGTGATGGTGTGCAACTGATGCATTGAGCTTTCGATGCGGTCGAGCATCCGATTCAGTGTTAAAGCCAGATGGCTGACTTCGTCGTTCCGTTTTGTTGTAGGTACTCTGGCCGTCAAGTCGGAGTGGCCGATTCGCGAGGCGGCCTCGGTAATCTCGCGAACGTGCGTCAACATTCGCCGCGTAGTAAAAAAGACAATTGCAAATCCAAATAGCACCAGCAACAGCCAGAAAAGAAAGAAGCGTATGGACAAGTTTCTCAGAACCCTTGACTCGTCCCGCTCGGAGAGTCCCAGATAGATAGAGCTTCCATCGTCAATGCGAATGGATGCGACGCGAAAGGGAATCGCGAAACCCCGGACATGCAGATCGGATGGCTGATCGGGAAAGATTCTGGCTGCTTGAATGGCCTGCAAGTAAGGCTCGCCGCGCCCCGCGCCAACCCATAGTTTGAGCGATGCATCCGCTCCGGTTTGAAGGAAGAAGACAGAATCGTTTGAGCTGCTTTCAGACAGATCCTTGTTAGGAACTTCTTTCTCGGCCAACTCGGCGACCTCTCCGACAACGCGGTCGTAGAGAGCATCCTTTGGCGTGCGTTCCGCCACATCGCCCAGCACCTCGACCTCTCCAGAGAGCCATGCGTCGCTGCGCCGCTGAATATCGCTGGCGACAAAGCGATGAAGAAAGAGAAACACGAGTAATGTGCCGCAGGCAAAGGCGAGCGTGGCCCAAAGCGAGATGCGCCACGCAGCGCTGCGCAGTTTGGGACTACCGGTCCTTGAGGACATAGCCCATACCTCGCAGAGTTCGAATCAAAGGCTGCTGACCTGGGCCATCGACCTTGCCGCGCAACCGATATATGTGAACGTCGACGACATTTGTATCGGGCTGAATGCGCATTCCCCAAACCTTATCGAGAATCATCGAGCGTGTAACAACGCGCCCCGCATTGCGGCAGAGGTATTCAAGCAGGACGAATTCCTGCGGAGTAAGTTGCAGCGTTTCTCCGGCTCGCGTTGCCTCGCGGCGCAGCAGATCCAGTTCCAGGTCGAGAACCCGCAGCTTCGTTGCTTCGCTGCCTGGAGGGTTGTTGCGCTTGAGAAGGTTGCGCAGTCTGGCCAATAACTCGGCCAGCGCAAATGGTTTGGTCAGGTAATCGTCTCCGCCTTGCTCCAGGCCTAGCACTCTTTCATCCACACTGCGGCGGGCGGAGAGAATCAGCACCGGCGCGTGAACGCCGATTTGCCGCAGTTTGAGGATCAGGCTGATGCCGTCCTGATCGGGCAGTCCAAGGTCGACAATCAGTATGTCGAAGGGGCAGTCGACCGCCAAACGCTCGGCTGTCTTGCCATCCGTCGCGGCTTCCACTTGATAGCCCGCTTCTTCCAGGGATGTTCGCAGAAAGCTTTGAATGTCGATTTCGTCTTCAACGAGAAGAAGGCGCATGAAGGGATATTAGTTCATCCTGGCCGGTTTTTTACAAATTCATTTCATGAAAGATAAAACAGGCGAAATATACTCCAGTAACGGGCGGATGAACGCATTGTCATGGAACCGTTGGTTCTCTGTCATCTTTATCCTGTAATCTCGGATTTAGCAGGCGATTCAATCCATATAGATGAACGAATTGTCATGAATGCAGGCAGATTTTGACACTTCAAAGCAGCGGCGAATTCGTCTAATTACATAAGTTGCAATTGAGCCGGACTTGCGGGAGGAAGGCGTGCGGCACTCTCCCATGCCAGCCTTCCGCTGAACAGCAGGCAATCAAAAACGAGGAGACGAGCGCATAGAGCGCCATGCATGAAGACATTGAATCCAACGCTTGGCCTGGATGCTTTCAGAACGTCCATGCCCTTGCCCGATGCGCTCGATGCTCACCTTGAGGAAGCGCTCTGCCATGTGCTGGACAATCCTGGTACATTCATACGCCCGCGAATGGTTTTTCAGATGTCTGTCGCATACGGCCGGGATGAGGCCTCCGCCAAAGACCTGGCCATTGCGCTTGAATATTTTCATACCGCTTCGCTGGTTTTTGACGATCTGCCCTGCATGGACAATGCCGTGGAGCGGCGCGGTGTTGCCTGCGTTCATTTTGAATTTGGCGAAGCGGCGGCGATTCTGTCCGCGCTGGCGCTGATCAATCGCGCTTATGCACTTATCTGGCGCGCGGTCTCTCAAGCTTCCTTGCAGGCGCGGGCGCGCGCGCTGACATACGTTGAGAAATGCCTGGGCGTTGAAGGGCTGCTTAATGGCCAGAGCCTTGACCTGCATTACGCAACCTTGCCGCACAATCGCGAAACGACAGAGAGAATTGCGCGCGGCAAAACGGTTTCATTGATCCGGCTTACACTGGTGCTTCCGGCCATGCTGGGCGGAGCGACGGAGCGGGAGATACAACTTATCGAGCGGATCGCCCTCTATTGGGGCCTTGCCTATCAGATGGTCGATGACCTCAAGGACGTGCTGGATGGCGCTGCCGGAGCACGGAAAACCGTTGCCCGCGACATTCTGCTCGACCGGCCCAACGCCGCAACCGCAATGGGAATCGAGGGTGCTATAGCGCGGCTCACTCGCATGATTCGTCTGGGAGACAGAACATTAATTCTGCTGCTGCGGTTGAGATACTCTCTGAGCTTTCTGGAGAAGCTACGCAACGGTTTGGAAGAGGAGTTGGTGCGGGTTACTGGTCAGGCCTGCGCAGCTCCAGTGGGGGCGTGACGGTGATCTTCTTCAAGCTGATTGTGACCAATCTGTGGCGTCATCGCATTCGCTCGTTCATCAGTGTTGCCGGCATTGCATTCAGCGTCGCCGCGATGCTCACCGTTGTCACGATCCTGCAAGGCGCCATCGGAATGTTTTCCGGAATTCTGTCGAGCGATAGCCAGGTGCTTGTCTTTGAGCGCAATGTATCCGATCTGTTCTTCAGCAGCGTTCCTGCCGAGGCAGTCGATGAGATTGCCAATTGGCCGATGGTTATTGATGCCGATCCGGTACTTTTCGGAATTGTTTCGAGCGCCGATCACCCTATTCTTACCTGCTTTGGCGTAACTATCAGAGACGCGCGCCTTCGCAAGGCAATTTGGCTTGCGGGCGATCGCCTGAATTTTGCGCGGCACGCCGACGACGTGGTGCTCGGCGAACGGGCCGCGGAGTTTCTGAGCGCAAAGCTAGACAGCCATGTGCCAATAGGCCATGGAATCTTTCATGTCATCGGAATTTTGAAGACAGCCAATGGCTTTGAGGACGGAGGTGTTTTCATGCCGCTTGCTTCCGCTCAAACCTTCTTTCACAAAGAAGGATCGTCCTCGGTAATTACCGTCAAGCTGCGTGGCAAGGACGATGCAGCTTTGTTCAAAGCGAAGGTCAAGGCGGCCTTTCCCAACCTGATTGCTCTGGAGGACGCCGAGTTCACGCGTTCCTATTCGCAATTCAAAATCCTCAAGGCAACGGCCTGGGCCGTTGGTGGATGCGGCCTGTTGATGGGCGGCCTGGGCGTTGCCAATACAATGATCATGTCTGTCTTTACGCGCATTCGCGAGATAGCCATCCTGCGCGTTTGCGGCTTCTCCAATTTGCAGATTGCCGCAATGATCTTTGGCGAGTCCGCGGTGGTATCACTGTTGGGCGCGGTGCTGGGTCTTGGCGCCGGAAGTTGCCTCCTCTTCGCGCTCAAATATGTTCCAGCGCTTCACGGTTATGTGGACGTAACCATTCAACCTATCGTGATTCTGATTGTGATTTTGCTTGCATTGCTTACTGGAGTTGCCGGTGCGCTTTACCCGGCAGCGTATGCCATGCGAGTCCGCGCGGTGGAGGCGTTGCGCTTCGAATGAATCCTACAATGTTACATGCGAGCAGTCAGTGTTTTGCCATTCAGAAGCGCATTGTGCTGCGCGCCGAAAATGTGTGGAAGAGTTATGACGGCGGTGCGATAACTGTTCTGAAGGGCGTGCAATTCGAGGCTTTCGAGGGCCAGACGCTTGCGCTCTGCGGTCCATCGGGCTGCGGCAAAAGCACACTTCTTCATTTATTCGGCGGCCTGGATGAATTGGACCAAGGGCGCGTTTCGGTCAACGGCGTTGAGGTCAACCGACACCGCAATCTGCTGAGTCTTCTTCGTCATGAAGTTGGCTTCGTCTTTCAACTCCATAACCTGATTCCCGATCTTACTTTGGAAGAGAACTGCCTTATTCCAGCCGTGGCTGCCGGCACTGATCGCCGCATTGCGCGGGAGCGTTTGCGACAATTGGCGGAACGCACCGGACTGAGTCATCGCCTTGGCCATCGCATTCAAAAACTTTCCGGAGGAGAGCGTCAGCGAACGGCGCTCTGCCGCGCTCTGATGAACCGGCCCAAGATATTGCTTGCCGATGAACCTACCGGCTCACTTGATGAAAAGGCCAGCGGCGTGGTCTTCGACCTGCTGCTCGACATTGTTGCCACCGAAGGCGCGACGCTGGTGATGGCTACGCACGATCGCGCTCTGGCAGGCCGCTGCGATCGCCTGCTGGAGATGCGCGACGGGAGGATTCATGAACCAGAATCCGTCTGACGCGAATGAATCTCATGACTATGCATCGCGGGCCGTAGCAAGCGCCGCATGGCACGCCTTGTTCTGGCTGGCCTGTGCCAATGCCATCGGCGTTTTGATCGCAATTCTTCTGCTCTTTCCCACGCTCAATTCGCTGCTGGGCGAGTGGACTTATGGGCGATGGATCATGGCGCACATGAATCTTGAACTCTACGGATGGACCAGTCTTCCGCTGGTTGGCTTTCTCTTCAAGGTTTACAGCGCAGACAGCGGATCAATGGCGCAATGGTGCAGACCGGTGCTTTGGGCGTGGTCAGCGGCGCTGGCCGTGGGTGCGTATTCATGGCTCTCCGGGAACTCCAGCGGCAAGCTTTTTCTGGATTGGTCCGGTTATGCGCGCATTTTATTTCCGCTGGCGATGATTGCGTTGTGGCTGCTGCTGGCCATCTCTTTTGTTCGCGATTGGAGATGCGCGGGCAATGAAAACTTTGCAGCGCGCAGTACAAAAGCTCTCGGTCTTGTATTGCTTTTAATTGTCCCCTTCGCGATGTATGTCGCGTCCGGACCCAATTACTATCCGGCCATCAACCCAGACACTGGCGGCCCCACCGGAGCCAGCCAGCTTGAATCGTCCCTGATGATAGTTGCAATTCTTTTGATGCTTCCCTTCGGTCTCACGCGGCGCAAAGAGGGTGGTTCGCGGATCGTTGCAATTTCATGGGTTATTCTAGCCGCGGAGTTTCTTCTATGCTTTGCTCTGGGCCGCGCAGATATTAGTCATCACCGCCCCGCGCAGTTTCTCTCGCTCGCCAGTCTACTTATCTGGCTGCCGCTTACGCCCGCTTATTACAAGGCATTCGAGTGGCATGAAAACACGCGCCGCTGGCGCATTGCCTTCTTATGCTGGTGGTCGGCGCTGGTGCTCACTGGCTGGATCTTTTTTCTTCCCGGTATTCTCGATCATTTCAAATTTACCGACGGGCTTGTCGGCCACTCGCTGCTGGCGATGGCAGGCTTCACGTCCAGTCTGTTGATTTTCGCAATGGTGCAACTGCTCGGCGAGGGAGGATGGATATTCAATCGCACACGCTCTTTCTATGGATGGAATATCGCCGTGCTGGGGTACGTGCTTCTGATGTCTGCCGCGGGCTGGCGCGAGGGCTTCGATCCAACTTTTACAATAGTACCCGGAGCCGCGCGCAACGCAATTTACATTCTTCGCCTTGTCGTTGGCGTCGCAATGCTGGCCGCTTCGCTGGACTGGCTTATTGATGCCTCAACGCTGCCGCGCGAACCGGCTCCCGTTTCCAATTCAATACCCGTTGCACAGGAGGGGCTTGCATGAATCGTCCCACTCTCATCGGCTATCAATTGCTGATTGGTTTATCCGACACGCTAACTGGCGTGCTGCTGATTGTTGCTCCCGAGTTCGCGCTCCGCCTCATGCGCTTGCACGCCGCCGCCGATGCGTTGCCTTTCTTGTCCTTCATCGGCGCGTTTGTTTTCTCCGTCGGCCTTGCCTGTTTTTATGGCGTTTTTGTCATTGCGCGGCGAAGGAACACCTGCAAGCTGGAAGTAGTCTGGCTTCTCACTGCAATAACTCGCGCGAGCGTGGCGATTTTTGTTGTTGGGCAGATTTTGGCGCACATGCTTGAAGTAGGCTGGCTTACAGTCGCCATCTCCGACGGCGCGTGCGTGCTGATTCAAGCGATAGGCCTTCGCAAAGGCTGGCTGGCCAATGTCGCGTGGTGAGAGCCGTCTTTGCGGATGGCAAGGCGTCAGCCTTGTCGGGATCACCTATGTTTATTTTTTGATCTTTGCGCAATTTGCATTTCTCAAGCGGCTAGCGAGCCTTGGAGTTGCCGGAACGCACTTGAACTTTGCGATGGCTTTGATGGCGGCTGGCGGAATACTTCTCAGCTTGCTTACTCCCCGCGCCGAGTTATGGCCCTCGCCAAAGATACGGCTGCGGACAGGGCTGGCTGTGTGCTCATTGGCAGCATTTCTGACATTGCTGCCGCTTGGCTTTGCTGGCGCCGCCGCCGTCTCGTTCATGATTGGCGGCGGTCTTGGCTTGTTAACCGTTACACTGGTCACGCATTTGCGCCAATGGATAGGCGGCCGAAACCCGCTCCTGCTTGTGGGCCTGGGCACGGGCGTTGGCTATTTAATCTGCAATTTTCCGGCCTTATTTTCTGCTACATTCGAGATACAAATCGCAACGGCAGGCATCTTATCTCTGGCTGGAATCCTGATAACTCTGCGGCCTCCGGCGATCACTCCGGAAATAGAGATCGCTCAGCCGAAATTTAACCTTTCATTTATCCGCGTGCTGGCTTGCTTCACTGCGCTTGTCTGGCTGGACTCTGCCGCATTCTTTATCATTCAGAACACGCCTGCATTGAAGGACGGCACGTGGCAGGGATCGGTTCACCTGTGGGTGAACGGCTTGCTGCATCTTGGCGCGGCTCTGGCAAGCGCATGGCTGCTGCGCCGGCGCGGACTTTCTTTTGTACTCACCGCTGCTTTTCTCGCGTTGGCCGTTGCCTGCCTACTGCTGCTCGATTCGCATCGCGTTGCACTGGCGTCTGTTTTTTATCCCATCGGTGTCTCGCTCTACTCGGTTGCATTCGTTGCTTATCCGGCGCTGCTTTCACCGGCCGCTTCCATCGCAGAGCGCGGCAGGCAGGCTGGATGGCTCTACGCCATTGCGGGATGGGCAGGCTCCTTGATGGGGATCGGCATGGGTCAGAATCTCGGCTATGTGCCGCCTCTGTTTGTATTCGCGGCAGGGGCAGCCGTCTTGCTGCCTTTGCTGTTTGGATTTCTTTTGCGGCGCAAGCGTGAAGTTTTATTAGTAAGTGCGTTGCTTCTGGCAGCCCTCTTTCTCGATCGGATCTTAGACGAGGGGCGCGCGGTACAGCCACTTTCGCAAATCGAGCGGGGACGCCGCGTCTATATCTCTGAAGGCTGCATCAACTGCCACTCGCAATTTGTGCGTCCCAACTCGCCAGATGTTTTAATGTGGGGTCCGGCTGAATCACTGCAATATCTACGCCAGCAACAGCCGCCACTGATTGGCAACCGGCGTCAGGGACCCGATCTCGCCGAGGTTGGCAGCCGGCGTTCAGAGTTGTGGCTCAAGGCGCATTTTTACAATCCGCCCGATGTCAGTGGAAGCTCCATCATGCCTTCGTATGCGTTTCTTTTTCGAGATCAGCGCGGAGAAGATCTGGTGGCTTATCTGCTGAGTCTGAAGACCGCCGGCGTCCCAGAGCATCAAACCGCGGAAAGGCGTTGGTCTCCGTCTTCAAGCGCCGTTGTTCAGGCCAATGCAAGCGACGGTGAGCGGCTCTTTCGCCGTCACTGCGCTACTTGCCACAACTCGGACGGACGCACACGCATCCTCTGGCAAAGCAATTTCAAGAGGCTGCCTCCCGATCTTGCCGTTGGGCCGTTCTTCTATCTTCCCCCTTCAGGGCCGGCAGCAGCGCGCGTCCCGCGTCTTGCACAGATTGCAAAATTCGGCCTTCCCGGAACCGACATGCCCGGACATGAATACTTGTCCGACAACGACATTGCATCGATCTCCCTTTGGTTGTCGCAACTCACCGGACAACTAAGTCAAAATCGATAAGAAACTCAACCATACAGGAGACAAACCATGAAGACCATTGCACAATCTTTCTTCCTCGCGCTACCGATGCTTCTTGCTCCGGCTGCCTCAGCGCAGCATCAAACTTTCACTGTGAATCCGGAGACAAGCCAAGTCGCTTTTTCTCTGGGCGGAAATACGCACCATGTTGATGGCAGCTTTCATGTGCAGAGCGGATCGATCGAGTTCGATCGCAGCGCGCAGACTATCTCAGGATCTATCGTGGTAGCGGCGGGCAGCGGCAACAGCGGCGACCAGGGGCGCGACAAAAAGATGAACTCCGACGTGCTGGATGCAGCGCACTTTTCCGAAGTTTCTTTTGTGCCCAGGAGTTATCAGGGAGTTATCGCGGCCGCGGGCGACTCCACGATTCAAGTTACCGGTGTTTTTACGCTGCATGGCACGCCGCATGACTTGACTCTGCCCATGCAGGTTCATATTGACGGCGCCAGTCTCACCGCAAAGGGGCACTTTACAGTTCCCTATGTCCAGTGGGGCTTGAAGGATCCAAGCATCTTCATCCTCAAGGTTGCCAAAGTGGTGGATATCGACCTTACGCTGGCAGGCCGGCTGTCCGCTTCCAACTAAGGAACTATCAAGGGCAATATAAGAAGCTGGATGGCACAGGTTCCATTCCGAAACCTGTGCCATCCAGCTTCTTTCTTAAAACCTAATCCCTGAGCCTAGAATCCCATGATGTTATAGCCGCAATCGACGTACATGATCTCGCCGGTGATGGCGCTGGATAAGTCACTGGCCAGAAACAGCGCCGCGCCGCCGACCTCCGATTGGTCGATGTTGCGATTCAGCGGAGCGCGCTCGGCATGGGAGCGCATCATCTCGCTGAGGTCGCCGACGCCGCGGGCGGCAAGGGTTTTAACGGGACCGGCGGAGATGGCGTTGACGCGGATATTTTTGCGTCCGAGGTTATAGGCGAGATAGCGAACCGTGGATTCGAGGCCGGCCTTGGCTACCGCCATGACGTTGTAATTGGGCACGACTTTTTCAGCGGCGTAGTAACTCAAAGTCATGATGCTGCCGCCCTCCGTCATCAGGGGCGCCGCGCCGCGGCTGACGGCGATCAACGAGTAGACGCTGATGTCGTTGGCGATGCGGAAGCCTTCGCGCGAAGTGTCGATGAACTCGCCGCGCAATTCTTCCGCGGGCGCGTAGGCAATGGCGTGGACGAGGATATCGAGCTTGCCGAATTTTTCTTTGAAGGTGGCGAAAACCGCCTCAATTTCGGCGTCGTTGGATACATCGCACTGGTATCCGCTGGCCCCCGGCAACTCGTCGATGAGGCTCTGGGCTTCAAGCTTCATGCGCTCGTTTTGATAGCAGATAGCCAGGGTTGCGCCGGCCTCGTGAAGTTTTTGGGCGATGCCCCAGGCAATGGAACGCTTGTTAGCCAGCCCGAAGACGACGGCTGTCTTACCCGCCAAATTAATCATGCTTGCTTTCTTCCTCCAGGGTCCGTGTATTGGGGATGCATATCTTGGGGATGAAGAACCCGCCTGTCTAGAATATCAGCGAATTGATCCGACTGGCGATTATCCACCCAAATCGACCAAATCGACCTTTCCAGTGGGCCAGCCGAGAAAGCGGGAGCCAAGGCGCTCAAATTTTTCTACCGAGTCGGTGGCGAAGCAGCGGAGGGCCGGCGTGACCGGGAATTGCGCGTTGGGCAAATGTCCTTCCGATTCGTGCTTGCCGAAGAGGCGCGCGGCGGCTTCTGCGGCGGCTTGGGCGGAGTCGATGACTCGCATTCCGGCAGGCACGGCTTTCTCGATCCATGGCCGCAGCAGGGGATAATGCGTGCAGCCCAGAACCAGCGTGTCGGCGTTCATGCCCAGCGAGGCAGCCTCGGCATTGAGTTCAGCCAGATAGATGCGGATGACTTCGGCGGTGACTTCCACCTGCGCTTGAGCGGCCACCTGCAGTGGGGCGGACGCGTCTTGTGCCGCAATATCTTCTGGTCCGGTCCAGCCTTCTTCAACCAGCGGCACCAGCAGCGGGCAGGCCATTTCCAGAGCGCGCAGGCCTTGAGCGTGGCAGGCGGCGGCGTAGGCATGGCTTTGCACCGTGGCATCGGTGGCGATGACCAGCACATCCCCCGTCCGGGAGGCACCGCGGGCGGCTTCAGCGCCGGGCTCAATGACGCCCAGCACCGGAACCGGAACCGCATCCTGAATGGCGTCGAGCGCCAGAGCGCTGGCTGTGTTGCAGGCGATGACCAGAAACTCCGCGCCTTGCTCGCGCACCAGAAACTGCGCGCTCTGCGCGGCGTAACGAGCAATGGTGCGGCGGGATTTGGAGCCATAGGGCAGGCGGGCCGTATCGCCCAGAAAAGCAAAGCGCGCCCGCGGCAGCCTCGCCGCCAATGCGCGCAGCACGGTGAGGCCGCCAAATCCGGAATCGAAGACGCCGATGGTTGAGTTCATTTCATTCCTGATGAAAAAATTCCCTGGCTGAACTTTTTGGAACCCTGCCTAAAAGTCGGCGTCTGCAATTCGCAACCTCTTACTCCCCTTCAAGTTCCATTGCAAATTCACACCTTGGTTTTCTTGCAATCTCTTAAAACGGCTAATGCCTACAGCGTCCAAGGATATAAAGCAGAGTTCTTTGAAAAAAGTTGCAGAGTAGATGCTGGGCGTTCCAGTCGTGGCCAGAATTCTGCCGATCTTACGTTCTATAAGGTCATAGGCCTTCATCATTTCTCCTACAGGTGGAGCATCTCGAAATACAAACGCGCTTTGCAGTTCACTGAATATACCTGTAACAGTGCCTTCATGAATATAAGGATCGGCGCCGTTGAGGTCGCTTATCGAATGCTGCATTCTGTATTTTTCGGACTCCCATACGAACCAGGTGTGGCGCTTGGGGTATAACTTAGCCCATGCAATGGTCATACCCAACTCCAAAGGCATATTGAAGCGCGGAGTGGACGGCGATGCAACGTTCAATTCGACTCGGGATAGATCGTGGATTAAATAACGGCAATTTCTGATGAGGGTGAGGACTCTGTCCAGCCTGCGCTCTCCGCCGGGGATTCCAGATGCCAGAAAAGGAACGAGGCCGAGTTGATAAAGGCCGACCACATAAGCGAGATAGAGTTTATCGAACTCTTCGTCGTAAGGGATGTTCAAAAAAACCGAATTCGGATCAACGAGTGGTCGCGGCACGCTGGAGATTCTCTCCTGGTCTGAATGCGCTGATCCTAGAGATTAGCTTGATTTCCTGCGTGGCTGGTGAATCCGAGTCCGGCTCGCGCATAATCGCAAGCCACTCCTTCTGCCGTGCCTTGGGGATGCGAAGACGCTTGATCCGCGATTCCAGCGGCTCAATTGGGGTCGTGATGTGGATAGGGCGCGGCATATCTACTCCTTTATCATAACTCCCTTACTAGCTGGCGGCGAAGGCACGCTTGCGCCTCTTTTCCGGTTCGATGGAGGTCGTGGGCGCTTCTTCCCGATGGGAAAGGAGGGCCTTGAACTCGTTCACGAGTGCCTGAAACTCGTGCCTGCGAACTTTTGGGATAGGGAATCGCTTCTCTATCTCTTCCTGGGTGGGCCAGGGGGCCGTGTGTGTGCGACAGGGCGTGACATGGCTGCTCCTTCTTCATCTTACCGCGAATTGGATGGAATGGATCGAGCACTTTTTCCAGCACAAGATGAGCATGGGAAGGCTCTGGAAGTCTCCGCGACGAAACCGGTTTTGTGTCAGGTCGCGGAAGAATCATTCCACCAGATTGAGCAGCAATGAGCGATGAAAAACTTAGACAATAGTAATGGGCAGGAGAGCGGCAAGTTATCGCGCAACTCGGAGGCCCCTGGATGCGAAAACTCTGTGTTTACGGGGCCAATGAATTATTCGCGAATACTCCCGTGGCCGGTCAGGCAGTGACGAGCGGTCCCGAGGAGCGGTATTCATCGTCTTCCGCTGTATTCCGGGCTTGCGAAACTTTTCCCCGCCGTCCGGGTTCAAGTAGATGACAGCTTCCGCGATCCCCCGTCTAACAGGGGTAGGCCGGGAGCGAAACTTCAGGCGCAGGAGAGAGAAAACGATGAATCGGCCATTAATTGCAAGAGTGTTCCCCAAGGCTCTAGCCATGACGGTGGCAGTAGCGCTGTGCGGCGCAATGGAACTGGCTCAGAATCAAGCTGTCCAGGCTGCCCAGACTGACCAAGCTGCCGCCCCAGCCACAACTGCTGCCGCTCCAGCATCGGCTTCCCGCACCGACGGCCAGATCGAGATGGACGTGGTTCATGCCCTGGACGCCTCCAAGGCTCTCAAAGAGGATTTGATTACCGCGGCGACCATCGAGAGCGAGGTTACGCTCTCTGGCACCGTCTCCACCGAGGCTTCCAGCGAGCTGGCCGAGGCCATCGCGAGCCATGTCGCCGGAGTGACCAAGGTGCATAACAATCTGCAAGTAGGCAACCCGCAAGCCGCGGCCAACGCCGCCGACGCTCCAGCGCAGCCGCCGACGGAGAGCGACCCCGCGGGTAATGGGGCCGTCGAACCACCGCCAGCTCCCGGCGACGGGCCGATGAATGTTCCAGACCAGTCTCCCGCCCAGTCTCAGAATACTGCTCCTCCGCATCCGCGGCCCCAGTATCGGCCGGCACTGCCTCCGGCTCAGGCCGAGGAAGCGCCCAAGGGCCCGGTGACTATTGCCGAGGGAACGCTGCTGCAACTGCGGACCAATGAGCCGGTTAGCACCAAGCATGCCAAGGATGGCGAGGCGGTCCAGTTCACCGTGATCCGCGATGTGAACATCGGCGGCGTACTGGCCATTCCGCGGGGCGCAACGGTTCATGGAGTGGTGACCGAGGTCAAGAAGGCTGGGGATCTGGCCGGCGCTCCCGAGCTGGCTCTCAAACTGACGTCTCTCGATCTGGGCGGGCAGAATTATCCAGTCGAGACCGATCTCTTCAAGGTGAAGGGGCCGGGCAAGGGCGGACAGACGGCCGGCAATATTGTCGGCGGCGCCGCATTGGGCGCAATGATCGGCGCAATAGCGGGCCGCGGACCAGGCGCTGCCATCGGTGCGGTGGCCGGCGCGGGCGCGGGCACAGCGGCTTCGGCGGCTTCTCCCGGACCGGGCCTTTGGATTCCCACCGAGGCGCGTGTCGATTTCCACCTCAGCAAGCCGCTTACGGTCACTCCGGTCAGTTCGCAAGAAGCTTCCCGGCTGGCGCAGGGGCTCTATACCGGCGGCCCGAATCTCTACCGGCGCGGCTACAACGGCTATGGCCAGCCTTATTACGTCGGCTATCCGTATGGCTATCCTCCGGTCTACTTCCGACCGTATTATGTTGTTGGCGGCTACTACTACTGGCGGTAAGAGCAGGCAGTCCTCCCCCTCTGAAAGCAGCGGGCACCCCAGTCTTCAGGGTGCCCGCATTGCGTTCAGGCGAAGAACACTGACTGCGTCCAATCCGGAATGAATCTCCGTCCAATCCGGAATGAAGTCTCGTCTAATCCGGATTGAAGACTCGTCCAATCCGGATTCTATCTCAGTTCCACAAGCAGGAGATGGGAGCGGCGAAGAGGCGATCTCCGAAGGGAACAACCTGCGTTCCGTCGTAGAGCACCACGCCCAGCTTCAGATTGTCGCCGCTTGTTTTCAAGACCTTGCGAATTCCCTTGAAGTCGCTGGCATAGACGGTCGCGCTGGCCTTGACTTCAATGGCCACCAGCGCGCCGCGCTCATCCTCGATGAGAATATCGACCTCGTCCTGATCCTTGTCCCGGTAGTGCGAGAGGGTGTAGCCGCCGTCGCTCCACGAGATTTGCTTCATGACCTCGGAAAAGACAAAAGTCTCCAGCGGCGCGCCAAAGGCGGTGCGGTTCCTGGCGATCTCCTCGGCCGTCAGTCCTTGCAGCGCGGCCAGCAATCCAGAGTCAAGGAAGTGCAGCTTGGGCGTTTTGACCATGCGCTTGAGCTGATTGTGAAACCAGGGCGGAAGGCGATGCACCAGAAAGAGTTGCTCCAGAATGCCGACGTACTTGCGCGTGGTCTTGTCGTCAAGGCCGAGCTGGCCGCCGAGTTGCGTGAAGTTGGCAAGCTGCCCGGAGTGGTGAGCCAGCGCCTGAAGCAGCACCGGCAGGCGGTCGAGCTTCTCCACCTCGGCAATATCCCGCACATCCCGCTGGACAATGGCCTTGACGTAGTCGCGCGCCCAGGCCTGGCGTCGCCGCGCCGTGGGGCGGCGCAGCATCTCCGGATAGCCGCCCACCAGAACCGCATGAACCAGCTCGTCGCCGATGAGCGCGGTGCCGGGCCTCACCACTTTGCCATTGAATGCGGCCTTCAGGAAGCCAGGCCTTTTGCCTCTGCTCTCGGCTATTGAAATTGGCAGCAGCGTGACGATTTCCATGCGCCCCGCCAGGCTCTCAGAGACCTGCGGCAAGGTCAAAATATTGGCCGAGCCGGTCAGAATGAAGCGGCCCGCTCTACGGTCGTTGTCGACGGAGAGCTTGATGGCGCGCAGAAGTTCCGGAGCCCGCTGCACTTCGTCGATGGCGGCCCGGTCGAGCCCGCGCACAAAGCCGGCCGGATCGCCGCGGGCCGCGCCCAGCACGGTGTCGTCGTCCAGAGTGATATAGACGTAGCCCTTGGCGGCGAACTGCTGAACCAGCGTTGTCTTGCCGCACTGGCGCGGGCCAATCACCATGACGACAGGAGTATCGGCTAGCGCGGTCGAGATCGGCGAGGCGGCAAACCGCTGGATAATTTGGAGGTTGGGCGCGTCCATCTCGGATTATTATATCGTCCAATCCGGAATCTAGCAACGGATATTCCGGAATATATGTACGACCAATCCGGAATATAATAGCGTCCAATCCGGATTATTACGGCGTCTAATCCGGATTATGGCAGCGTCCATCCCGGATTATGATAGCGTCCAATCCGGATTATGACAGCGTCCAATCCGCCTCGCCGCTCTCTGGCGGCGGAATCTGAATCCATCCCGCGCACTCTGGAAGCCAGTCCCCCTCCCGCTCGTCTATAATGGCAAAGAATCGCGTCAAGCGAGAATTGCGCATTCAGCCGGACACCCGGCGGCCAGTCGAAACCGCGCTGGCTCAGGGGTTCCCCCGGCATCTTTGCGCGTAGAGAGCTGAAGGTCCGAGTCCGTCCATGATCCGTTTCCTGCAAAGAGACAATCGCCTTACCAAGGCATTCTTCGTGGTCATCATCGCTGCCGCCTCGGTAGGCATGGTGGTGTACCTTATTCCCGGCCTCACCGGCATGGGAGCCTCAACCGCCGACACCTACGCCACCATTTACCCGCACTGGTACAGCCATTTTCTCTCTTCTGGAGTAACGGTGAGCCAGCAGCAGGTGAGCCTGCGCGCCCGTCAGCAGATTCAGCGGCAGAACCCGCAATACGCCGACAATCCGATGATCGTGCATTACATTGAGCAGCAGGTTGCCCAGCAGATGGTGCAGGAGCAGGTTCTGGCCATCGAAGCCGAAAAGCTCGGCGTCCAGGCCACCGAAGCGGATGTGGCGCATCTGCTTCACACCGGCCAGATCGGCCAGGTTCTCTTTCCCAACGGCCAGTACATCGGCGACGACCGCTATGCCGCGATCATTGCCACGCAGCGCAACGAGTCGGTCGCGGATTTCGAGAAGGAAGTCAAGCAAGACATCCTTATAGGACGGCTGCGGGCGCTGATCACCGCCGGCGTCACGGTGGGCGATCAGGAAGCTCGCGACAGCTATCGCAAGGAAAACATCAAGATCAAATTCGAGTACGCGGTGATTGAAGCCAGCAAGCTGCGGGATACGATCAATCCCTCCGACGGCGACCTGGAGGGCTTTTTCAAGAAGAACGCGGCGCGCTACAACACGGCCGTGCCTGAGCAGCGCCGGATCACCTATCTTGCCTTTTCCGGCGATCAGGTTCCGGGCAGCATTCAGCCGCCCACGCAGTTGGAGATTCAGCAGTACTTTGCCGCGCACCAGAGCGATTATCAGCTTCCCGAGCAGGCTCGCGCCCGCCACATCCTTATCAAGGTGGCTGCCGGCGCCGACGCCAAGACCGACGCCGCGGCCAAAGCCAAGGCCGAGGCGCTGCTCAAGCAGATTCAGGGCGGCGCCAACTTTGCCGATCTGGCCGCCAAGAACTCTGAAGACCCAGGCAGCAAAGACAAGGGCGGCGAATTGGGCTTTGCCCGCCGCGGCATGATGGTGCCGGAGTTCGACAACGCCATCTTCACGCAAAATATCGGCGATACCAAGATCGTGAAATCGCAGTACGGCTATCACATCATCCAGGTGGAAGAGCGGCAGGCGGCGCACGCCCAGGCCATCAACGAAGTTCTGCCCACCATTCAGGCCACGCTCTTCCGCCAGAAGTCGGCTGCGGCTCAAGAAAACTATGCGCAGGCGCTCACCTCCGAGGCCATCAAAAACGGCCTGGACAAGACCGCCGCTGCACACCACCTGCAACTGGCAACCACGCCGCTGGTTGGGCCGCACGATGTAATTCCGGCGCTGCCCGACTCTTCGCAGATCATCTCCAAGGCCTTCGACTCCAAGCAGGGCGATCCGCCGCAGTTTGCCGCCACCGGCGAAGGTTACGCTGTCTTCCAGGTGACCAGTGTCCAGCCGGCCCACGCGCCCAACTTTGCCGATTGGAAAGGCCACGTGCTGGACGACTTCCGCAATGAGCAACTGCCTGCGCTGCTGGGCCAGAAGACGTCCGAGCTGGCCGACAAAGCCCGCGATCTGCATGATCTGGACAAGGCCGCGGCGGCTGTGGGCGCGGAGATCAAAACCAGCGACCTGGTTGGCGAGAGTGGCCAGGTGCCCGACTTCGGCCAGGTTGGCCAGGTTGCGCCGCACCTCTTCGACCTTGCCGTTGGCAATATCAGCGGCGCCATCAACGCGCAGCGCACCGGCGTCGTGGCCAAGATCCTGGAAAAGCAGGAGCCCACCGCCGACGAGATCGCCAAGAACCTGGACCAGACCCGCGATCAGATGCTTAGCCAGCGCCGTTCGGAGGCCTTTAACGTCTTCCTCAGCGGCCTTATGGACGACTACACCAAGCACAAGCGCATCCAGCTTCCCAAGGAAAAGGCCGGCGCGGTTCCCACCACGTAAGAAGCAGCCCGGTACCCAACAAAAGGCCCGCAGCCGCTCTGGTTGCGGGTTTTTTTGTGGTCTGCAAAGCCCTGATGCGGTGAACCCAAGCGCACTTACCCCCAAATCATTTACCCTCAAAACATCCCTTTCCGAGTTTTAGAGTCTCCGAGTCTTCGATGCCCAACGCCGCCGCCCAAGCTCGCTATCCACTAACTCAAGGCGTGAACCCGTGGCTGGTCACCCTCTCGGTGATGCTGCCCACCTTCATGGAAGTGCTGGACACGGCCATCGCCTCGGTCGCGCTGCCGTATATTGCCGGCTCGCTCTCGGCCTCGAACTCCGAAGCCACCTGGGTGCTCACCAGTTATCTGGTCGCCAACGCCGTGATCCTGCCGGCGTCCAACTGGTTTGCCCGCCGCTGGGGCCGCAAGCGCTTTCTGCTCTCTTGCGTCATCATCTTCACCATCGCCTCGTTCTTCTGCGGCGCCGCGCCTTCGCTGGGCGTGATACTGCTGGCTCGCGTGCTGCAAGGGGCTGGCGGCGGAGCACTGCAGCCGCTCTCGCAGTCGATTCTGCTGGAAAGCTTTCCCATCCAGAAGCGCTCCATGGCGATGGCCGCCTATGGCCTGGGCATTGTCGTCGCGCCGGTGCTGGGGCCCACGCTGGGCGGCTGGCTGACCGATACCTTCAGTTGGCGCTACGCCTTCTACATCAATATCCCTGTCGGCATTCTCGCCGTCATTCTCATCACCCGCTTTGTCCACGATCCGCCCTACATCAAGAACGCCAAGGTCAGCCCCTTTGACAACATCGGCTTTGGCCTGCTGATGGTCTGGACCGGAGCGTTGCAAATTGTGTTGGACAAGGGCCAGGAGGACGACTGGTTTGGCGCGCTCTGGGTTCGCTGGGCCGTGGCCGCGCTCTGCACAGCGCTGGTGCTGTGGATCTGGCGCTCATGGACAAACCCCAAGGGCCTTGTCGATCTGCATATCCTGAAGGACCGCAACTTCCGCACCGGCTGTTTTTTGATCGCGATGCTGGGCATGGCCATCTACATCACCATCGCCATACTGCCGCTTTACTATCAGGAGGTACTCGGCTACACCGCCTTCACTGCCGGCCTAGTCGTCGGCCCGCGCGGCATCGGGTCGTTTATCGGATCGCCGGTCGTCGGCCTCCTTGGTTCGCGCATCGATAACCGGAAACTGCTCTGCGCAGGCTTTCTGGGCTTTGGCATCTGCGCGCTTTACTTCGGCATGGTGAATCTAGACATCGGCCCTTACACGCTGCTGGTTCCCATCACCCTCACCGGCTTTGCGCTGAGCTTTGTCTTTGTGCCGCTGGCCACCATGGCCACCTCCACCATTCCGCGCGAGGAGATGGGCAACGCCACGGGCCTCTTCAACATGCTGCGCAACATCGGCGGGTCGATTGGAATTTCCATGGCCACCACGGCTCTGATTCGGAGGGCCGCCATGCACCAGACCGAACTTGGCGCGAATCTCGACCCATCGAATATGGTTTTGCAGCAGAAGTCCGCCGCCATTGCCGGCTACCTGGGCCACCACATCGGCCCCGCCGCCGGCCGCCCCGGCTCATTTGGATTGATCTACGGCCTCATGGAGCGCCAATCCGCGCTGATGGCCTATGTGGATGTCTTCCGCTGGACGGCGCTGCTAGCCTTCTTCTGCGCCGCCGCCGCTTGGCTCTTCAAGAAGCCCAAGAAATACGCTGCTCCGCCGCCGGGGGTGCATTGAGGAGGTGCGGGCTGGAATATCGAAATTACTGGATAAGAGGCGACTTATCATTCCTTATCTGCCGTCGACGAGCGCATTGGCGATTTGGCGACAACTGAGAATCTTGCGTAGCGACATGCTCGTTTATAGGGCGTAATATCGTTTCAACTAAGCTTTCGTATCCTTCACTGGAGTTTCTTCCATCAGAACGTGCTCGCCTGGAGGAAACTATCCGCTAAGCCATCGCGATGCCACCTTCATTCGCGTCTATTGCTCTTGCCCAGTAGCAATGTCATTCGTGGCATCCTTCCCTTATTTCTTGAACTGTTCCACAGCCTTGAGCAAGGCGGTGTTGATCTTGTCGCTATCCGGCGCGAAGTGAGCCTCCCGGTGACAGTTCGGACACAGTGCCACGCAGTTATATACGCGGTCACTAGTGCCGATACCAAGAATGTGATGCACGTCTAGAAAGCCCGAATAGCTACGGCTTTCAGCACAACGCTCGCATTTCCCTACAGCCCTTTTCATGATTGCTTTACGAACCTTTTGATCTCGTTTATAGCCAGAGTATAGTGAGATAGTCTTGGCTGTTCCGTCGCTGCCTAACAAGGACAAATCGACACCTGGAAGATCGTTAAACATATCGTCGGAATTGGACAGTGGATTAGCAGAATGCAAAGCAATAGCAGGCAGTTTCACAAGGTCAATTACTCCCTTGTGCTGCCAGAGCGCGACTGGAACATCTGGATAATTCTGTGTTGCTAGCCATATTGTCGGGCTTCTGCCGTTCATTGCATGGTTTGCGTTCATACTCTTGCCCGCCTTGATGCTCGCATCGCGTTGCTTGCACCACACAGATACCAACTCGGTTGCAGGAATTAATGCCGCGAGGGTGACTAGATTTTCTTCCGGCTGAACAAAGAGAAAGTGGGTGATACCCTTCTTCATTGCCCGAGAGGCGTAGCCTTGTACTGTCTCTACCCAAGCATTGTCTTTCACCTCGAGGGTGTAAAACATTTTGTGTAAACGGTCTTTTCGACTCTGTTAAACAGAGAGAGGAGAGATCGAATGGGATTGGACAACAAGCTGATCGACGAGTTGCTCGCTGGGCGCTCCACGGTG
>Ga0181534_10000210_pt1 | contig 42458 bp, 38 predicted proteins | sample PEATcosm2014_Bin_37_FD_119758 | JGI IMG/M metagenome (GOLD analysis project Ga0181534, IMG submission 119758) | Peatland microbial communities from MTU Mesocosm Facility, Houghton, MI, USA - PEATcosm2014_Bin17_10_metaG | ecosystem: Environmental > Terrestrial > Soil > Wetlands > Peat | place... | reverse complement strand
CAACGGTCGCAGCGATTATCTATTGACCTTCCGCCTGAAATAGCTCGAAATGTAAGCTCATAAAATGAGACGTATGAAGATAAGCGAGAAAAGAAGCGTAATGCAGATGCTCTCAGGTCCGTGGCTCTGAGGATTCAACCGCGGGACGAATACTAAAACGTTTGACCGATGATGAAAAGTTACGAAAGTACTACCGTGTCCTCCTCGGATGTGGTGGACTGCGACAGACTCAAGGCAGGACTAGAGTTGAGATTTTTCAGATCCCGGGAGCGGAGCCTTAGAGACCCACTAACACAAATTCAAGCAGGATTGGTCACTGGATTTTCAGGAATGATGAGCTTGATTTCTGGATCTTGGCTGAGTGCTAGGCACAAATCCTTCAACTGCTGCTTTCTCTGATCTGGGTCCGAAGAACGCGGCCAGCCAATGACGGATGTATGTCGCGCAAACGGATTATCGTCGCGTATTGCACGAAGATTCCTCTTGATCAATGCCTTCACAGGCATATCGGCACGTCCGCGAATCTTATCTCGGCCGGGCTTGTCAACTAACGCGTGCAGTCTTCCAATCTCCCAGACGTCACGATCTGGCAAACCTGTCGTATGCACTACCGAGAGTGGCTTATCAGGTAGAGGATTGAAGGCATCCGGCTTAGGGCGGTGATGCTCCGTACTCATGTGGCTCTTGCTGTATATAAAGCGCGAAACTAGTTCACCGTTCTCAAGCTCAAGGATGGCTTCCGGATGCGTCTCGCAGCTCTCGTCAGTGCTCATGCTCCTAAAAAGCCTCTGGAGCAAGGTGACCCAACGCAAAAACGATCGGAGCCGGGATCTCATCTTTGATCCAATCAGTCCCTCGACTTGTACTTTTCCCATTCATCCAAGCGAATGTGCATCTGCCAGTTGGTCCGATAGCCACGGTCAAAGCCTTACGCTCTCCAAAAAGCCAATCAAGCGAAACTTCGCCCTCGTTGTCAGCACCCACCTCTGGAAGCGGTGCAGAGGCGGGCAATGCTTTAAGGAATCTTGCAGCAAAATCATATGAATCAGGATTGATCGGGCGAGCTCCATATCCATCCCATCCTTCGCTCGAAGCCTCAGAGCGAACCTCGTCAAGCTCGTTGAGTACCTTCTGTAGCGTTCTGTTCGTAGTCTCGACGAGTTGTGGAGACTGATGCTCAATTGTCGGCCCTTGCGCCGAATCTAGCGCTGGTTCCTTCGGCAACTCGCTGGAGTCGAGGTAGGCAATGCACTCGTTAATTTCGCTCTGATCGGGACACTCAACTTCGGACTCGGACCCCTCATAATGAGGCTGATCGCGGTAATCATATCTCGCTGGTGGATAATTTATCCCCGCACTAGATGTTTGACTATCGTCGCAATACATTGGTGACATGAGAACCTCTCCTCATTGCAGGTCGATTAACTGGATTTTGGCTTGCTCCAACACAAGTCTCAGGCTTCTTTCCTTTTCTTCGGCTCTTTCAAGTGCTTTCTTGAGCGAGCTAATATCGTCGGAATCGAGCGATATATAAATGTCTCGGTGGGATGGTGATCCAGAATCATGAAATCCGAGTTTTAGAGTATGAATGATGATGGCAGCATCTGGGCTTTCGCCAACGCTTTCACCAAATACTGGCCGAATATCGGTGAGGATTTTTGAATCGCACAAGGTCTTCTCGCCCTGAATCTGCAGTTCCTTGGCCTTTACAGATGTAACGTTTAGAAACTGAAGCGGCAGAAGGGTTGCGAGCCTCTTTTCGAATTCAGGGCCTAGATTGGCAATGAATTCACTGGCCGCAATCGCGACATCCGCTGCCAACTTGGAAGACGAAACATCATCTCGCAACCGCAGCCGATAGAGGGAAGTGAGGGACCCGATAATCTTCGCAACGTCCGCCTCGGGTAGGCTCGGCACCTCCGACGCAATCCAAGCCGCAAGTTCCCGATTTGTAGCAAAAGTTGAAGGGGCATGCGAACCCGCGGTCAAAATCTCTTCATAAGAGGTAGACGGGATCTTGGCAAGCAACTGCAGACCAGGTTTGAATCTGTCAGGAATTCTCAGTTTGCCCAAAGGTTGCCTTCCCTCTTTGACCTCAGTATACACAGGCCGTCTCACATGCCTGAGAGGTTACCATGCCTCAAGGATGCTTGAAAAGATGCGATTGATGCGGAAAAAGTCGCGGGGGCTCTCACACCTGCATCACTTCTGCTTCCTTCTTACGCGTCAGCTCTTCCATGCGGCGGATTTCTTCGTCGGTCATCTTCTGAATCTCTTCGAGAGCGCGCTTTTCCTCGTCCTCACTGATCTTCTTTTCCTTGGCGAGTTTCTTGAGGGCGTCGTTGCCGTCACGGCGTACGTTGCGAACAGCGGTGCGTTGCTCCTCCAAAACCTTGTTGAGATGCTTGCAGACATCGCGGCGGCGCTCCTCGGTCATAGGCGGGATCGGCACGCGGATGACCTTGCCGTCGGTCTGCGGATTGAAACCGAGGTCGGAGGTGCGCAACGCCTTTTCAATCTCCTTGACCATCTGAGGCTCCCAGGGTGAGATCAGGATCAGTTGCGCCTCGGGAGAGGAGACCTGCGCTACTTGGTTGATGGGCGTCGGAGTGCCGTAGTAATCCACCTTGACCTGGTCGAGCATGTGTACGCTGGCACGGCCGGTGCGCGTGGAGGCGAGGTTGGATTGCAAGCTGGCGACTGCCTGGTCCATGCGCCGCTTGATGTCGCTGTTGATGTCTTTGAGCGCCGGAATTCCGGCCATAATAGAGACTGCCATGGGTTCGTCCTCGTATTGCGAATTGCCAACGGTTATTTTACAACTTTGCAGGCGCAGCCGAAGGCGGCAACTCTAACCGAGTACCGCCAAGCCCGTAGAGGCCGCTTGTTCATGAGCGTGATAGCTGGAGCGCACCAATGGACCGGACTCGACATGGCGGAAGCCCATCTTCAGCGCTTCGGTCTTTAACTCGGCAAACTCGCGCGGGGTGTAGATGCGCGTCATCGGCAGGTGGTCGCGCGAGGGGCGCAGATATTGACCGATGGTGAGAATATCGCAATGGACTCGGGCGAGGTCGCGGAAGACATCCAGCAACTCGTGGGTTTCTTCGCCGATTCCCACCATGACTCCTGATTTCGTTAGCCCTGCGGGCCGCAGCTCTTTTGAATAGCGCAGCAGCTCAAGCGTCCGTTCATAGCGCGCCCCGGAGCGAACAGCTCGGTAGAGACGGGGTACGGTCTCAGTATTGTGGTTGAGCACTTCAGGGTGCGCCTCGACAACAACGCGGATGGCCTCCCGATTGCCCTGGAAGTCGGGAATCAGCACCTCAATGCGGCAGCCCGGGGCCTGTGTGCGAATCTCCTCGATGACCATCGCGAAGATGCGCGCGCCGCCCACTAAGTCGTCGTCGCGATTCACACTGGTAATAACGGCGTGTTGAAGGCCAAGCGAAGCCACTGCCTCCGCGACTCTGCGCGGCTCATCAAAGTCGATTGGCTCGGGCCTGCCTTTGGGAACGGCGCAAAAGCCGCAGCGGCGGGTGCAGAGGTTGCCCAGCATCATGAAAGTTGCCGTCTTGTGCTGCCAGCACTCGCCGATGTTGGGACAGTGGGCGCTTTCGCAGACAGTGTGTAGCCCCAGCGAGCGCGCCAGCCGTTTGAGGTCGTGGTAGTTCTCGCCTCCGGGCGCGCGGGCCTTGAGCCACTCCGGCTTGGGAGCGGGAATCGCGCGGGCCGTGGATATTTGAACCAGATCCATTTCTCTCAATTGTAGCGGCATCGCATGTAGCTCGTATTGCGTTTTGGTTCGGATGCTCTCGCGTGCCCGAGGGAACTGGAATTGCAGGCAAGAATCGGGATGCTGCCGCGCGGCGCTTTCTACTATAGTCGGCTCATGCACAAGACGATTGAACCAACCATTCTCTACTTTGGAACACCCGTTGCGCTGATCAGCACCTTGAATCCGGACGGCACTCCGAACGTTGCGCCAATGTCCTCCGCTTGGTGGCTGGGCTGGAGCTGCATGCTGGGCATGGGGCAGATGAGCCAGACCTCCGCCAACCTTACCCGTACGCGGGAATGCGTCATCAATCTTCCATCCGAGGCGCAAGTCTCGCAAGTAGACCGCCTTGCAATGACCACTGGAAGAGACCCCGTGCCCGAGAAAAAGCTTGCCTGGGGCTACTAATACCAACCTAATAAATTCGGCATTGCCGGCTTTACTCCCGTCGAGTCGCAATCAGTCGCTCCGCCGCGTGTGCTCGAGTGCCCCGTGCAAATGGAAGGCATCGTGCATGAAATCCACCCCTTCGGCAAAAATGTGAACGCCAATGCATTTGAAGTACACATTACAAAGCTGCACATTGATGAGACGCTATTGACCGGCAATGGCACGCGTCCGCATATCGATCCACTCCGCTGGCATCCGCTCATCATGAGTTTTTGCCGGTTCTTTGGCATCGGCGGCGAAGTACATCCGTCACGTCTGGCCGAGTCGGATTTCATGAAATTCGTCTATCAGGGTATGTCATCGATTCCGGCCATGGAGGCGTCAGTATTTGCTACACTTCCAAAAGAATAAAGAGGAAGGTACTGATGAGCAGATGGATACTGGTGAGCGGAATGTTAGCCTGGAGTGCGGTGGCAGCAGGCCAGTCTGCGTCCGCAGCCGCTACACCTGCTATTCAATCTGCGACGCCTGATCCCTTTGCAACATTGCGCGAAGAGTGGGCGCGCAACTTGCACAACAAGCGGATTGATGCATCGGTGGCGGAGTACGCTGAAGATGCCGATTTTCTTGATCCGGGCGCGAACAATACCCATGGAACTGCGGCAATTCGCAAATTATTTGAGACTGTAACAGCCACCTTTGATAGTGACTTGACCTTCCATTCCTCGCGTGTCGAGAATTCCGGAGATCTGGCCTATGACTCGGGAAGCTATCATGTGACGCTGACCGTCCGTGCGACCGGGAAACAGCAGAAGATCAGCGGCAATTACCTGACGATCTATCGGCGGAGTAAGAATGGCGCATGGCTCATTGTGGAGCAGATGTGGACAATGGCGGCAAATACGCCCGCTCAGTGACTAAACGGGCAGTTGCAAATTTAGAGCAATTCTCCGATTAGCGCATCCTGGCACTATTTCTGTAGCCCTTATCGCAGTCGTTCCCGAACCTCGGTGCGGACCAAATAGAGGAAGAAGACGAGATTGAGAAGTCCCTGGACGAGGGCGGCGTAGGCATGGAGGCTGGAGAATATCCAGATATTGTAAATAGCCAGCAACAGCACTGCCGCTAGTGTTAACGCCCACGCCCAACGATAGAGGCGCACCAAAAAGAAACTGGAAGCGAGGAACCCCACGGACATCAGCAAAAAAATCCAAGGGTAATGGCCACCCACGACTCCGATAATGACGACTCCCGCTAGCACCAGCATATAAAGCGCGATGGCGATCAAGCCCGGCAGCAGCATTACGCCCGTTACTGGCTGTGCAGTGGGTGGCGGGCCGCCGCCGTTGCTCTCATTCGGGTTGGGGGTCTGGCTCATCGAGTCCTTAAGCTAGAGCGTGTGCAGATAGGCCAGCAGGTCGCTGAGCTGGTCATCGGTCAGTTGCGTCGCCGGCATCATCGCCCGTCCGTGGCGGATGGTGTATACGATCCGCTCATCGCTCGGCGGAGCGCCGGAAGGCATGGCCTTGATCTTGGTCAGTGCCTGCAAGCCTGGCCCGTTCAGCGGATGGGTAGTCGTCGGGTAGTGGCATTTGGCGCATTTTTGATGAAAGACCTGAGCGCCGCGCGCTTCCTCAATCGTCCATAACGCCTCCGGTTTCGAGGCGGGCAGTGAACGGCAGCCGGAGAGCGCAGCGCCCACTCCAGCTACAGCAGCAACAAGAAGAAGAACAAGAAAAAGATTCCGCATCTGAAATCGATGATACAGCCTCACTCCGCGGCTGCAATGGCCTCGGCGAGGCGGTCGATCGCTTTGACCTCGACCTCGCTTCCTGGCCGGTGGCCGTTCACCAAAATCGAAAACGCGAGTGTCTTGCCGCTGGCGGCGGTCAGATAGCCGGAGAGGGCGTTGGTCTCATTCAACGTGCCGGTCTTGGCCCACAGGCGGCCCTTGAGGGGAGACGTTGTGAAGCGCCCAGCGAGGGATCCGTCCACTCCGGCCACTGGCAGGGTTGCGCGCCATGCCGCGCCCCAGGGTTGCCGCGCGGCGTAGGACAGTAGCGTGGTAAAAGCCCGAGGAGCAATGCGATCGTCGAGACTCAGGCCTGATCCGTCGTAGAAGAAAAAATCGTTGTCATCGACGCCGGCGTTGACCAAAAACTGCCGCACAACGCGCGCCCCCTGAACAAAGCTGCCGTCACTGCCTTGCACCTTGCCCAACAGGCGCAGAAGCAACTCGGCGTGCAGGTTCTGGCTCACCTTATTGGTGACGGTGATGTCTTCAGCGACCGGGACCGAGACGCGAGTAGCCAGCACCTTGCGGCCTTCCAGCGGAGCGGAGATGGTCGCCAGCATGGTCTGTGCAAACGGCAGCGGCTCGCTGCGTTCAAGGGCGAATTCACCGGTCTCGTCGGCTGGCCGATGCAACGCAGTTGCACCGCCAGAGACAGATACCCCTCGGCTGGTGAGCGATTCCTTGAATGCCAAAGCAGTGAAAACGGCCGGCTCTTCTACGGCCAGATTCGCGTGGAGTCCTGCGGCGGGGACGGTGCCCCAGGCACGCACTATCAAACTGCCGGGCTGGCGAGACAGGCCTGGATGTGGCTTTTCGCCCTTTACCCCCAACGTCATATCGTTCTGCAGGGTGTAGTAGTCCACTTTTGGCAGCCACTCGGCAATTGTGGCAGCGGCAACCGCGCCCTTCGCGCCAGCTGGATCCAATGCCTGCGCTGCAGAAACAGTCAATTCGATCTGGTTTTCGTTGAAGCTGAGCGCGGAGACCGGCGCGCCATAAACCCATTGCAGGTCATTCCAACCCCATGCTGTTCCGTATGGCTCATTAGGAAAGAAACGATCATCGCCTACGATGTGGCCTTCAACTCGCCTCACCCCAGCCTGCGCAACTTGCGCCGCGAGTCCATCGAGAACTGCCATCTCCCGCTGCGCGGCGTCGTTTGCTTCGGGCATGCCTGCGCTCTCATTGGCCGTATCCTGTGCTCGTTCTGCCGGAGAACGATAGGGGTAACGCCGCCCGCTCAACGTTGGATCGCCCGCGCCGAGCAGAATCAGGTCGCCGTGCAAGACGCCCTGGCTGTCGATCTCTCCTCCAGCTACGACGTTGGTAGTCCAGGTCAGCGTATTTACCGGCAGCAATGCATAAGCCGCTGCGGTCGTAGCCAACTTTGCATTCGATGCCGGGATAAATAGCTTTCCTTCATTCAGCCCATATAGTTGCTGGCCGTCAATGGCAGCCACGCTAATGCCAAACTCCGCGCGGCTCAGGGCCGGTTCCGCAAGTATCGCTTTGATCCGGTTGGCAAGTTGGTTCTGCGCTGGAGTTAACTGCGCGACAGGCTTTGCCTTGATCGATTGGGCTGTCAGCCCGGTCGCAGGAGCAATCGCCAAGACCATCAAAAGCACAGGAAGTCGCCGAAGGAGCATCATGGACGGAGTTTAGCAGCAAGAGCAGAGCGGAGTAGGATCAATCCAAGGACTGTCTTGAGTCTGACGAATCCAAAGTGAATCGCCGAGATAGACGTGATTGAGATCGAAACAAAGATGATTGACCATCCACAGGAAACACGGCGCGGTGTTACGGACTGGCAGCTCCGCACCCGCCGGCTTGAACTCGGCCGGCGCACACTGGCGATGGGTGTGGTCAACATTACGCCGGATTCTTTCAGCGACGGCGGGCTTTTCCTTGACTCCGAGGCCGCCATTGCCCGCGGACTGCAAGTCCTCGATGAAGGCGCGGACATTCTCGATCTGGGCGCGGAGAGCACCCGGCCTGGTTCGCGGGCGGGTGGGATGGCTGAACAAGCTCCCTCAGTCAGCTCCGATGAAGAACAGGCGCGGCTGCTGCCAGTACTCGAAGGAATACGCAGCGCAAGGCCAGATGCAATCGTCTCCGTGGATACCTACAAGGCAGCGACCGCACGCGCGGCGCTTCATGCCGGCGCGGAGATCATCAACGATGTCAGTGGTTTTCTTTGGGACTCGGAAATGGCGCAGGTCTGCGCGAAGGCTGGATGTGGGGTCGTTCTGATGCACACACGCGGCAGGCCTGAAGAGTGGAGCAGTCAGTTGCAGCTTAACCCCGATGAACTGCTCAACACGGTGCGCGCTGGTTTGCTGGCAAGTCTTAACAAAGCTAAAGCCGAAGGCATTGCGCCAGAGTCAATTGTCCTCGACCCCGGCTACGGCTTTGGCAAGCGCTTCGATGAGAATTACGCGCTGCTGGCCCGGCAGGCGAAACTGCTGTCATTGGGTCGTCCGTTGCTCGCAGGTGTCAGCCGGAAGTCCTTCCTGGGGCATACGCTTGCACCGCTCCACGGAGGAGTATCCGCGCCGGTTGAGGCGCGCGAGACAGCCAGCATCGCCGCGCTGGTTGCGGCCATCCTGCATGGAGCGTCGATTGTGCGGGTACACGCAGTGCGCCCAGCTTTAGAAGCGGCCAGCATAGCGGATGCGATTCTGAACGCTGCGCCCCATGCAGACTGAGCCGCATCCAAATCCCACAATCAATAGAAAAGATATTTGCGCCAGCGGTCGTCGCCGCGACCCAACATGCGCATGATCTGGCGGCTGGTATGTAGCGAGAAGGGGCGCGGCTCGCGCAATAGAGCCATGTCATCAATCTCGTTGATCAGGCGGTTGCCCTTGCGGCGATTGCAACTGTGGCAGCAGGCTACCAGGTTTTCCCACGTGGAGTTGCCGCCGCGCGAACGGGGAATCACATGATCGAGAGTCAGCTCGCCGGCAGGCAGCACCACACCGCAATACTGGCAGGTGTTGCGGTCGCGCAGAAGGATATTTTTCCTCGAGAGCGCGCGGGTCTGGTGCGGGATGCGACGGTATTCCAGCAGGCGAATCACCGAGGGCATGGCCACGCGGCTACGCTGGGCGTGGAGAGTCAACCCATGCTCCTCCTCGGTCCGGGCAATCCCCTTCAGCACCAGCACCAGGGCGCGGCGCGCGCCACAGATATTGATCGGCTCATAGGATGCGTTCAGCACCAGCACCGGCATTTGCAGGATATGAACGGACTGCGCGCTGAATTGCCCGCCGGAGTGCTCGGCGGCCAGCGCGGCAACCTTGGCGATCGACTTTTGCTTGCGTGCATGAATCATGGCTTTTCCCAGCGACATCTCTTCTCCCTCATCAAAAAGATGGTTGGTCTTGCGATGAATGAATGCGTTCTCTTGGTTCCCCTTGATAGATTGCGGCTCCAGCATGGCTTGCCATGCTGTTTTCGTCATCTTCGTTCAGATTCCCTGCAAAAAATCCTTTATAGCTTTGACGCTGTGCTCTGGCCAGTGTCGCCACATAAACAGATGCAGCGCCGGCTCTGACCAGCTCCTTGGCGGCAGAGCGAACGGTTGCGCCAGTCGTTAAAATGTCGTCCACCAGCAAAATATGCTTGCCCATCACTGCTGCCGGATCGGAGACAGTAAAAGCGCCACGCAGATTGATGCGCCGTTCTCGCGGTGAAAGACCAGCCTGGCTTTCGGTAGCGCGCAGGCGCATCAAAGTGCTGGAAGCCAGGCCTAATCGCCACGCAGGATGGCTCTTGCGTAACGATTCGAGCGCAAACTGCGCCAGCGCTCGCGCTTGATTAAAGCCACGCTGCGCGTACTTTGAGCGATGCAACGGAATGGGAATGACCAGCATCTCATGCGGAGCTTCGGCGGCCAGTTGCCCGATCGCCTCGGCCAGCATCTTTCCAAGGCCCCGCGCCGCTGGATGCAGCCGGTTGTACTTTAACGCGTAAATGCACTCTTTCATTCGTCCCTGATACGCCCCAAACGCTACCGCGCGCACAAAATCCGGAGGCGCCATCCGGCATTCACGGCAAAGGCCATACGCGGAAGAGCCGGCATCGGCAACGGGACGATCGACAGTGTCACCGCACCGGGCGCAGGCGGGCGCGCTCAGGAGCGGAAATTCTGTCCAGCAAAGGTCGCAAATTGGCGCGAAAGATAGATGCGGCAGAGGAGAGCCGCAGAGGGAGCAAAAACTGGGAAGGAGGGCGCAGCCAATTGCATCCATGGGACTTCGGAGGACGCGGGCGACGGCGCGCCAGCGCGAAGTCTCCAAGGGTGGAACGTCGAACGTCAGTGAACCGGAGTCCCTGCGGAAGACGCACCTCACTTGCAGGCGGCTCACTAGGATGCGCTCCGCCTTGGCGAAAGTATACGCGCATCGGGGAAGAAGTTTCCAGCGCATTCAGTAAATTTCGGCGCGCCGGCGCGAATAGAACCAAATCAAAGCCGCCACCGTCGAAGCCGTAAACTGCTGGCAGGGCTTCAGTTGAGCTACGGGATCTCGAGAATTACCGGGGTGTTGGCTCGGACAACCTCACTTGCATGCGCTGCTGCGGCCAGCTCTTCCTCCTGTGCTACGGCCGCTCTCTCAATAGCGTCGCGGGCGGCATCTCTCTGCTTGCCGAGGGTAATCTCCACCTCTCCCTTCAGCTCCAGCGCGCTGCCGTCGAGGAACGTAGTGGCGTCCCCGGTCCATTCGCCGACCGTGCGTTTTGCCTGTCCCAACACTTCGTCAATTGTGCCGATGATTCTTGCCTTATCCATCTGTCAACCTCTTCCCATGCTCTTAGTTACTCACTGGTGCGCGCGGATGTCCGTATATAAAGAGACACCGCGGTCCCTCTGTAGAGGAAGCGCCTGTGCCTGTGAGTCTGTCTATCCCCCGTCCAGCCCAGCCGGAGTAACCTCGCTTGCGATACACTGCAAACCGTGGAGGACTCCCGTTGTTCGATGGATTGAGGCTGGTTCGTGGCGTTCCTGTTGTATTATTTTTTGCACTCTCTCTGTTCCCGGCACAACAGTCGACAGAGGCACAACAGCCCGCAGCCCCGCCCCAGCAGGGTGGAATGGGAGGCAATGCGACCGGCGGAACCTTTGCCGCCGTCTATGACGAGCAGAAGCGGCCTATCACCGCAGGCGGATTCGTGGATTCCGGGCCGGTAATCTTTGAGGACATCACGAAGAAAGCCGGTCTCAGCGGATGGACTCATAAGATGGGAACGCCGGACAAACCGTTCATTGTCGATACCGACGGCTCGGGCGTGGCGCTGCTGGATTACGACAACGACGGCTGGCTCGATATCTATCTGGTCAACGGCTCGACCTTCGACGCGATCGACGGCAAAGAGACGCCGCCGCACGCCGCGCTCTTCCACAACAATCACGACGGAACCTTTACCGATGTAGCCGCTCAAGCCGGAGTTACCAACGACCGTTGGGGGTATGGAGTTACCATTGGCGACTTTGATAACGACGGCTGGCCGGATATATTCGTCGCGAATTACGGAAAGAACCGGCTCTACCATAACAATCATGACGGAACCTTTACCGACGTAGCGGAAAAGGCCGGTGTAACTCTGGGTAACTGGAGCGCGGGCGCGACCTGGGGCGATTACGACGGTGACGGGCGATTAGACCTGTTTGTCTCCGGCTATGTGCATTTTGACCGGGATAACTTGCCGGTTTCAGGTTCTAAAGCCGTCGGTTACGCCAACTGCATGTTTCGCGGTGTTCCGGTGATGTGCGGACCGCGCGGCCTGAAAGGTGAGCCGGACCATCTCTTCCACAACAATGGCGACGGGACATTTACCGACGTGAGCGCCAAGGCAGGCGTGGATGACAAGAGCCGCTACTACGGGTTTGAGTCGATTTTTGTAGATATTAATGGAGATGGAAAACCGGACCTGATCGTGGGCAATGACTCGGAGCCGAATTATCTCTATATCAACAAGGGCGATGGAACCTTTGACGATCAGAGCTATCTCTCCGGGTTCGCTTTGAATAAGGATGGGCGCGAGATTGCTTCGATGGGCATTGCCGTGGGCGATTACGAGAACAACGGGAATATCGATTTCTTCATCACCGATTTTTCCGACGACTACAAGGTTCTATTTCACAATGACGGCGATGCAAGCTTTACCGACGTGAGTTACAAGACCGGCGTGGCTAAGGACACGATTCCCTTCGTAGGATGGGGCGACGGATTTCTGGATTATGACAACGACGGCTGGCTGGACCTGTTCATGGTCAACGGCCACGTTTATCCCGAAGTGGATCAGCACGACTGGGGCACGACTTTTGCCGAGCGTCCGCTGCTCTTTCACAACATTCCTGACAGCAAAGGGCGCAAGTTCGAATACGTCCCGCCGGTCAAGGGATCAGGCTTGGCTGTTGTGATCCCGGCGCGCGGCGCGGCTTTTGGCGACATATTCAACGACGGCAAGATCGACGTGATCATCAATCCCATCGACGGGCCGCCAACGCTGCTGCGCAATGTAAACGCCGATCATCATCACTGGGTGGAGATGAAGCTGGTGGGCGGCGCGAAAAGCCCCCGCGACGCAGTCGGAGCAACGGTTTATCTCAAAGCGAATGGAATGCGCCAACGGCAGGATGTGCTCTCCAGCGGAAGCTATATTTCGTCGAACGATCAGCGGCCGCACTTCGGCCTGGGCGATGCGACAGATGCCGGAACGGCAGAGATTCACTGGCCGTCGGGGACGAAAGAAACAGTAAAACTGCCCGCGGTAGATCGCATTTACACGATTGTCGAGGGGAAAGGGATAACAGATGCGCTGTGTGGTGACAAGCCCTGCGGAACCGGCAAGCAGATTCCCGCTGGCAGGACCAGCGGACCGGCGCAACGGACGGCAAGCCCAACAAAATCCCCCGCAACCGGGGGAGAAAAGTCGAAATAACCGCAGGAGTAGTGAGAAATAAATGGTCGGGACGGGCAGATTCGAACTGCCGACCCCTCGCACCCCAAGCGAGTGCTCTACCAGGCTGAGCCACGTCCCGACACGATCAAGCCGGCTCGGGCGAGCCGGCTTCTGGGGTCTTGATTAGTTTACACGAGCCGGACGGTGCGGGCGAATTACACCTTTCTCTTACTGTGCCGGCGGAACATATTCTGCTGGCAGCGCTGCGCCCTCGCCAAAGAAGAACTGCTCCATCTGCTCGACGAGGAACTGCTGTGCCTGGGGGGTCCAGGGTTGTAGGCGGTATTCGTTGAGCAGCATCTTTTGCCGTTCCACCCACTCGCCCCAGGCAGCCTTTGAAACATTCTTGAAGATCTTCTGTCCGAACTCGGAGTCGAAGGGCGGCTCGTCGAGTCCTTCCATCTCCCGCTTGTTGCGAACGCAAAACACCATGTGCGCCATTGTCGTAACTCCCAAGAATTATTGTATTGGACAAAATGCGGCTCTGTGCTTGCCGTCTCCCGGGAATCCTCCCAATATGTGGGCTGTTCAGTTCTGATTGCGGCTGAGCCGGCAGTGCACTTCGGGCAGTCTATGGGAAATTGTCCAAGAATATTCTTGACAAAGGTGCCTGCACACGGTCTGCTTGAAACCATCGGGTCCAGGCGCATATTTCCTCCGCTGCGCGGATGAACGCCCGAGTGCTCTCCCCCGGGCAAAGGCTTGGAAAACTCAAACCGACGGTAATTTGGTGTAAATCAGAAGGAGCTGCTTTGTCTGACCCCTCTCAGTATCAACCCGTCGATCTACCCCCTCCGCAGAATCCGCCCGCGCAAGCTCCCTATGTGCAAGCGCCTCCAGCACAGTCCGGCCTATCGGACTCCTCGGCGAGCGGCCTCGCGTATTTTTTTGTAATTCCGGCGGTCATCTTTCTGATCGTGCCACCTTATAACCAGAGTGCCATCGTGCGCTTCCATTCCTGGCAGTCGATTTTTCTAGCGATTGGCTGGATTGTTGGCAATATGGCGCTGAGGATTCTTCACCATATTCCAATTCTGGGATGGTCCACCTGGCTATTTTGGCCACTATTCTATCTGGGATTCCTCATTTTGTGGATCATTGTGATGATCAATGCTTTCAACGGCAAGAAGTTCATGATTCCAGTGATTGGCGATTTGGCCGAGAAGCAGGCCAACGGGTAGTTCGTTGCACGTCACAGGCGTTGCCGCGAAAGAAGTTCAAGGTCAGGCCAGTTGTAACGAACCTGACCGATTCGCCACCATAACCCGAAGTCAAATCCAAAGGAGCCAACGTGCCCGATTCGACCCAACCCGATTCCGCCCCAGTTCAGCCCACAGCCTCCGGCCTCACCGACAACAACGCCGGAGCGCTGGCGTATGTCACCGTCATTCCGGCGATCGTTTTTCTGCTCGTGGAGCCGTATAACAAAAGCTCTTTTGTCCGCTTTCATTCTTGGCAGTGTATCTTCCTATGCATTGTCGCCATCGTGGCCGACGTGGTTCTCGCGGTCATTCCATTCATCGGATGGTTCCTCATCCCGTTTGTAGGCCTCGCGATTCTGATCGTCGCAGTGATTTGCCTGCTTCAGGCCCTAAAAGGAAACCGCTACAAATTGCCAGTCATTGGTGAACTGGCCGAGAAGCAGGCTGGCGTCTAGGTAGTCGCGCATGAGTTATAGCGAAACCAGGGATGGTGTATCCCGAAAGCACGTCCGTCCAGTTGACGCGACCATCAGGGAGCGGCAACCTTGAACAAAACTCAACAGGACACAGGAACCCTGGTTTCGCTCTAGCAACGATCATTCAGAAAGGCAAGCGCTGCTTGGACAATGGAGTCTTAGCGGCGCTTGCCTTTTTTGTAGTTGCCCTTCTTGGGCTTGGGTGGTCGGAAGCCCGTGGGCTTGTGCGGCTTCTTCTTGGCTTTTGCCGCTTTGCCTGCTGGCCGCTTTCCGGTCAGCGGGATGCCCTCTTCGACAATCGAGAACTGCAGGCGGCGCTCCTGGACCAGGATGCGATCCAGAATCACCTGGACGCGATCTCCGGCGCGGAAACGGCGGCCATTGCGCTCGCCGATGATCTCGTGGGTGTTTTCGCGCCAGGTGTAACGGTCATCGCGTAGCGAGTCGATTGGAACCAACCCCTCGACAAATAGGTCGGTGAGTTCAACGAAGAGACCGTATTTGGTAGGATTCAGCACCAGCGCGGCAAACTCCTCGCCGACCCGGTCCTGCATGAACTTGACCTTCTTCCATTCGATCAGTTCGCGCTCGGCCTCGGCGGCGCGGCGCTCGGTCTGGCTGGTCTCTTCGGCAATCTGGGCGGGTTCGGCTTCGGGGATGGGTGGCTCACCATGAAATCGATCACCGTGAACGGGCTTCTTGCCGCGGTGAATCACGATCCCCGCAAGCCCCTCGTTCGGATGCGTCCATGGCGAGTTATGGCGGTCCTCGGCGACATGACCCTCGCCGGAGACTCCAGAGCGCAAGAGCATTTTCGCGATGCGGTGCACAATCAGGTCCGGATAGCGTCGAATCGGCGAAGTGAAGTGGGTGTAGCTGGGCGCAGCCAGCGCGAAGTGGCCTTCGTTGATCTCCGAATAGCGGGCCTGTTTCAGCGAGCGGAGCATAAGATAACTGAGAATCCGCTCCTCCGGCTTGCCTTCGATCCGCGCGGCCAGCTTCTGATACATGCGCGGCGTGACGAGGATATCTTCGGGGATCTCATGCTGCCGGGGATTGCGACCGGTCCGCTGCGCATCGCGGCGATCTCCGCGCGTCTGGATGCGCTTGACCGGAAGCGCGCCGAGACCAAGCGAGTAGCCGAAGGCCGCGGCCAGTTCCTCAAATTGGACGACGCGGCGGGCCTCGGGCCTTTCATGGATGCGATAAAGCGAAGGTACGCCGAGGTCTTCGAGCCAAGTGGCGACAGACTCGTTTGCCGCCAGCATGAATTCTTCGATGAGACGGTTCGCCCAGGTGCGCTCGGACTTGATGACGCCGCTCATCTGGCCCTGCTCGTCGAATTGAATCACCGGCTCGGGCAGGTCGAAGTCGATGCTGCCGCGCTCAGAGCGGCGCTTGTTCATCAGCACAGCGAGCTTGTGCATCCGCTCGAAGTCCGCAACCAGCGAAGCGTAGCGTGCGCGCGTCTCGTCGTCGCCTTCAAGGATCGCGTGAATCTCGGTGTAGGTCATGCGAGCTGCCGAGCGGATCACGCCTTCAACAATTTCATAGCTTTCGATGCGGCCAGCTGAGTCCAGTTGCATCAGGCAACTGAGAACCAGGCGGTCTTCACTGGGACGAAGACTGCATATATTCGTGGAAAGCTCCTGAGGCAGCATGGGAATGGCGCGGTCGGGAAAATAAACGCTGGTGCCGCGCAGCCGCGCCTCAAGGTCCAGATCGGTAGCAGGGCAAACGTACTCGGCCACATCGGCTATGTGGACCTGAAGCTCGTAGCCTCCATCGCTGCGATCTGTCACCAATACCGCATCGTCAAAGTCCCGGGCCGTCTCGCCATCGATGGTGACAATCGCGAGGGAGCGAAAATCCCGGCGGCGCGAGACCTCAGCGAGGTCCAGATGGGCCACGCGACGCGCCTCGTCCAGCACATTGTCGGGAAAAATATGCGGCAACTGGTGCTTGCGGATCATGATCTCGACATCGACGCCGAAGCCATCCGGCGAACCGAGTACTTCAATCACTCTGCCGACCGGCGGACGGGTTGGCGTAGGCCAGCTGGTGATCTCGACATCCACGACCAGACCCTCCAGATCGTCGAAGGCCGCGCCGGTCTCGGCCTCACTGCCCAGAACCCGATGCGGAGTTGCGGCACCGGCTGCAGCAGGTAGCTCCTCGCCATCGGGGATCAGAATATGCTGCGTCATCCGTTCATCGAACGGAACAACCGTATTGCCAAAAGCCCGATCAGATCGCGCGTAATGAAATATACCCACCACTGTGGGGTTGCGGCGCTCGATCACGCGCGCAATGCGGCCCATGCGTCGGCCGTCGGCCTTGGGCGGCTCCAGCTCAACCAACACCTGATCCCCCTGCATAGCGCCGTTGATTTCATTCGGGGGGATGAAGATGTCTTCTTGTCCGGTGGTTTGGCGGGCATTGGGCCGCACAAAGCCGTAACCGTCCCGATGCAGGTCGAGCTTTCCGGCGGCCAGATTGTCGCGGGTTCCCGCGGTGCCGGCAACCCGGCGGGGCAGGCTCCAATGTTCGCGATCCAGCTTGACCAACTCACCGCGGACGGTGAGGCGGGCGAGTTGCTCCAGCAGCAAGCGCCGCTCTCGGCCTCCAGCCAGACTCAGCTCACGGACAAGCTGCTTGTACCCCGCCTTTTGGCCGGCAGAGCGTCCAATCCGCGCCAGTAGTTCCCTGTCATCCATACCTCAAGAGTATCGTGAACCTCAGTGGCAACCCCATTTTGGGAACGCTCTGCTCAAGAGAGGGAATGTCCCAAAATAGGACAAAACTGCAAATAATAGAAGATGGCGCGCGCAAACACCTAAATTTCTCCGCGCTGTAACATACGCCTAATATTTTTCATCAGGAATGGAATATTTATCAGCAAATGTTACACAAATTGAGCGTTGTTCGACGGATTAGAAGAATCTGTCTCTCCACAGGAAGAGTCGACTGATGGTTAGCGGAGCTTAATAATCGGCAGCGATACGAAAAACATTACTCAAAAACCGAAAAAAATCTTGACATACCCACTCTCCCTGACCTATGACTAGGTGTACAACTAAGAACCAAAAAATCGAATCACTGTCTTCTGCTGAATTTTTTCCCCAAAAACCAAGAAGACAACTGATCATCGGATGGCGCGCTATCGCCTTGTGACGAATGCAGTATGTTCGCCAATGCGAATTAGTGTGACCAGTGGCTTTTTCGAGCAACGGGCAGTACTGCATCCACTTTCGATGGGTGCCTGTTGCGAGTTGCCCACATCGCGTGTCGGAGCGAGAGTGGGCCAATTTATTTGTTGCCAAGGAGAGTTCTCGTGACTAGATCGTTCGCTTCCCGCGAAGTGGCGGGACTGTGTGTTGTTGCCCTTTTTTCCTGCCTTTCAGCTTTTGCGCAATCTGTCGTGGCCCCGCGCGTCACCCAAAAGATTGATGAATCCAGGCTGATAACGCTCAAAGGAAATGTGCACCCTGCGGCCAACGCCGCCAATAGTCGTGGCCCGGTGGCGGACAGCGCCCCCGTTGGTCATATCATCCTGATGCTCAAACGCAGCGACGATCAGCAGCGTTCACTGGACGCTTTAATTGATCAGTTGCACAACTCTCAGGCAGAGAACTTTCATAAATGGCTGACTCCAGAGGAGTTTGGCCGCCGCTTTGGACCTGCGGACGAGGATGTCGCCGCGGTAGCGGGATGGCTGCGAAGCCATGGCTTCAAGATTGAAGACATGCCGCCCTCGAAGACACACATCACCTTTACGGGTACAGTGGGTCAGATGCGCCAGGCCTTCCACGTGGACATTCACCATCTGAGCGTCAACGGCGAAGCCCATCAGGCAGCCATGAACGAGCCGCGCATTCCTGCGGCTCTTGCGCCGGTAGTAAGCGGCTTTCGTCAGTTGCACGACTTTTGGCCCAAGCCCATGCTGCGCTCGAGCAGTGCTTCCAAGATTGATATCCGCACCGGCAAGTTGGCTCAGTCCTCTGAAGACTCCGCATCGGCTCATGCGGAATTCGATACCACAAGCACTACCGCTCCCTCCGGCACCGCATACGAAGTCGGTCCACAGGATTTCTACACGATTTATCACGAAACTCCGCTGCTGAGCAGCGGCATTACCGGCGCTGGCGTCACAGTTGCCGTCATCGAACGCACTGAGATTACGAACAGCGACATCACGAATTTCCGCTCTCTGTTTGGATTGTCTGCTTATCCGGCAACGCCCAATTCAACTCAGGGCGGCGTCAACTACATTTACGGAAGCGCCTCGGGCGTTGGCGGAGATGCGGCCTGCACGGCGCCGGAAACTGGCGGCCCTTCGGCCGATGAGGGCAATGCGGACATCGGCGTGGAATGGGCCGGAGTGGTTGCGCCGAACGCCATCATTGACTTTGTGGCCTGCGGAAAGCAGAGTGACACCATTGGCAGCGACGGCACAGACTTGGCCGCCTCGCACATTGCCAACTATCTCTCAAGCACAGTGGTCGCAGCCAGCCTGTCTTATGGTGAGTGCGAAACCAATGCTGGAACCACCGGGCAGACTTTCTACAACAACCTTTGGGAGCAGTATGCTGCCGAGGGCATGACGGCAGTGGTTTCCGCTGGCGAGACGGGGTCGGATGGCGACCCAGGAAGTCTCGGATGCGATGCGCAGAACACGGTAGGCACGCATAACCCGTCGGTAAATGCGAAGGCGGCGACCGCGTACAATCTCTCCGCCGGCGGCACGGACTTCGGTGATGTGTACATTTCCAAGAACTACTCCAGCGAGCCAGCCTCTACATGGTGGAATTCGACCAATGGAACTGGCGAATCATCGGCGCGTTCGTATGTGCCGGAGATCGCATGGGGCGGCGAGTGTTCGAGCGCTCTCTATGTTTCTTATCTGCAGGCAGAAGGTACAACCACTTACGGTACAACGTATACGCCCGAGGCGATCTGCAACAACACAAATGCAACCAGTTTGCGCACTGTGGCAGGCGGCGGCGGCGGCGTCAGCATCTACAACTCGATCCCGCCCTGGCAGAGCGTCTACGGAATCGGTCTATACTCCTCGTCGGCCACATTCCGCAATCAGCCTGACGTAGCGCTGTTTGCGGCCAGCGGCGTCTGGGGCCACTTCTTGCCCTATTGCCAGGCCGACAACGGAAATGCCGGCAAATGTACCTCGGCTACCACGACGGCCGGAGCTGGCGGCACTTCATTTGTCTCGCCTTCAGTTGCGGGCCTGATGGCCCTGGTTGCGCAGAAGTCCGGAGATCGCCAGGGCCAGGCCGCCTATACCCTGTATGGTCTGGCTGCACAGGAATACGGGACGATTTCTACGCCGAATACCACGAATCTGGCCACATGCTCGGGATCTGCGAAGGGTGCTAATGTCGGCTCCAGTTGCATCTTCTACGACATCGCGGCGGATACCCCTAGCCTGCAGGGCGGCGTCATCGCCAGCGACACTATCCAGCCCTGCACCTTTGGCGACACCACCGATGCCGACTGCTATCGCAGTAACAACAGCCATACGTACGGTCTTTCGTCGACAGGCAATGATTCACCGACGCTCGCCTATCGGTCGGGCGCGGGATACGATCTGACGACGGGACTGGGCAGCTTCAACATCGCCAACCTGGTGGATGCCTGGTCCAGCTCCGGCGTCAGTTTTGCCACCACCACAACGCTACAAGCCGTATCCGGGACGACCAGCCTCACCAGCCCCGCCAGCGTGGCCTACTCGACCACCGCTAACCTGACTTTCACGGCTACAGTAACCGCCACTGGGCGCGGAGGCGCTGTTCCGGCAGGGACTGTTGAGTTCTTCGATGGTGGCTCTACATCCGGTACGTTGCTGGGCACGGGCACCATCACCAGCAGTTGCACCGGCACGGGCGCGAGCACAAAATGCGTCGGCGTCGCCACGCTAGCCCTGGCAACTGCCACCCTGACTCTCGGCAGCAGTAATAATGTCATCGCGTACTTTGAAGGGGATGCGGCCAATGATGCCGCCTCTACATCTTCCGTTTTCACCATAAACGTAACGGGCGCCCCGCAGGCAATCACCTTTGCCGCGCCGGGCAATCAAACCTACGGTTCCACGCTGACGCTCAGCGCTACTGCCTCTTCGGGTCTTGCAGTCAGCTATCTGGAGACCAACGGCACCGGCGCCGCAACACTGACCAACGGGGTTCTTACTTTCACTGGTGTCGGCACAATTTCAGTAAAGGCCAGCCAATCAGGCAACAGTTTCTATGCCGCTGCGACCTCCGTAACGCAAACCATCACAATTGTGAAAGCGACGCCGGCTGTCTCCGCATGGCCAACTGCGAGCGCAATCACTTACGGCCAGACGCTGGCCTCCTCTACGCTGACAGGAGGCACTGCCTCGGTGGCGGGCGCCTTTGCGTGGACCACACCAACGACCGCACCTGGAGCCGGCACGCAGACTGAAAGCGTAACCTTTACGCCAACCAACACGACGGATTACAACACGGTGACTAGCACTATTACTGTGGTGGTGAACAAAGCAACCCCAACCGTCTCCGCGTGGCCTACTGCCAGTGCGATTACCTACGGCCAGACGCTGGCTTCGTCCACTCTGACCGGTGGCACGGGTTCAGTCCCGGGCACGTTCAGCTGGACCACGCCGACGACTGCTCCCGCAGCCGGCACACAGACCGAGAGCGTAACCTTCACGCCGACGGACACAACGGATTACAACACGGTCACCAGCACGATCACAGTGGTAGTGAACAAAGCAACCCCGACCGTCTCGGCATGGCCGACTGCCAGCGCGATTACCTACGGCCAGACGCTGGCTTCTTCCACTCTGACCGGCGGCACGGGTTCAGTCCCGGGCGCGTTCAGCTGGACCACGCCGACGACTGCTCCCGCAGCCGGCACTCAGACCGAAAGCGTAACCTTCACGCCGACGGACACAACGGACTACAACGCGGTCACCAGCACGATCACAGTGGTAGTGAACAAAGCGACGCCGACCGTCTCCGCATGGCCTACTGCCAGCTCGATCACTTACGGTCAGACACTGGCTTCGTCCACTCTGACCGGAGGCACGGGTTCAGTCCCGGGCACGTTTACCTGGACCACGCCGACGACTGCTCCCGCAGCCGGCACGCAGACCGAGAGCGTGACCTTCACGCCGACGGACACAACGGATTACAACACGGTGACCAGCACGATCACAGTGGTAGTGAACAAAGCGACGCCGACCGTCTCCGCATGGCCTACTGCCAGTGCGATTACCTATGGTCAGACACTGGCCTCATCTACGCTGACGGGCGGCACGGGTTCAGTCCCGGGCACGTTTACCTGGACCACCCCGACGACTGTTCCTGGAGCCGGCACTCAGACCGAAAGCGTAACCTTTACGCCAACCAATACGACGGACTACAACACGGTCACTAGCACGATCACAGTGGTGGTAAACAAAGCAACCCCGACTGTCTCCGCATGGCCTACTGCCAGTGCGATTACCTACGGCCAGACACTGGCCTCATCTACGCTGACGGGCGGCATGGGTTCAGTCCCGGGCGCGTTTACTTGGACCACACCGACGACTGCTCCCGCAGCCGGCACGCAGACCGAGAGCGTAACCTTTACGCCAACCAACACGACGGACTACAACACGGTCACCAGCACGATCACGGTGGTTGTTAATCAGGCGACGCCGACGGTCAGTGCGTGGCCGACCGCCAGTGCAATTACATACGGGCAGGCTTTGTCCGCATCGACGCTGACCGGTGGCACCGGATCAGTCCCGGGCGCCTTTAGCTGGACAACGCCGACAACGGCGCCTCCGACAGGCACGGACACGGAGAGCGTAACCTTTACGCCAACCAACACGACGGACTACAACACGGTCACCAGCACGGTAAGTGTTGTGGTAAACCAAGCGACACCTACGGTGACGATCACGAGTCCGAATGTGGGGAGTTACGGCGCGCCGCTGACATTGATGGCGACTTCAACATACTCGAACAATGGCGTTATTACTCCGACAGGCTTGACGCCAAAGTATGCACTTGTTTCCGGACCCGCGACGGTGAACCCGACGACCGGCGTTGTAACCTTCACCGGCACAGGAACGGTCATGGTTTCGGCAACGGTAGGCGGCTCAGGAACGAGTTTCGCGTTGACAACAGTGCAACAGTCGATTGCAGTGAGCGGAGCAGCACAGACGCTAATTGTGACCGGCCCTACCAGCGCAACCTTCGGCACAACACCCCAAGTCACATTCACCTCGACGTACAGCAACAACGGCGTGACAATGTCGACGGGGGTTGTACCGGCCTTCTCGGTAACTGGCCCGGCGACCATTAGCCCGGCTGGCGTTTTGACCTTTACGGGTGTGGGCCCGGTGACAGTAACTATAACGGCGGGCGGGGCAGGCACGAACTTTGCCGCTACATCGGCGAGCGAGACATTCACTGTGACCCAGGCCTCGCAGACGATTGGCTTTACCGGGCCGACGACCGCAATCTATGGCTCGACTCTGACACTCAGTGCTACCGCTTCCTCGAATCTTCCGGTGACCTACTCCCTGACATCTGGCCCGGCGACACTGAACAGCAACGTGTTGACCTTCACCGGAATTGGGACAGTGGCGGTGACCGCAACCGCAGGCGGCTCCGGCACAAACTATCAGAGCATGTCTGCAACGCAGAACATTACCGTCGGTCCTGCCACTCTGACTGTGACTGTCAACAGTGCAGCAATGATCTACGGCGGCGCAATGCCCGCGTTCACGGGCGCTGTTACCGGCCTGGTCAATGGAGATACATCGAATGCCAAGGGGATCATCCACCCGGCGGCGGTGCATCGGCTTGACTCGTCATCAAACGACATTACGGTGACCTACTCGACCACGACTCCCGCCAACTCCAATGTCGGTACCTACTCGAATACGATCACGGCTGCAGTGACCGGTTCAGCGGCAGGCAACTACATCGTTGTAGTCGTCCCCGCAAACCTGACCATTTCACCTGCGCCGCTGAGCATTGCGGAAGCGTCCGTCTCAGGCACCTACGGACAGGCGCCTCCGGCATTTAGCGGTGCTGTTACCGGCCTGGTCAATGGGGATGCAGTCGGGACCACGCTGTCTGTAACCTACACGAGCGGCGCGAGCGCCAGCATGCCGTTCAGCGATGTCGGTGCCTATCCGATCAGCGCCACAGTGACTGGTTCTTCCGTGGGCAACTACACGGTGACGGACAACGGCGGGCTTTACACGATTTCTCCCGCACAGGTGACGATCACCGTAAACAGCGCCACCACCACATACGGCACGGCGCCTACACTGACCAGCACCTTCAATCCTCCATTGCTCAATGGGGATAGCAGCACCGATGGCAAGGGAATTGTTCATCGCGTCGCCGTTAAGCGGCATGGCAAAGCAGAGGCGCAAGAGGTTGGCGGAGTCGCTGGCGATCTGAGCGTGGTCTACTCCGGCGTCAACACGTCGGCGCCCTATAACAATGTGGGCCAATATTCGGTGACGGCCTCATTGAGCGGCGCCGCGGCAGCGGATTATCAAGTGACCTCAGTGAATGCCGGTACGCTCACCGTCACGCCGGCAGCCCTCAGCATCTCTGAAAATCCTGCGACCGGCGCTTACGGACAGGCGCCGCCAGCATTCACAGGCGCGCTCAGCGGAATGGTGAATGGAGACGCGGTTGGAACGTCGCTGAATGTAACCTATACAACAACCGCCAGCTCCAGCGCTCCGTTCAGCGATGTGGGTGCGTATCCCATCCACGGCTCGGTCACGGGCTCGTCGGCGACCAACTACACAGTTACTGACAATGGAGGAGTTTACACAATCACTCCGGCGCAACTGACGATCACTGTCAACAACGCAACCGATGTCTACGGCAACCCGCTGCCCAGTTTCAGCAGCACTCTCACCGGACTTACAAACGGCGACAGCAGCACAGACGCCAAGCACATCGTCCATCCGCTGGCTATCCGGCAGCACGCAAAAGCGGCGGAGGTTGGCGGCCAGTTGGGAGATCTAACGGTGAACTACACGACTACCGCTAGTTCAACCTCTCCTTACAGCAGTGTCGGAAATTATCCGATCAACGCCACGCTCAGCGGTCAGGCCAACGGGAACTACCAGGTCAGCACAATCACCGCCGGAACACTGACCATCACTCCGGCCACACTCACCATCACCGAAAATCCGGCCACCGGCGTCTATGGTTCGGCGCCCCCGGCATTCTCGGGGAACGTGAGCGGAACGGTGAATGGAGATACAGTGGGAACAAGCCTGGCCGTTAGCTACTCTTCGACGGCGAGCACCAGCTCTCCCTTCAGCGATGTAGGCGCGTACCCGATCAACGCTTCAGTTACCGGCTCAGCGGCGGGCAACTATACTGTCGCAGATGGCGGGAGCGCGTATCTGATAACACCAGCCCCGCTGACAATCACTGTCAACGACGCGAGTGAAGTCTGGAATAGTCCTCTACCGGCGTTTACCAGCGTGATTACCGGATTGGTCAACGGCGACAGCAGCACGGATGCCAGACACATAGTTAATCCGCTGGTCATTCGCCGCCATAGCAATGCCGTTCAACTGGGCGGTCAGTTAAACGACCTGTCAATCACTTACACCACAACGGCAAATTCGTCAGCTCCGTATAGTAGCCCGGGAGCCTATCCGATCAATGCTTCGCTGAACAGCACCGGCGCGGCAGCCGATTATCAGGTGACCGTGGTTCCAGGAACGCTGACCATCAGCCAGGCCACGCAAGTCGTGACCTTCCCGTACATTGCGACGACTTTCCAGTACGCGCTGACCACGATTCCGTTGAATGCCACCGTGAATACGGGTCTGCCACTGCACTTTGTCACTCAAACCCCCACGGTCTGCACGGTGAATGCACCTTCGTCACCCGGCGGCGCCTGGACCTCCTCCTTGCTGACCAGCGGATACTGCATCCTCATCGCAACCCAGGGGGGAACCACAGATTATTCACTCGCGTGGTCTTCGCAGGAGTTCTGGATTTACCGCACTGGGCAAACCATCACGTTTCCGTACATCGCTCAGACGAGTCTCCAGTACATCAACACGGTTATCCCACTGAACGCTACATCCACCTCTGGCCTGCCCGTCACCTTCGTGAGCCAGACACCCACGATCTGCACGGTTTCTGAGTCGTCCGGCGTCTGGACGGCGTCACTGCTGCTGAAGGGCTATTGCTCCCTCGGGGCAAATCAGGCGGGGAACAATGTGTACTCCGTCGCTCCGTTCGTTGGGCAGACCTTCTGGGTCTACGGTAACTCGCAAACCATCAACTTCCCGTTCGTTGCGCAATACAGCTTCCAGTACGCAAACACCACGGTACCGCTGACGGCTACCGCATCCTCCGGTCTGCCGGTCTCGTTTGGCACTCAGACACCGTTGGTCTGCACGGTTTCCGAGTCGGCGAGCGGCGCGTGGAGTGTCTCACTGCTGACCTCTGGAAACTGCTCCCTCTATGCTACCCAGACTGGAAGTCAGTATTACGAACCGCCTCCATTCACAGGGCAAACGTTCTGGGTATATAGGGCCACGCAAACCATCACTTTCCCAACCGTCGCCAACCAAATAGCCGGTACCTCATTCCTGCTTCCTGCCACTGCCAGTTCCGGTCTGGCCGTCAGCTACACATCCACAACTCCCGCGGTGTGCACGATCGATAGCACGGGCGCTTATGCTGTTCTGGGATCTGCGGGCAAATGCAGCATTCAGGCCAATCAGCCTGGAAATGCCACGTTTGCAGCGGCTCCAACGGTCACCAAAAGCTTCACAGTGACGGTGCCCGGCAGCTAAGACAACGGGTGAATGGAACTGAAGTGGAGTCAGAACAGGGCCGGACAGAGAACACTCTTTGTCCGGCCTGGTTTTTGGGTCAGGTATGCATGGAATGCCTGCAGATTTGTATCATGGATCGTCTGGGCGCAAATAGACTCTGTGCGACTACAAGGCCGGAGAGCGTATACAAAGTCTGAAAATGGAGAAACGTGAGCGGGCGATCTTGTCTATAGAAAAATGATGGAGCCGACAACCGGGATCGAACCGGTGACCTGCTGATTACGAATCAGCTGCTCTACCAACTGAGCTACGTCGGCCTGCTCCTTAGCGATTGTATCGCTGTGCTGCTCGAAGGTAAAGCGGCTCTCCTCAATCCGCGCGAGTAATCAAGATCTCTGCGGAAAGCCTCAATGGTAGCTGGCAAGACCGCAAGCAAAACTGCACAAAATCCCTGTAAAAATCCCTGCAAAATGGAAAGAGCCGCCCGGCAACAGGGCAGCTCTCTCCTCAGGGAGAATAGTTCCAACGGAGGCAAAGCCATCAGAACTTTCTGGCTGCATACTAGGGGCGGGGGAGAGCGGTGTCAAGAACAATTCTTATGCGAAATAAGTATTTTACTATCTATAACTTATAAAGAAGAGTGCAAAAAAGCAATCTGGTGCGTATTCGCCCTATTATCGCCTTTTCTGCCGGGCTTATATGCTTGTTTTCAGGGTGTTTTATCGGGTTTCGGCCTAGTTTTGCACAGGCAATCCGGGCCTAAAAGTGTAGGGACCGGATTGATGCAGGCCGAGAAAAATTCACATTTCTTTGCTTCATTTCAATCCTCCAAATGGAGGCTGATGAACTCGGCCTCGTGGAGTGAGGAGGCCGGCTTGCCCCTCGCGACGCGGTAAAGCGCCCGGCCGCCACCAAGAAAGATACCGAGCAGGATTGCTGCGGCGCTTCCAATCAGTACCAGCGTGACAATCCCCAGCAACAGCCTGCCGGTCTTGGCAATTTCTGAGTTCGCTTGTTGCGGCACTGAGACCGACTTTAGGTCAGCGTCAAAATTCACCTGTCCCAACAGCTTGTGGCTCTCGTCGGGAATCGCGTCGCCGCTGACCAACGCAACCAGCGTACCGCTGCGCCGGACCTCCAGCGAAGCCTGGGAAGAGTCCTGGAGGGGTTTGGTCCATGGATGTTGCGGCGAATTGCCAGCCTTGATGTAATCGCGAATCCGAGCTTCCTGGGCAGTGGCCATCTGCGGGGTGGGGTAGTCGATGATTGTCAACGTGGCTGGCCCCGAGCGCAGCGCGTAATTCGCCGTAACGGCCTCTGCGCCGCGATCGAATCCCACCAGCTCAGCCGGCAACACACCGCCAGCTCCTACATAGCCAAACGGGCCGATGGCATAGTGTGTTGTCTGCCCATCCAAAGCATCCTTGGGCAGATTACTCAGAATCGGGGGCGGAATTGCCTTTGTTCCTCCCGTGACCGGCAATTGACCTGCCAGTTCCCGCAGTTGAGCTGCGGACATTGGCCCGATTTGGGAAAAGCTGGCATCTACAAAGATATTGCCCACCCAAAACAAGACGCGATTCTGGTTCGAGGCCGCGCCAGTGCCAATCTCCGCCTTCGGCCAGCCGGAGGGCCGGTAGAACGAATAGGCCCCATAGGCGCCGCTGGCGTCCTCAAAGCGCAGAGCGCGTAAGCTGAGGGTCTCTTCGCCGCGCTTGTAGCTGGCCAGAGCCGCGTCGGTAAATCCGTACTCTTTGAGGGAGGCAGTGGCTGCAGGGTCTGCCTGGGAGGGGTCGGCAACAGCTTTAGGCGCGTCAGTTGTCTTCCAGCCCGCAAACGTGTCAGGAAGCAGCGCTGCCGCCTTGCCGGATGGTACCGGTGTGGTCTGCAGCTTGACTGGGGGGGCGGCCTGACCACAAACGGCGGAGGTACCAGAGCACAGCACAGACAAACACGCGAAAAGCGGTATGAATCTCATCAAGAAGTTCCCTTTTCAGAGTACAGGAGTGCGGGCTGAACTGTTCGCGGCGCTGGGCTGCTATAGAATTGGACACCGGCCAGACGGAAATGGTTCCTGGGAGCCATCAACCGGGCGGAAGACGGTGCCCCCGGCAGCCGGTATAATTCGCTTGCATTTGCCAATTCCGTGCTACACTCTATTCAATCGTAGAATTCGATCTGAAGTTCTTGCCTGTTCCGGTTACCGCCGCTCGCAAACTTCCACATTGCGTTCGCGGTAAATCAGTACCAGAGGAGTAGTACACAATGGAACAGGGAACAGTGAAGTGGTTTAATGACGCCAAGGGATTTGGATTTTTGAGCCGTGAGAATGGCGAAGACGTTTTCGTCCATCACACCGCGATTCAGTCCAACGGCTTTCGCTCGTTGCAGGAAGGCCAGCGCGTCCAGTTCAACGTGACCAAAGGCCCCAAGGGCTGGCAGGCAGAGAACGTCCAGGTTGTCTAAGCTTTTTTAGTAGCAGCTAAGGATTTGCAGAGAGGGATGGCAGCGATGCCGTCCCTCTTTCGTTTTGCGCGCAACCCGCGAATGCCCGTTAGTTCGGATTATGCAGCGGGCTTGAGCGCTTTATCGCCTGCGACAGGCTGCGCCGCCGGATGCCGGCCCTCATGGGTCGAGTTGTGAGTGCCCAGGTACACCAGCACGTCGTTGATGGAATCTTCAAAGCGGGAGCCGGTCTTGTGGGTGGCTTTGACACCTTTGGAGACAAGCTGGCACATCTCAAAGCGGTTCATGCCTTGCGTAAGTGCAAGATGGATTTTATCGGAACGCATTGCGAACTCCGGTCAACAGGTGCAAAGTGATTGCAGCGTGGGGTACTGAGCTCGTCCGGAGCGGAAGCCGAGCAGGCTGAGACAAATCCTGGGGTGAGTGAAACAGCCGAGCCAGTCTTGATTGTACGCCAGATTTGGCTTTTGCCGCAGCCAATTTCCCGGTGCGAGAATATTGCCATGGCGCTTCAGTTCACAACTTCTTATATCGATGATTCAAAAGCGCTCTTCCGCTATTACAAAAACCTGGCCGAGCGGGGAATGGCCCAGGTGACGGACGAGCAGCTAACGGCAGCGATTGACAGCGAATCAAACTCCATTGCCGTCATCGTCAAGCACATGGCCGGAAACATGCGCTCGCGGTGGGAAGGTTTCCCCGAAGCCGACGGAGAAAAGCCGTATCGCCAACGGGATACGGAGTTTTTCGACCCGCCGTCCACGCGGGCAGAGCTGCTGTCGCTTTGGGAAAGCGGCTGGAACTATCTCTTCACGGCGCTCGAATCCCTCACTGACGCGGATCTTGCCCGCACGACGACGATTCGCGGCGAGCCGCATTCGGTGTTACAGGCCATCAACCGCCAGGTAGCACATTACAGCTATCACTGCGGGCAAATCGTCTTCGTGGCCAAACATCTTGGCGCTAGCGGCTGGCAGTCGCTGACAGTGCCGCGCGGGCAGTCAGAGGATTTTAACCGCCGCGTGCGCGCTGGAGAAGCGAGCCAGCGGTAGAATGTTATGCAATGCGCGGTGCTGGGCAATGCAGAGATCCGTTTCTCCAGTGTCTTAGCCATAACCGCTCCGCAAGCGGACCGTCTAAGCACATGCAGGAACACGGCGTCCTGGAGGTTCCTTATGCCAATCTGCTACCGCAGGCGTGGATGTAGGCTCGTTAAAACGCTCTTTCAATGCAGCGCGGCTTTTGGTTTCATCTTTCTTGCTTGGCCAGTAGCAGCGCAGCAGCCCGCACCCGCCGATCCGGCGCAGAACCCGCAAACTCCGACGATCTCGGTCACCACGCGCGAGGTTCTGCTGGACGTTGAGGTCACGGACAACGCGGGCCGCCCGGTGACAGGACTCACGGCTGCGGATTTTACCGTGACCGAGGAAGGCGACCGGCAGCAGCTCACGCATCTGGAGGAGCATCATGCGATGAGCGCAGCGGAACAGGCTCCGCTGCGGGCCATTCCTGCGCTGCCGCCGAATACCTTCACCAACTTCACGCCGGTCGCGAATACAAATTCCTCGACCGTTATTCTGTTGGACGCGCTCGATATGGGCGTGCAGACGCAGATGGAGTTGCGCGAGCAGTTGATCGATTGCCTTCAGCACCTGCAACCGGGCACGCCGGTGGCCATCTTCCAGGTAGATACGGAGATGCGGCTGATTCAGGGCTTTACTGCCGATCCGCAGGTGCTGCTGGCGGCGGCCAAAAGCAAGCGGGATATGCCCTCGCTGACCAAACCGATATATGGAACGCGCGAGGAATACCGCCGAGTCCGGCTCGATATTCTCCGCGCCGGCTTTCAGATGATGGGGCGCTATCTGGCGGGCTTTCCAGGACGCAAGAATCTGATCTGGCTGACTGGCAATATTCCCGCCGGGTACCTCACCGACCCCTTGGGCAGTTCCTTTGGCAAGTCCTTTCGGGACGACTTCACGGTCCTTGCCGATGATCGCGGCGATCCGACGGATGAGCTGACCCTAAGCCGGGTTGCTGTTTATCCAATCGACGCGCGCGGCTTGCAAACTCCGATGCAATTTGCGGCCAGCAGTCGCGGCCGGATCTCCAACGGCGCAGCCATGCGCATCGAGGCAAGGCAAAACTTTCAGCACATGGATCTCGACACTATGGCCGATGCGACCGGCGGAAAGGCCTATTACAACACCAACGGCCTGAAAGAAGTGATTACCGGTATCGTCAATAACGGCTCGAATTACTACACGCTGGCGTATGTAACCGCGAACCAGACGTGGAATGGCCAGCTCCGGCATATTAAGGTGGCGATTGACCGGCCCGGAGTGCAGTTGCAGTACCGGCACGGCTACTATGCGGTGGACCGCGCGAAAGCCGAGCAGCGCCTGCTGGCCGCATTGCAGAGAAAACAGGCCAAAGCTGCCGGTAACCCCTTCGGCGAAGGCGAAGCAGCCGCCGAGACGCCGCAACCTCCCGCGCCGGCAGCTCCAGAAGAGAGCGGCGCGCTGATCACGCACCCAAAGGGCGGTTTCGAGGCCACCATGCAACTGGGCGCGATTCCGCCGACAGAGATGATTTTTACCGCCAGTCTCGCAATCGACGACAAGGTGGAGAAGCTGGACAAGAACGCGCCCTTACCTGCGGACAACTACCTGGAAGCGGATTACAAGGGAAAGCCCTTCCGTATTTACACGGTGCAGATAAAGGCCGACGCCCACAAGCTGCGCTTGGCGCAAATGTCCAACGGCACGCGGCAAGGCAACGTCGAATTTGTCACGCTGGTTTACGACCAGTTCGGCCATCGGGTGAACTCGCTGCTGAGCACAGCGGAGCTGAATCTGAGCGAGGATAGCTACCGCAAGTTGCTGGCCAACGGCCTGACTGTCCGCCAGCAGATCGCCGTGCCTGTGAAGGGGAATTACTTCCTCCGCGTCGGGGTTCACGATGTGGCCGGTGACCGCATTGGCGCGCTGGAGATTCCAGTCGATCAGGTTCGCGCAGATGCGCCTGTCCAAGGCGCGCCGAGTCTGTGATGCTGTGAATCGAATGGAATAGCTGCCGGGAACGAGCGCAGCCCAGCTTTCCCCGCACAGCAATCCCTGTTAACATTGTAGTGATACGTACCCGATGGACGGGAATTGACCGAAGAGATTGCTGTGAAAGAGGTTGGACGTGGCGAATACCACCAAGATTGAAGACAAGCTGGAACGAAAGAAAGTAAAACGCGCGGCTCGCAAAAAGGCCGCCCCCAAAGGCCCGCGCACCGGACCCCGTGGCGAGAACAAGAAGAAGCTCAAGAAGCTCTCGCGCGGCCAGTCCAAGCGCTAACGGCAGAGCGCAGAGTTGAACCCGGTTCGCGCCATTCCTTGAGATGTTGGCGCGGATCGGGGACACACTTAAACTCCCTCCCAGTCTTTCTCCACTCACTCCTCCGGCGTTTCACCGCACTTGGCGATGCACCTTAGGGATGAGCCTCCGTCTTTAAATCTTCCGCAATATTTCCGCAGGGCAATCCTCACCCTGTACACTGCGGCAAAGGCATTTTCGCTGAACGATTGGCCGCCTTCGCTTTGCCCGGCAAGTTTCAGCTTCCACCCAAGAGGAGAACCGCCCTGCCGAACCAGCTATTCGCCCGCAAATCCATCGATAAGCTGATCAGCGACTCGGAAGAACCCGAGCACGCTCTCCGCAAGACCCTCGGCCCCTGGTCGCTCACCGCGCTGGGCATCGGGGCGGTGATCGGTTCTGGAATTTTCACGGTCATCGGTACGGCGATCTCCGGTGAACAGCTTCCGAATCCTTCCATTGGCAATACTCCTCTGGTGCATTATCTTCTTACGCACACGGCATTGGCTGGCCGTCCCGGAGCAGGCCCGGCCATTGCCGTATCGCTCATTTTGGTTGCAGCTGTCTGCGCACTGACCGGACTCTGTTACGCCGAGTTGGCTTCGATGATCCCCATCGCCGGTTCAGCCTATACCTATACCTATGCCACGCTCGGCGAATTGATTGCGTGGATTATCGGCTGGGATTTGATTCTGGAATATGCCGGATCGAATATGACCGTCAGCGTGGGATTTGCGGCGCATGCTGTCGCATTTCTGGATTGGTTTGGCTTTCATCCCTCTGTGCAATGGATATCTCCCGCCTATCTCTCTGATGGACTCTCCGACTTGCAGGGGAATGTTCTCTATAATCCCGGATGGCATTTCGGTTTCAATATCCCCGCCTTCCTGATTGTTCTGTTGCTCACGGTAGTTTTGGTCCGCGGCATCCGCGAGTCGGCCAGCACCAATAACATGATGGTCGGCATCAAGCTCATCGCCATCTTAGTTTTTATCTCAGCCGCCATGAGCTTTATTCACCCCGCCAATTGGCATCCCTTCATGCCAAATGGCTGGAGCGGCGTCCTCACCGGCGGGTCGATCATCTTTTTCACTTACATTGGCTTCGATTCCGTTTCGACCGCTGCTGAAGAGTGCAAGCGACCGCAGCGCGATCTGCCCATCGGCATTATCGCCACGCTAATTGTCTGCACTGTGCTCTATGTCGCCGTAGCTGTCTGCCTCACCGGACTCGTGCCCTGGCAATCGATGGTCGGCGATGGCGCACCGGTCGTAAATGCGCTGAAGAATCTCTCTGGAAAGCCCGGAGGGCAATCTTTGCATTGGGTGGAGATGATTGTACTGGTTGGCGCATTGATGGGAATGATCTCTTCTCTTCTGGTTTACCAACTCGGTCAGTCGCGAGTCTGGTTTTCGATGTCGCGCGATGGGCTGCTGCCTAAAGTCTTCTCCAATGTCCATCCCGTCTTCCGCACTCCGGCCTTTTCAACTTGGGTTGCTGGATTCCTGGTCGCTATACCGTCCGGCCTTTTCGACATTGAATTGCTTGCCGATCTCTCCAACATTGGTACCCTCTTTGCTTTCATGCTGGTCTCCATCGGCGTCATCGTGCTGCGCATTCGCGAGCCCGAACGCCGCCGCGGCTTCCGCGTCCCCTTCGGCCCGGTGATTCCCGCGCTCAGCGTCGTCTTCTGTTTGCTGCTGATGGCCGGCCTGCCCATCATCACCTGGATTCGCTTCTTCGGCTGGCTGGCAATTGGCTTGGTGATTTACTTCCTCTACAGCCGCCACCGGTCGGAGTTCGCGAAAAGACAATAACATATCTAAAATCGCGTTATACTGAATTCGGGATAAATCGAAATGACCGACAGAGAAAACGGCAACGGTGAAGATGTCCCTCGGATATCAGACGCGAAGGATACCGGCAAGACGCGGTATTGGATCTCCTTCGATCTCGGTTTGATGGGTGACTATTCTCATTTTTATGAGTGGCTGGATTCGCAGGATGCACAGGAGTGCGGTTCTGGCTTAGCGTCTCTAGTTTCAAGTCAAACACGCGACCAGATAATTGCTGAAATCCAGAGTATCCTCAAAGGATCACCGCGGGCGCGCGCCTACCTTATCTCAATACAGCCTGACGGAAGGTTTGGCGGAAAATTTGTCGCAGGAGGGCGCAAAGCCGCGCCTTGGGCGGGTTTTGCTGTACACGCGACGAATGTCGTAGATGTGGCCTGATGGCCAGAGTTGGGGTGGATGCGTGCTTTCTGATCGGTCTCTATGATGAGTCGGACAGCTATCATCCCACCTCTGTCGTGCATTTTGAGCTTCTGTTTGGAGAAAAGTCCACCCGCAATCAACTGGTTGTTCCTTGGCCCATTCTCTATGAATGCTGCGGATCAAGGCAGGCAACGGACCCCAAGAAGGCCACACTCCTCCGCGAAAACTGGAGCTATCTGCAGCGGTCTGGCAGACTGGTTTTGCTTGACGATACACCTTTCCGGGAACAGCAATTAGAGACACATCTCACAGATCGCTCACGGCAGCTCAGTTTGGTAGACCGGGTACTGCGCGCCATGATTCTTGACCGGCGGCGGCCTTTCGATTTCTTTTTGACATATAACACGGGCGACTTTGCCGATGCATGTCAGGATGGCCGCGTTTATCTGCTCAATGAAAATATTTCAGCAGAATCATACGGAATTTAAATTTGACAAATTCGCCGCCTTCATCAGCAGGCTCCATAAGGCGAAGCTCAATCGCCTAGCAACGCGCTATGATGTTCTCAACCTCATCTCGAAGGAGAGAAGCACTTGCGCTCGTACAATAAGCTCGCCCTTGTAGCAATCGTTGCCCTCGCCGTCCTGCTACCCGTATCCGCCATTGCCGCGCCGCCCGATACCGCCGATGCATTGTTCACCCAGGCAAAAGCCCAGGCCGCGGCCGAGCACAAGAACCTTCTGCTGGTCTTTTCCGCCTCCTGGTGCGGCCCCTGCCACCTCTACGAGCGCTTTCTCGAAGATCCGGAGATGAAGCCGATCACCGAGCGGGCCTTTGTCGTCCAGCGCTTCGACGTGGGCGAGCGCGCCGGCGACCCGCGCCATGCCGACACTCCGGGGGCCGTGGCGCTGCGCACCTCGCTCGGAGCCGCTGGCGAGCCCGGGTTTCCGTTCATCGTCATCGCCGATGCGAACGGACAGCCGCTCGTCAACTCCTACCGCAAGGGCAAGTCCGACGCAAATGTCGGCTACCCGGCCTCGCATGAGGAGATTGACTGGTACATCGAGATGCTCAAGCGCGCAGCGCCAGCGCTCTCGGCAGACGATCTGGCCGCAACGCGCAAATGGCTCCTGAAACACTCGCCGGAGTAAGGCTCAGGCTCTGAGCCGGTAAACTATATCTATGCCCGATGTGAACGCCTTCATCCGCCGCCTGCCCAAGGCCGAGCTGCATCTGCATCTCGAAGGCACCATCACGCCTGAAACGCTGGCCGAGCTGAGCAAGCGCCACGACGCTGTGCCCATGACCCTGCGCGAGGCCAGGGCGCTTTACCAATTCGACGACTTCAGCGGCTTCATTCAGTCCTTCAAAGCCGTCACTCGCCGGCTCCTCGACCCGGAAGACTACGAACTAGCCGCTATCCGCATGATCGAGGGGCTGGCCCGTCAGGGAGTGGTCCACGCCGAGGTCTTCATCTCCGTCGGCGTCATCTACATGTGGCGCAACTTCGACCCCCGCGCCTTCGAGCCGATCTTCGAGGCTCTGGAACGCGCCCGTGAGCGCGGCCAGCGCGAACATAGCGTCACTATCTACTGGATCTTCGACGCAGTGCGTCACTTCACCGTTCCAGAGGCCGACCGCGTCTTCCGCAAAGCCGCCGAAATGCGCCCTCACTATCCGTCGATCGTCGGCATTGGTCTCGGCGGCGACGAGCGCCAGGCCGGCTCGGAGCCTTTCCGCGAGTTCTACGAGAGAGCTGCAGGAGCCGGCCTGCGTCTCACCAACCACGCCGGAGAAACCACCCCGCCTGCGGCTATCTGGGAGGCGCTCTCCATCGGTTCGGAGCGTATCGGCCACGCCCTCTCGGCTATCCAGGACCCAAAGCTCATCGAAGAGTTAAAGGCGCGAAACATCCCGCTGGAGCTGAATCCCACGTCTAATGTCCGTACCGGCGTTTGTCCCTCCTTTGCCGCGCACCCACTGCGCCAACTCTTCGATGCCGGGCTGCTGGTCACAATCAACTCCGACGACCCGGCCTTCTTCGGCTCCGACCTCGCCAACGAGTACCTGTTGGCCCACACTGAGCAGGACTTCAGCAAGGAAGAACTCCGCCAGCTTGCCGCCAATTCGATCTGCGCGAGCTTTCTTCCGGAAGCTGAAAAGACAAAATGGCTGGATCGCATTCGCGCCGCCGAGTGACCCAACTAGCCCCGCCTTGCTCAACCGCCGCTTCACGTGATTCACTGAGGTCCGAAGGCGGCGCAGACCATGAAATATATCCTTGCATTGGACCAGGGAACCACCAGCTCCCGCGCGATACTCTTTGACCACGCGGGGGCGATTGCCGCCGTCGCGCAGCACGAGTTCGAGCAGTTTTATCCGCAGCCGGGATGGGTAGAGCACGATCCCGTAGAGATCTTCACCAGCCAGCTCAGTTGCGCCATCGAGGCGCTGGGCAAGGCCGGTGCGCGCCCTGAAGATGTAGCCGCTATCGGTATCACCAACCAGCGCGAGACGGTGATTGTCTGGGATCGTGCGACGGGCAAGCCGATCTATCCGGCCATTGTCTGGCAAGACCGGCGCACTGCTCCGCAGTGCAGCGCTTTGGTTGAGAGTGGCGCAGAGGAAGAAATATCCGCCAAAACCGGCCTGGTGCTCGACCCCTATTTCTCCGCCACAAAGATCAAATGGATTCTCGACAATGTGCCGGGCGCACGGGCCAGGGCGGAGCGCGGCGAGCTGGCCTTTGGCACAATAGATAGTTGGCTGATCTGGAACCTCACCCGCGGCGAGCGTCATGTGACCGATGTGACCAATGCCTCGCGCACATTGCTCTTCAACATTGTCAAAGGCGAGTGGGACGAAGAGCTGTTGCGCCTCTTCGAGATACCTGCAAGTCTGCTCCCTGAGGTTGTTTGGAGCAGCCACAAGATCGGCGCTGTGACGACGACGCTCGGCCTTGGCGGAGTAATGATCGCGGGCATCGCTGGAGACCAGCAGGCCGCGCTCTTTGGGCAGCTCTGCTGGAGCGCTGGCGAGGCGAAAAACACTTACGGCACGGGCTGTTTTCTGCTGCAACACGTGGGCTGCGAGTTTGTGCGCTCGCGGCATAGGCTCATCACCACATTAGCCGCCAGCCCCGAGTCTCGATTGGAATATGCGCTCGAAGGAAGCATCTTCATCGGCGGGGCGGTGGTGCAATGGCTGCGCGACAACCTGCGGCTCATCAGCACCTCGGCGGATGTGGAGCAACTGGCGGCCTCAGTCTCCGACAATGGCGGCGTGGCCTTTGTGCCGGCCTTTGTCGGCCTGGGCGCGCCGCACTGGGACCCGCATGCTAGCGGCTTGCTGATTGGCCTGCGCCGTGACACCCAACCCGGCCACATTGCGCGCGCGGCCCTTGAGAGCATCGCGCTGCAGGTTGCCGACGTGCTGGAGGCAGTGCAGAGTGAGACAGGAACCCCCCTCGGCGCGTTGCGCGTCGACGGCGGAGCAGCGGTCAATGATCTGCTGATGCAGTTCCAGGCGGATATGCTTGGCGTCCCCGTGGTCCGCCCGCAAGTGACCGAAACAACCGCGCTCGGCGCGGCGTATCTCGCTGGTCTGGCTGTTGGATTCTGGTCGGGAACGGCGGAGCTGCGCGCGCAGCGCCTGGCCGACATTCGTTTTGAGCCGCGCATCGATGTTGCCGAGCGCGAGAGAAGACGCGGCAAATGGCGCGGCGCGGTCGAACGCTCGAAAGGCTGGAATCAGCCAGAATGAGCCGTGACCCTCTCGCCGCGCAAAGGTTGTTTACGGGTGAACTTCGAGCCAGTAGAGGCTTTCATCCATTACCCTTGAAGCATGAACATTTTCGATGAAAAACAGGCCGAGCTAGAAAAGCACGAGTTCATGATGGGCAAGGAACGGGGCCGGTTGGCGGTTGCGTTGGATCTGCTGACTGATTCATTGATCCTGGTGGGTCAGCACGGCGTCTACTGCGCCTCCAGCCGCAATCCGCAGAAGCCCGCGCTCGATTTGCAGGCCGTTCTGGGCGGAATTGAAGGAGCCAAGGCGCTGATTCAATCTGTAATGGAAGAGTTACGCACCCAGCGCGACGCCGCTCAGGCCCGCACCCCCGCCGAAGGCTGAATCCGCCCGTATTTTCAAAATGCGCTATGATATAGGAGCGCGCCCGTAGCTCAGCTGGATAGAGTGAACGCCTCCGAAGCGTTAGGTCGCAAGTTCGAATCTTGCCGGGCGCACCATTTTACGTATTTACTTTACGCTATGGCACAACTACCGATTCCACAATTCTACCCATAGCGCATTCGAGCGAAGTCCAATTCATTTGTATACGAAAGGTTGACCAAATTGAAGACCAGATTGGCAATTATTCCCCTGTGTATTGCTCTGATCCTGATGTCCGCGTCCGCACTTCGCGCGCAAGCGTTTCCCGTTGAGTCGATTTCCCCTGCGTACATTCCCGATGCGCCGACCCCAACACAAATCCTGACAGCGAAAAAAGTCTTCATCTCCAACGGAGGCGATCTTTTCACTCCGAACTCTACGGGCGCTGAAACTCGCCGCGATTACAGCCAGTTCTACGCCGCGGTAAAGGCCTGGGGACGCTACGACCTGGTAGGCTCGCCTGCCGAAGCGGATCTGGTGCTTCAGACCACGAACTATTTCATACAGGACATCCCTATCTTCCGGGTAATACTGCTCGACCCTAAGACAAACATTGCCCTTTGGGTTCAGGATGAATACGTTGAGGGAAAACCGAGCCTTGGGCAGTTCACCAAAAAGAACCGCGACATCTACGTTCATGCGCTCATAGACAAGTTTGTCGCCGACTTGAAAGAAATCTCCGGGCCGCCCACAGCGGCGAGATGATCTTGCACTCAATTGATGTGAAAGAATGCGCCCTGAATCTGAAAGCAAAGCAGGTGGGAAAGCACCCTTGCTCAGATGGAAAAAGCGCGCGCTTCAGTAATGTTAGGCCGGAGTTTAATCTCTCCGGGTGCATCATTTTTTCTCAACGGCTCGTCTCTCACTTGTATTTCAGAAGGATGAATATCAATGTAGCTCCGGCAACAGTGCGAGTTCCTGCGCACGGACCGGTTTTGTATCAGGGCATGACTTCAGTCGTGCCGCAAATGCTACTAAATAAGCACAGGGCTTTAGCCCCTGCGGTACGTTTGATCGTCTCGGCCTCCGCACTGAGTGTCGGAATCCCCTTTACCGGATCTAGCTTGATATTCATCTTCAGAAGATGATTAACTGAGCGAATCCTCTATAATCTCCCTTTAAATTAATTTCAGCGAGTACCGAGGAGATTTCTGTCATGAGGAATTCAATCATTTTATTCGTCTCGGCTCTCTCATTACTCACATCTCGTGCGGCGTTCTGTAATCCGAGCCAAAATGCACCTACCGACGCACAAGTAGCTGCGCTGATCGACAAGATGGTCAATGCCCAGACGGAACACCAGGCGTTTGCCGACCTTGAGGCCATGGGATGTCCAGCAGTGCCTGCCATCATCCGGCAGATGGATGACAGGCGGAAGCTTCCTGACCACAGCATTTCACTGCGAAATAAATTCCCAAATGCATTTGAGGGCGTACGCTATTATGGCCCTGAAGAAGTTGTAGATGCTCTCGCTGCAATTTTGAATCAAATAACGGAGCACGATTTCGGTTCTATCTACAACGGCGGAACAGAAGAGGACAGAAAAAAGGCGATCCAGGGTTGGCGTCACTACTTGGAATCAACACCAACTTCAAAGATCTGTCCAGAATCATAGGAGAGCAGCGAAGAAACCTCCTCGACGGGTTCTCGATACCTTGATTCAAGAACCGCGCCGCCATAGATGTGCAGAATCTGGGATCGGCGGCGCGTTCTGAGTTCATGCAGTAAACTCTAAACCAGTTCGTACCCAGCAAACCAGTAGCCGATCTCGAAGGCTGCTGTCTCCTCCGCATCCGACCCGTGGATGGCGTTTTCCGAGATCGAGCCGGCAAACTTCTTGCGAATCGTTCCCTCCGCGGCGTTGGCGGGGTTGGTCGCTCCCATCAGGGAGCGCAAATCGGCAATGGCGTTCTCCTTCTCCAGAACCAGCAGAACAATCGGTCCTGAAGACATGAACGTGGTCAGCTCGTCAAAGAAAGGCCGCGCGCTGTGGACGTGATAGAAACCCTTCGCCTGCTCCTTTGAAATCGACAGCTTCTTCACTGCGGCAATCTGAAATCCGCCCTTTTCGATTTCGGCCAAAATGGCTCCGGTAAATCCCTTGCGGACCGCGTCCGGCTTGATGATGCTGAATGTGCGTTGCGCCACTTAAGTTTCTCCTTGATGTTTCGTCGCGATTTTTCTTTGCAACTCCATTGTAATTCCCGCTCTGGCGGCTTCTTTTCAAGCACGCCGATATGCTAAAGTCTCCGCATGTCGCGCATCGCCTCCGCCCTCACCGCCAGTTTCATCGCCCTTTCTGCCGCAGCCGCCATTGGCCAGGTCGCGCCGTCCGCAACCCCTGCTGCTCCGGAACTGCGTGTCTTCGATCCCGCACTGGTCGACAAGACCGTAGACCCCTGCGAGAATTTCTACCGCTATAGCTGCAATGGCTGGTTCAAGCGCAATCCGCTGCCCGCCGACCAGACTTCCTACGGTCGATTCACCGAACTATATGAACTGAACCGCCTGCATCTGCGCCAGATTCTCGAAGCCGCTGCAACACCCGCGCCCACGCGCTCCGCCAACGAGCAGAAAATTGGCGACGAGTATGCCAGTTGCATGGATACGGCGGCAATCGACAAGCTCGGCCTCGCGCCGCTGCAACCCGAACTGGACCGCATCGCCGCGCTGAAAACGCCGGCGGAGCTGCCCGCGTTGCTTGGGCGCCTCCACTCCATCGGCGTCAGAGCTTTCTTCGGCATGGGCTCCAATCAGGACTTTGCCGATGCCAGCCAGGTCATCAGCTACTACGGCGTGGGAGGCCTGGGGCTGCCCGAGCGGGATTACTACACCCGCACCGATGCCAAGTCCGTCGAGCAGCGCCAGCAGTACGTCGCCCATGTCCACAAGATACTGGTACTGGCCGGTGAGACCGAGGAGCAGGCCAGTAAGGATGCCGACATCGTGATGGCCATTGAGACGCGCCTCGCCAAGGCCTCGCTCACCATCACCGAGCAGCGCGACCCGCAGAACCTGAACCACCCCACCGACATCATCACCTTCTCCAAGGTGCTGACCAACTTTTCGCTAGGCGATTATGTAGGAGCAGCACACGCACCCGCTGCCGGCAAGGCCAATGACGCCGAACCAAAGTTCTTTGCCGAATTCAACGCCCTGCTGGCCGATACTCCTCTCGACCAGGTAAAGGTCTATCTGCGCTGGCATCTGCTGCACTCCTTTGCCGGAACCAGCTTGCCGCAGAGCTTCGATCAGGAGACCTGGAACTTTTACTCCCATACTCTCAACGGAGCGGAGAAGCAGCAGGAGCGCTGGAAACGTTGCACCAGCCGCGTCGATCGCGAACTCGGTGAGGCGCTCGGCCAGGTCTACGTTGCCAAATATTTTCCTCCTGCCGAGAAGCAGCAGGCACTGGAGATGACGCTGGCGATTGAGCAGACGATGGATAAGGACATCGACAGCCTGGACTGGATGAGCGCCGGAACCAAGGTCAAGGCCAAGGAAAAGCTGCACACGGTGATGAACAAGATCGGTTACCCGGACAAATGGCGCGACTACTCCTCGCTCCAGATCGTCCGAGGTGACGCGTTGGGAAACCAGTTGCGCGTGAACCAGTTTGACCACGCCCGCGACCTGGCCAAGATCGGCAAACCGGTGGACAAGGGCGAGTGGCTGATGACGCCGCCCACCGTGAACGCCTACTACGATCCGCAGATGAACAACGTCAACTTCCCGGCCGGCTACCTGCAGCCGCCCTTCTTCAGTGGCAAGGAAGACGATGCCGCCAACTACGGCGACATGGGCTCAACCAT
>Ga0181534_10000209_pt1 | contig 42470 bp, 34 predicted proteins | sample PEATcosm2014_Bin_37_FD_119758 | JGI IMG/M metagenome (GOLD analysis project Ga0181534, IMG submission 119758) | Peatland microbial communities from MTU Mesocosm Facility, Houghton, MI, USA - PEATcosm2014_Bin17_10_metaG | ecosystem: Environmental > Terrestrial > Soil > Wetlands > Peat | place... | reverse complement strand
TCGTCCTACATCGGCAAGTGGCACCTGAGCTACGGATCGCATCCGGACATGGAGGCCTACGGCTTCAGCGACTGGGACGGGGACGACCGGCACTTCATGGGGTTGGCAGGGACCGGCGTCCACTTCGATCCGATCATCGCGTCGAACGCCGCGTCGTGGCTTGAGAGGAATGCGGCTCCGAGCGGCGCCGAGACGCCCCCCTGGTTCCTCACCGTCTCGCTCGTCAATCCCCACGACGTGATGTGGTTTCCGATCGACCAGCCCGGCTATGAACGGCGGCACCCAGACGAGGTGGCGCTCGTGCGCGAGTTGCTCTCGCTCGCGGCATGGAAGGAGGGTGACCCGCTCCCCGTCTTCGACGATCCCTATCCCGAGGTCGCCGACGCGCTGCCCTCGAACTTCCATGACGATCTGTACACGAAGCCGGAGGCGCACCGCGCGTGGCGCCATGACCAGCAGCACGGCATGTGGGGTTCCATCGATCCGAATGACACCGGGGCGTGGCTCCGCCAGCTCGACTATTACCTCCACCTGCACCGGCTCGCCGACCAAAGTCTCGGGACGGTGCTCGGGGCCCTCGAGGCTTCCGGGGCCAAGGATGACACCATCGTGATCTTCACGTCGGACCACGGTGACATGTGCGGCAGCCACGGCTTGCGCAGCAAGGGGCCGTTCGTCTACGAGGAAATCATGCACGTCCCATTGATCGTCGTCGCACCGGGGCGCACGACGCCCGGCTCGAGGACGACCTCGCTCACCACCCACGTCGACCTCGCGCCAACGATCGCCGCACTCGCAGGCGTCCCGGCCGCTGTCGCAGCGGATGCGCACGGCCGGCCCACATTCCAGGGCGTCGACCTCTCGGGGGTGCTCGAGGACCCGAGCTCATCGCCGCGCGAGTACGTCCTGTTCGCGCAGGACGCGGCGCACACGGACAACATCAACCAGACGCGCTACGCGCTCCGCGGATTCTTCGACGGCAGGATCAAGTACGCCCGCTACTACGGGATCGGTGGCGGCATCCCATCAGCGGGGCTGTGGGGCCGGGCGCAGGGAGCAAAGAGGTTTGACATCGACGCCGAGTTCGACGATCAGGACCACGAGCTCTACGACCTCGACGAGGACCCCGGTGAGCTGGTCAACCTCGCGATGGTGCCCGCAGGCCGAGCGGCGGCCAGGGAGCAGTTCGAGCGGCTTCGGAGCTACGAGCAGGAGCACTTCGGGAGGCTCGACCCAGCGGGCTGAGGAGGCATTGCAAGGCGCCGAACCGGCTGATTGGATCAATTCTTGACATAATCACTCATATATGTAGGATTACCTCCCAGCCGGGCACGTCCGGCCTTGGCCCAGGAGGCGAGCACTCAATGACCATCACCGACAGCAAGATCGATCTAGACATCACGCCGCTCTCAGGATCGATCGGCGCCGTCATTCGCGGCGTGGACCTCCGGGACATCGACGACGAGACGGTCGCAGCGATCCGCGAAGTCTGGCTGTCTCGCAAGGTCGTCTTCTTCCCGGGCCAGCACCTCGACCCTGACTCGCACCTCGCCTTCGCCAGCCGGTTCGGCCAGCCGACGGAGGGACACCCGGTGATCCCGGGGATCCCAGGACACCCCAACATCTTCGAGATCGACTACACGAAGGCGCGCGAGATCTACGCGAACTACGGCGACGTCGCCACCCGCAGGCAGGGGCTCGACTGGCACACGGACGTCACCTTCGTGAAGCGGCCGCCGCTGGGATCGATCCTGAACGCGGTCGTCATCCCGCCTTCCGGCGGAGACACGCAGTGGTCGGACCAGGTCGCCGCGTTCGAGGACCTGAGCCCGGCGCTACAGCATTTCCTCCTGTCGCTCCACGCGGTCCATGACGGTCGCGCGTCGTTCAAGGCCGCGCTCGAGGCGGTCGGCGAAGGGACGTGGGAGGGCAAGGCCCTCCCGAGTCTCGATCCCGTGGTCCACCCCGTTGTGCGCACGCACCCCGCGACCGGCGAGCGGGCCCTGTTCGTAAATAAGGGATTCACGTCGCACATCGTCGAGCTCGATCCCGCCGAGAGCGACGTCCTGCTCGCGTTCCTCTACGCCCACTCGGTTCGGCCCGAGTACACGGTCCGCTACCACTGGACAGCTGGCGACGTGGGGTTCTGGGACAACCGCGTAACGCAGCACTCCGTCGTCGGCGACTTCGGCACGCAGCACCGGGTGATCCAGCGGGTGACGCTGCAGGGCGACGAGCCGGTCTGACGGGCCACGCGCAGGACGGGACTCGATGGGGTGCAGGCCGGGTCGCCGCTTCACTCCCGGGTCGATGCCCTGCAGCGCCGGACGAGCAGGACGTGCATCAAGAAGTGGTGGGGAGCACGCCGGCGCCACCTGCCCCCGATGGGGCGAAGAGCGCGCCTGGCGTCGACTCCCGTCATTGCACGGGCCGGGAATGCCGCAACCGCTCCAGGACGGCACGCCTCTGCGAGGCGATCAACTCGCAGCTTCAGGGGGCTTGGACGCCCCCCGATCCGTCGACCGGGTGACCGCGGTCACCGCCCGGGCTGTCCTCCCTTAGGAGATGCCAGGAGCCGCTTCCTCGCCTCTTCGAAATGGCTCATGCGAGCTTGCGCGTCCAACCACTCCACCAGCCTGGGGACGCGGGTCTGGTCCGGCGTGTGGTGGCTGCCCGCGGGCGCGTCGACCGTCGAACCGCATCGCCTGCACACCGGCATCCGTCCGTTCGTCTCGGGTGTGTGGTGCGCATCAAGCCGTGCTCCGACATCCGAATCCTCGTGTGCGATCACGTTGCCCCCTCGTCAGTCGAAGCGGCCCAGACGGAAACTCGGTCGCGATGCCCCGGTCCACTCGTCGTGTCTCGGGCCTCTCCCCAACCCTACCGAATCACGATCTGGTCCAGACCGCCCAGCCGACCGGCCCTCGACCCGGGCGCACCCAATGCATCCGGGAGGCGTGGTCCTCAGTTCCTTCGATGCTGATCTCCAGCTCCAGCGGTGATGCCGCCGCTCAGTCCCGCGGGGAAGGCTGCGTCGTGCGACGGCCGGAACGCACCTCTTCGGGCACGAACTCCCGGGCCACGAAGCCGAACGGCGTGTGCTCGTAGTAGGTGAGACCGACAAGTGGCGGCGAGTACGCGTGGATGCTGACTGCAGGTTTGCCGGACCCGAAGACCACGTCGTGGACGTGGTCCGGTCCGAAGGACCCGAAGGAGCCTGCGTCGAATCGGCTGGACTCGATGCCGACGGCGTCGCTCGCCCGGTGTCGCTCGACGAGCGTGCCCGCAGTCACCGCGAATACCCCCGAGGATCCGCCGTGGTCGTGCCAGTCTGAGGACTGATCGCGCTCCCAGGTCAGCAGCTTCACCTCGAATGCCTCGGTCTTGTAGAGCAGGAGCCACCAGCGACTCTCCTCGTCGGCCACGACGAGGTCCTCGAAGAGGTCGGGACGAGCGGCGACCGCGAGCGCGACCTTCTCCAGTTCGCTCGTCGTGAGGCGGCGGTCCGGCAGGTCGAGCGCCTCGATGAGGTCGCGCAACGCAACCTCTCGCTCATACGGTGCTTCGCTCACGGTGGGCTTGATGTTCAGCGTCATGTCGATCCTCTCAAGACCTTGCCTTCCTGCAGTGCGAGACGGGACGCAGCGTCGCGGACCGAGCCGGCCAACGCGTTCCCAGCTGGAGGCCACCTCCTCTCGGACTTTTCTACTATTTCTATGTTCTTTGTAGCATATGAACCTCCTGAACGGGTGCCGGTTCCCGCACTGGGTGCCTCGGAGCGCCGCTGCTCGCCGTCCTCGTCCTGTCTCGCGAAGCGTCGCCCCGCGAGACTGCGCTTCCCTCCGGGGAGCCCTCGCGCCCAACGTGGGCGAGCGACGAAGTGCCGGCGTGCCCTACCGCCTCCGCCGACGTGCGAGCAGGGTGGAGGCATGAGACTGGTCTCGGCCACCTTCGCATTGGCGCTCGGGTTGGCACTCGTCATGGGATTGCCGGCCGCTGGCGCCGGCTCCGCAGAGGGGTCCAGAGCTCCAGGTGCCTCGCGCGAACTGGGGCCCAGTTCGGCCTCCTCGTGGTCGTCCTGTCCGCCCGCAGCGAGCGGTGCTCGGTTCTACGCGCCTGCCGTCGCGGACGGCGCGCGCACCGTGGCGCTGACATTCGACGACGGGCCGGGTCCGAGCACACCCGCCATCCTCGGCATCCTGCGCTCCTTCGGCGTCCGTGCGACCTTCTTCAACATCGGCCTCAGCGAGACGAGATGGCCGCAGGACGTGGAGGCCGAGGCCGCGGGTGGCTTCCTCGTCGCCGACCACACGTGGGACCACCCGCCGCTCACCACGCTGTCATCCGCGGACCAGGCTGCGGAGATCGACCAGGTGGCCGCCGAGCAGCGCAAGCTGGTCGGGTCGTCGCCCTGCGAGCTGCGGCCCCCGTACGGCGTCTACAACCAGACGACGCTGGAGCTCGCGAGCGTGCGCCACTTGGCGGTGTGGATGTGGAGCGTCGACACCGAGGACTGGCAGGCGGAAGGATCCGGGTCGCCGTACTGGGTCGACCGGATCATCTCGCTCGCCGAGTCCGAGGGGGGCGGCCTCGAGCACCCGGTCGTCCTCATGCACAACCAGTCGATCCCGATGCCCGCGACCGTTGCCGCGCTGCCGACGATCATCCGGTACTTCGAGTCCAGGCACTACGTGTTCGTGGACCTTCTCGGGAGGACCGGGCCTCCAGGAACATGCGGGAGCAGCGCTCCCTTCGGACGTTCGCCGAGCACTGACCTTCAGCCCGGCGCGTCTCTGCAGTCGGGCGCCTCGATGGCGTCGCCGGGCGGTCAGTTCACCTTGACCGAGACGAGCCAGGGTCCCCTGGTGCTCGCCACCGCAGGCGGCAGACGGCTGTGGTCGACCCCGGGCGCCGGCCGACCGGGATCCACCACGACCATGGGATCCGACGGGGACCTCGTCGTGGCGGCACCCGACGGCGAGCGGATCTGGTCCACGGCGACGGGGGGCCACCCCGGAGCGTTCCTGGCGCTCGGCGAGGACGGCGACGTGACAGTCGAGAACGCGACTTCGGCGCTGTGGTCCGCGCGATCGGGGCAGGACACCCTGTTCGCAGGCGAGCGCCTCCATCCCGGATGGTCGCTCTATTCGCCCGACCGCGCATGTCGCCTGGTCATGGAGCCGTCGGGCTCCTTGGTGCTGCAGTCCGCCTCGTACGGAGTGCTGTGGTCCTCGGTTGGAGTCCGTGCGGCCGACTCGTCGGCCGAGCTGCTCGGCGACGGGAACCTCGTCGTGTTCGCTCGGTCCGGCAAGGTGACGTGGTCCGCAGGCGTTCACGGCACCGCCGGCACGCATCTCGAGGTGACCGACGCCGCCCAGAGCGTGCTGCTCGAGTCCCGGGGACGCTGGATCTGGTCCTCCGGCTGAGTCGCAGGTTCGGTCGTTCGGGATGTCGCGCCGCAACCGAAGCCCGGAGCTTCTGACCTCTTTCGAACCGCTGCTACGTTGCCCTCAGGATTGACAGGACGGAGCGTGCGCGTGCGCCGGAGATGCAGCATCGTCGGACCCCTGCTGTGCACGGGACTGCTGATCGCGTGCGCGGTCCCGACGGGCCAGGCGGCGTCGGCCGCTGCAGCGAGACCGGAGCTCGGGATCAACGTGGTGGTCGACATGTCGATCTCGACCCCGGCAACCGCGCTGGCGCAGCTCAAGAAGGTCTTCTCCTACTGCGTCTCCCTGCACGCGAACGCCGTCGCCCTGAACTTCCCGTTCTACGTGACCGGCACCACCTCGGACGATCCGCACTCCGGCGTGGGAACGCCGTCGGTCTCGCTCCTCGGACAGATGATCGCCCTTGCGCAGCACGACCACCTGAAGGTCCAGCTGCGACCCGGGCTCGACGAGCTGGACCTCAGGCCAAGCTGGCGCGGCGCCATCGCGCCGACCGATCCAGCCGCCTGGTTCAGCGCCTACTGGGCGTGGATGGAGCCGTACCTGGCTCTCGCGCAATCGACGAGGGTCTCCTCGTTCGACATCGGCATGGAGCTCGACTCCCTCGTCACGAACGACGGACCCCTGTGGGCGCCGCTCATCAGCGACGCGGAGGAGGTCTACACCGGGACGCTGCTCTACGCGGGGGGCAACGGCATCTACCTCTCGACGCCGGGCACCCGTCTCGCCTACGACGCGTACCAGCCGATCTACGAGCCGAGCAACAAGGCGGCGACCGTCTCGGCACTCACTGCAGGCTTCCAGCGCAACTTCGACGACCTCGATGTCCCCGGCGGTCTGGCCGCGCTCCGCCTCGGCGAGGTCGGCCTGTCGGCGACGACAGGCGCGTACGACGAGCCCTACCAGTTCAACTTCCCGGCGAGCCTCCCTGTCGTGAGGTCCGTCCAGACAAACTGGTTCAAGGCCGCCTGCAACTTCTTCTGGAACAACCACCTCGCGGGCATCTACTACTGGGCGCTCTTCATGAACAGCTTCAGCCCCACCGAGAACGACTCCGCGATACCCACCGAGTGGGTCGGAACGCCGTCGGCCACTGCGATCAAGACCTGCTTCGCGCGGACGAGGTAGTCCCGGCGCGGCCAGGCTCCCTGCACCGCGACACGAGCGGCGAGCGACGAGTGGCCGGCGATCGCCTAGGACGTGACCTCGAACCTGATGCCCGCGGACTGCAAGCGGGAGCGGAGCGCCACACCCATCGCCGACGCCGTCGTGACCTGGCCCGAGGTGGACGGCAGGTCGTCGTGCGCCAGGCACAGGGCCGCCTCGCTGATCATCTTCGAGGTCTCGGTGTAGCCGGGGTCGCCGCCGCTGACCTCGACGCTGACCCTCGACCCTCCCCCCTCGCCGAAGAAGCGCACCGCGAACCTCGATCGCTCCCGCTGCGCGGGGCTAGGCCCGGAGCCCGGAGGGCGGAACCGCGTGATGGCCCTACGGAATGCCGGAACCTGGGCTGCGACGAAGAGGGCCCCCGCACCGGCGACCGCACCGGCGGCGCCGAGCGGCGTCGCGCTCGCCAGGCAGTGCGAGTAGGTGAAGTCTGGCCCGTACCGGCCAAGCTGGCGGGCGGACAGGGCCACGACAAGCGGGTCGATGGTCGGCATCGGGACGACCCACGAACCCGTGTCGGCGTCGCGTCCAACGTTGCGTTGGGCGATGCGCACCTTGCGGTCACCGGGCGCAGGCTCCACCCGGCGACGGACGTCGTGGACGGATCGCGCTACGCGCTGTCGAGCCATGATCTCGAGCGCGGACGCGGCGGTCCCCCCCGAGAAGGTGCCGTGGACGTAGACCAGCCCGCGGACCTCGAGGGGAACATCCTCAGGCAGGCTCTCCACGGTCATCTGGACGCCGAGGTCATGCGGCACGGAGTCGAAACCGCACGCGTGGACCAGGCGCGCGCCGGTCTCGCTGGCTCGCGCGTGGTGCCTCAGGTAGGTCAGGTCGAAGAACTCGGGCTCGCCGGTCAGGTCGAGGTAGTCGGTGCCGGCCTCGGCGCACGCACCGACGACGGCGTCCCCACGGTGCATGTAGGGGCCCACCGTCGTTATGAGCACCCGGGTCCGCTCGGCGACACCCCGCATCGCCACGGCATCCTCGACGTCGACGTCGACCAGCTCGAAATCGGCTGCCTCTGCGGCACGGACGGACTCCAGCTTGGCCCGATCGCGTGCGGCGAGCGCGATCCTCGTCGCCGCCGGCGCATGGTCGGACAGGTACGACGCGATGAGCCGACCGGTGAACCCTGTCGCACCGAGGACGGTGATGTCGAACTCCCGCGCGTCGCCTCCCATGGAGCGACCCTAGCGACGCGAACCGCGCGCGGCAGGAGCCCGGGCGGCTGCCGCTCGCCTCGGGGCCGATCCGTCGGCGTCCGGTCGGTCCGGTGCATGCGAAACCTAGGCTTCCCGCAAGCACGAGCCTGAGGTGGACCGGCTGATGGATGAGACGGAGGACATTGGCGCCGCGGACGCATTCGTGTTCTTCGGGGCATCGGGCGATCTCGCGCAGAAGAAGATCTTCCCCGCGCTCTACCGCATGGTGAAGCGGGGCGCGCTGGACATACCGGTCATCGGGGTGGCGTCGGCGAGGCGGGACCTCGTCCAGTTCCGCGAGCTCGCCCGCGAGAGCATCGCGCGGACCGACACGGGCATCGACGATGCGGCGGCGATGGATCGGCTGCTGGCGCTCATGGCGTACGTCGGCGGCGACTACTCGGACCGCGGCACCTACGAGTCGCTGCGACGCGCGCTCGGCGGCGCGACACGGCCGGCGCACTACCTCGCGATCCCCCCGTCGCTCTTCGGGACCGTGATCGAGGAGCTCGAGTGCAACGGACTCGCCCGCGGAGCCCGCGTCATCGTGGAGAAGCCCTTCGGCAGGGACCTCGCCTCGGCTCGCGAGCTCAACGGCATCCTGCGCTCAGCCTTCCCCGAGTCGTCGATCTTCCTCATCGACCACTACCTCGGCAAGGAGGAGATCATGAACCTCCTCTACTTCCGCTTCGCGAACTCCTTCCTCGAGCCGATCTGGAACCGGAACTACGTGTCGCGCGTGCAGATCACCCTCGCCGAGCAGTTCGGCGTCCAGGGGCGCGGCGCCTTCTACGACGCGACGGGCTGCCTGCGCGACGTCATCGAGAACCACCTCTTCCAGATCGTCGCGCTGCTCGCGATGGAGCCGCCCGCCTACCAGGGCATGGGCGCGGTGCAGACGGAGAAGTTCAAGGTGTTCAGGGCGATGCGGCCGCTCACGAGCGCTGACATGGTGCGCGGGCAGTTCGAGGGCTACCGCGACGAGGCGGGCGTGGCGGAGGACTCCGACGTCGAGACGTTCTGCGCACTGCGGCTCCACATCGACTCGTGGCGATGGGCGGGGGTGCCGTGGTACCTACGCTCGGGCAAGGCCTTGGCCGCAACGGGGACCGAGGTGCTCGTGGAACTCAAGCCCCCGCCCCAGCCGCTGTTCACCGACTCCGCGCCGCCGGACGGATTCACCAACTACCTGCGCTTCCGCATCGCCCCGAACCCCGTCATCGCGCTCGCAGCGAGGGTCAAGCGCTCCGGCGAGGAGTTCGTCGGCACGCAGCGCGAGCTCTCCCTGCTCAACGCCCAGCCGGACCAGGAGCAGCCCTACGAGCGGCTCCTCGGCGACGCACTGGCGGGCAAGGGCGCCCTGTTCACCCGCGAGGACGCCGTCGAGGCCGCATGGGCCGTGGTCGACCCGGTGCTCGAGGCGCACGGCTCGGCGATCCCCTACCCGCAGGGCAGCTGGGGGCCGGCGGCGGCGGACGCCCTCATCGAGCCGGGGCGCTGGCACAACCCCGGCAAGGGCGGCCCGAGGCCCGACTGACGGGCTTCCTGCAACCGATCCCGGCCGCGGCAGGTGCGGCTCAGTGGTGCGGCGCCGGGAAGGTCCACACGAGGGCGAAGTAGCAGGCGCTCGCGACGACCACCATGGCGTGCCAGACCTCGTGGTAGCCGAAGACCTCGGGACTCGGGTCCGGCCACCTCGCCGCGAGGACTCCCGCACCCGCCGTGTACACGAGGGCCACGGCGCCCAGCAGCAGGAGCTGGCCGGTGGCCAGCTGGCGGAAGGCCTCGGGGAAGGTGACGACGATCAGCCAGCCGAGCACCAGGTAGCCGGACGACAGGGTCCGGCGCGTCGCGTCGAAGAACAGGGCCAGCGCGAGGGTGGCCCCCAGCGCGCACGCCCAGCCGATCCCGAGCATGACGTTCGAGAGCGTCCCGGTGACGCCGAGCAGACAGTACGGGGTCATGGATGCGGCGATGAAGATGTAGATCATCGAGTAGTCGACCTGGCGCCAGCGGCGCCGCGCCGCTGGCGACCACGGCAGGAGGTGGTAGCACGCGCTGACCAGGTAGAGCCCGACGAGCGCCGCCGCGTACACGAGCACACCCCCGCCGACGCCATCGCGCCAGACCAGCGCCACGGCCGCAGGAGCGGCCAGGACGAGCGCCGCGAGATGCACCAGGCCTCGGCCCTTGGGCTCCTCGCCGCCCCCGGACGGGCGCACCTGCCGGGCGGCTGAGCGCAGCGGACGGGAGCCCTCGTCGTTCACGGCCTCATGCTCCCCGATACCGAGCCGGTCCACAAGGAACCGCTGATCCAGGAGGTCGACGCAGGGAGGCGAGTGTCCGGGCGTGCCCTCCCTCGCGGCAACCGTGAAGGTCCGCCGGCTCCATGATCGTGACCCCGCGGCGGATGCACTTTGATTGGCCTGTCCGGACTTCGTGGACCGATCGGAAGGTGGAGACAATGAACGCACTGCAGCGCATCCCTCGAGCGGGGTGGTTCCTGGCGGGCCTCGCCGCCGCACTCATCATCGTGCCGTCGGCCGCCGTGGCCTCCACGCTGGCGGTGACCTCGATCGCAGGACCGACCGGTCTCCGCGCCGGCGTCACGACAGCCGGCCAGCTGCTCACGGCGCCCGCCGCCCCCCTGTCCTTCAAGACCTACGAGGGCACCGTCTCCAACACGAACAACTGCGTGCCCGTCACCCCCGTCCTGTCCTCAACGAGGGCCTACGTCCTCGAGGGCCTCAGCGTCGACTTCTACGAGACGGCGCCCGAGACGGTCCTCAGCGGTGCGCTCCAGGGAACGAGCATCGTGGCGTTCGCCGCGATCCGCGACGGCGCGAGCTGCCTCACGGCCACGTTCTCCAACGCCATCGCGACGATCGGCGCTCCCGCGGGGCACACGGGGACGGTCGTCGTTCCGATCGACCCCGGCTTCGTCGTCCCCCCCGGCTACCAGATCTACGCGGACGGGAGCCCGTTCGGGACCTTCGACGCCTACTACACCGCCCACGGCTACTTCGTGCCGTCGACGGACGCCCCCTCGACCCCGTCGTGATCCGTGCGGACGACCGGCTGACGGGAATGGATCCGGCGGCCGGGAGGTTGGAGAGAGCATGACCACCTCCGTTGACTTCTGGTTCGACCCCGTCTGCCCATGGGCATGGATCACCTCTCGCTGGATGCTCGAGGTCCAACAGGTTCGCGACGTCGAGGTGCGCTGGCACGTCATGTCCCTCGGCGTGCTGAACGAGGGCAGGGACCTCGGTGAGGAGTACAACGAGCTGATGAAGCGGACCTGGGGACCCGTGCGGGTCTGCATCGCGGCGGAGTCGGCCCACGGCAACGAGGTGCTGGGCCCGCTCTACACGGCCCTCGGCAGCCGGATTCACCTCGAGAAGCGCCAGGACGACGAGCTCGTCGCCGAGGCGCTCGCGGAGGTCGGGCGCCCCGCCGAGCTGGCCGAGGCGGCGACGTCGACCGAGTGGGACGAGGCCCTCCGCGCCTCGCACGCCGCGGGGATGGAACCCGTCGGCTACGAGGTCGGCACGCCCGTGATCCACTTCGAGGGCGTCGCGATCTTCGGGCCCGTGATCACGCCCGCCCCGAAGGGCGAGGCAGCTGGCCGGTTGTGGGACGGCGTGGCGCTCGTCATGACGACCGACGGGTTCTTCGAGCTCAAGCGCAGCCGCGATCGGAGCCCGAGCTTCGACTGATCCGCTCGTCGCTGTCGCCTGCTCGACGACGGGAGCGCGAGGCGCGGGAATTCTCGTGGCCCGCGCGACGCGGCATGGATAGGATCCGCCCTGACCGCAGCGTTGGTCGCTGAGGGGAGCAGTGCCCCCGCCTTCGCGTTCGGTCAGAGGAGTTGCACGATGTTCGATGTCGTTGTCGTTGGGGCGGATGACTCGGCCACCGCGCGCCGTGCGGTCGAGGCGGCCACCGGCATGGTCCTGCTCTCCAAGGGGACGCTGCACATCGTCACCGCGTACGGACCGAAGTCGTACAACGACGCCTTCCTGCCCCACGAGTTCAAGTTCATCAACCACGAGGGCGAGGTCGAGGCCCTGCTGCAGTCCCTCTCGTTCATCGCCAAGAAGCAAGGGGTCGAGCCGGTCCTCCACGGCGTCAAGGGTGCTCCCGCCGATGTGCTGCTCAAGACCGCCGCGGATGTCGGCGCCGACCTGATCGTGGTCGGGAACCGCGGAATGAAGGGCGTGCGCCGGGTGCTGGGCAGCGTGCCCAACTCCGTCGCCCATGGGGCCCACTGCTCCGTGGCCATCATCGACACCACCGAGTAGGGCGAAACCTGCCGCCCTCGCAGACCTGACGTGGCGGGCGAACGGCGGTGATCGCTGGGTCCCGGGGCACCGGATGCGTCGCTTCCAGGTGCACCGGACGGGCGGCGGGCGCGACCGTGTAGAAGGAGGTCTGGCTTTCGCGACCAACGAGGAGAATCCGGCATGCCGCTCACCGCTGACCTGTCCAACCACACTGCCGTCGTCACGGGCTCGTCGAGCGGGATAGGACGCGCCATCGCCGAGCGGCTCGGCGCAGCCGGAGCCCACGTCGTGCTGTCCGGGCGGACCGAGGAGGCGCTGGCGGAGTCCGCCGCGCGCATCGAGGCTTCGGGGGGCGACGCGACGATCGTCGTCTCGGACGTCCGCGACGAGGCGGCGATGCGCGGTCTCGTCGAGACGGCGATCAGCGAGACAGGACGGCTCGACGTCTTCGTCAACAACGCGGGGGTCGCGTCGTTCACCCCCATCCTGGAGGCAGAGCCCGACATCTGGAGGCTCATGCTCGAGACCAACGTCCTCGCCCTCCTGGTCGGGAGCCAGGCGGCCGTCAAGGCCATGCGAGCCACCGGGAACCCGGGTCGCATCGTCAACGTCTCGTCCATCTCCGCACTTGCCTCTGATTCGGGCGTCTACGGCGCGACGAAGCATGCCGTGAACGTCATCTCGAACACGCTGCGACAGGAGCTGCAGAACGATCCCATCCAGGTCACCTCGATCATGCCGGGTCTCGTCGCGACGAACATCGGCCGCAACGTCGACCCCGAGGTGATCGCCGGCCTCGTCGCCGCCAGCGGCATGGACATCGAGTTCAGGCCCGGTGAGCGCCTTCCCGACGCCGTCCTCGAGGCCGCCCAGGCTGCCCTGGCCCAGATCATCTTGAAGCCGGAGGACGTCGCCGACGCCGTCCTCTACGCGGTCAGCCTGCCCCACACGGTGCAGATCTCCGAGATCGTGATCCGGCCCAACCAGCACTTCGACCTCTAGCGCCTTCACGCTCCTGACCGGACCTGGTCCCCGTCGACAGCCGTCCACGCCATCGTGCTGCCACTTGCAACCAGCCGGAACACGCTGTTCAAGGGTGCTTTCACAGTCGCTGCACCTGCGCCAGCGCCCTCTCGGCGTGCGTCCGCGCTCGAGCACCATGGTCGTCGTGCTTCGCGACAAGCGAGAACCCGAGGCCCGGAAGTCCTAACCTGACGTGGTGCCACCCTCCAGCGCCTTCGCCCGCACCTCCATCTGGGCCCTCGCTCACGTCGACGCACCAGAGGTCGTGACGTCCGCGTGGATCGACGAGGAGCTCGCTGAGACCTTCGAGCGCTGCGGGATCCGCCCCGGGCTCCTCGAGTCGGTTGCCGGCATCATCGAGCGCAGGTGGTGGCCGGAGGGCGTGACGTTCGACGAGGCGGCCGCCATGGCAGGGCGACAGGCCATCGCCGCAGCCGGCATCGACCCGGCGAGCGTCGACATGCTCATCTCGACCTCCGTCTGCAAGCACCACCTCGAGCCGAGCGTGGCGTGCGCGGTCCACTACCGGCTCGGACTCCCAGCCAGCTGCTCCAACTTCGACCTCGGCAACGCGTGCCTCGGCTTCGTGAACGCGATGAACGTGGCGGCCATGGCGATCGAGTCCGGGCAGGCCCGGACGGTGCTCATCGTCGACGGCGAGGGGAGCCGGTACACGCAGCTGGCGACCATCGACCGCCTCAAGGCTTCGACCGCGACGACCACCGACGTGTTCGAGCAGTTCGCGTCGCTCACGCTGGGATCGGGTGCCGCGGCGATGGTCATGGGCGGGCCGCGGGCCGGCGCGCACGCGTTCCTCGGAGGGATCACGCTCGCCTCGACGAGCAACCATGACCTCTGCGTCGGCGATCTCGACCAGATGCGGACCGACACGGCAGGCCTGCTCGTGAGCGGCCTCAAGCTCGCCCAGGAGACGCACGACGTGGCGATCGCCGCGGGGTGGGACTGGGAGGACTGCGACCGGTACGTGATGCACCAGGTCTCGGCGGTGCACACCTCGAAGCTCTGCGAGCTGCTCGGGATCGACATGAACAAGGTGCCGCTCAGCTATCCCCGGTTCGGCAATATGGGGCCCGCCGCGGTCCCCTACACGCTGTCGACCATCGCGGACGACCTCTCGCCCGGCGAGCGCGTCCTGCTGATGGGCATCGGCTCCGGACTGAACTGCGCCGGCGCCGAACTGGTCTGGTAACGAGGGTGGCCCGGCGCGGCGAGGCGCCTGCGACCCTGCCTGACGCGAGCGCCCCCTCACCGGGAGAATTGCGCCGCTGGGGGCTCGAGCCGAGCTGGTCGCGGCAGGTGACGTTCACGGGGTCTGATGGCGAGGCGCTCGTCTGGCACGTCCTCGACACCGGACCGGGTCCGAGGGGAACCATCGTCTGCGTCCACGGGAATCCCTCGTGGGGCTACCTGTGGCGCGACGTGCTGGCGACCCTCTCACCCGACTGGCGGGTCATCGCGGTCGACCAGACGGGCATGGGCTACTCGCAGCGGGCCGGGCGTCGCGGGCTCGCCGACCGGGTCGATGAGCTCGCCCGCTTCTGTCGCCAGGAGGTCGGCGGTCCCCTGGTGCTCGCGGCCCACGACTGGGGCGGCCCGATCGCCGTCGGAGCCGCCGGGTCGCTGGACGTGCGCGCGCTGATCCTCGCGAACACGGCGGTGGCCAAGCCCGAGGGCGTGCGGGTCCCGCCGCTCATCGGCGTCGCGCGGCGGTTCGTCGACCTCGTGTGCAGGCGGACGCCGGCGTTCGTCGACGGCGCCGCGGCGATGACCGCCCGGTCCCACCGACAGGCCCTGCGTGCCCCCTACCGTTCGGCAGATCGCCGGTCCGCGATCGCCGACTTCGTCGCCGACATCCCGGTGGGACCCCACGACCCCTCGTTCGGCGCGCTGGCCCGGAGCGCATCCGTGCTGGCATCGCTCGCCTGCCCGGTGCTGATCCTCTGGGGCGGGAAGGATCCGGTGTTCCACGACCGATTCCTCAGGGACCTCCGGGGCCGGGTGCCCCACGCGCACGTCGAGCGCTTCGCGACTGCAGGCCACTTCGTGTGCCTTGACGAGCCGGTCGGTGCCGTCATCGGATCCTGGATCGACCGCGCCGTCCCCGAAGCTCCCGCGGCGACCGCGCCATCGGACGCCGTTGCCGAGAGCCCCGTGGTCTCCGGCGACTCCTCGGCGTACCGACCGGTGCTGACGGACCTCGAGAACCGGTCCGAGGACGGCTCCCCCGTCTACCGGGGTCCCGACGGCTCGATCTCCTGGGCTGCGCTCGCCCTCCGGTCCGCCAGCGCTGCGGCAGTGCTTCGCGAGTCCGGAGTCGAGCGCGGCGACCGGGTGGGGCTGCTCGTCGAACCGGGCGTCGACCTGCTGGTCGCAGCGGTCGCCGTCTGGAGGGCCGGCGGGGTCGTGGTCGTCGCCGACGCGTCCGCGGGCCTCCGACAGCTGCGCAGCCTTTTCCGGGCGGCTGCCCCCTCGCACGTGGTCGGCACACCGACCGCATTGGGCGCAGCGAGTGCCGGCCGCTTCGCGCCCGGCGCGCGCCTGTCGGCATTCGCGAGCGTCCCCGGCGTGGCCGACCTGCGCCGAGCGCCGGGTGGCCGAGGGTTCGAGCCCGTCCGAGCGCAGGCCACGGACATCGCCGCGATCGTGCACACCTCGGGCGCCACCGGGCCGGCGAAACCGGTCCGCTACACCCATGGGGCGCTCGCCGCCCAGCGCAGCGCCCTGGCGGGCCTCTTTGACGTCGGGGGCGGCGAGGCGTTCACGACCTCGTTCGCCCCGTTCATGCTGCTCGCCCCCGCGATCGGGATGTGCTGCGTGCGGCCGGACTTCGACGTCGACAAGCCGGCTGAGTTCACCTTCGACGCCCTCGCGAAGTCGCTCGAGGGCACAGGGGTCACGACCGCGTGGCTCTCCCCGGCCTCCGCCCGCACGATCGTGTCGACCGCCGCCGGGCGCGAGGCACCGATCCCGCTCGTGATGCTGGCCGGCGCGCCCATCCCCGCCTCGCTGGTCCGAGACGTGCGCCACGTGACCGCGGGCGAGGTCCGTGCCCCCTACGGCATGACCGAGTGCCTGCCGGTGACCGACGGCGTCGACCCCGAGCGGATCGGACCGCTCGGGGGCACTGCGACGGGGCGTCCGCTCCCCGGATGCGACGTCGTCATCGTCGGTCTCGACGACGTCGGGGGGCCGGGCCTCGGGGACGGATCCTGGGGGGAGATCCTCGTGAGCGCCCCGTGGATGTTCGACGGCTACGACGCCAGGTGGATCGCGGATGCCGCGTCGACGGTCGTCCGCGTCGGCCGGCGCTACCACCGGACGGGCGATGTCGGCTACCTGTCCGACGGTGTCCTCTTCCAGCTGGGGCGCGCGCAGCACGTCATCAGGACGGCCGCAGGACCCGTCCCCAGCGTGTCGGCCGAGGAGCCCGTCGCCGAGGCGCTCGGACGGCGCGTCGCGGCGGTGGCGGTCGGTCCCGCGGGTTCGGCCGTCGTGGCGATCGTGGTCGAGGCGCCGTCGCGCCTCCACCTGGCATCGAGCGATGTGGCGGCCGTCGTGCGCGCCGCATCGCGAGAGCAGGTCGCCGCGGTCGTCGAGGGCCCGATGCCCACTGATCGACGGCACCAGTCCAAGGTGGATCGGACCGACCTGGCCGCGTCCGTCGGACGCTTCCTGGCAGGAAGATGAAGAGAACCGGCCCATGAGGGTCCTCGTGACCGGCGCGTCGGGCATGCTGGGCGGCGCGGTCGCCTCGCAGCTGGCTGCGAGGGGCGACGAAGTGACCTGCTTCCAGCGGTCAGCATCGGGGAGCGGGCTCCGCGACGTGCTCGGCGACGTCCGCGACGCGCCCGCACTCGCGCGAGCCGCCGAGGGCGGCGAGGCCGTGGTCCACCTTGCGGCCCTGGTCGCCCCGCGCTCCAGGTGGGCGGACGCCTACGCCGTCAACGTGCACGGCGCCGTGAACGCCCAGCGGGCTGCGCGCCCCTGCGGGCGGTTCGTCCACGTCTCGACGCCGTCGGTCGCATTCCGCGACGTGCCAGCCGTCGCCGGTGCTGGCGAGCCGGCCACCTACGCCGGCCGAGACACCTACGCCCGCTCGAAGGCGATCGCCGAGCAGTTGGTCCTCGACCGCGGCGACTTCCCGACCGTGGTGGTGCGCCCCCACCTGGTCTGGGGCCCCGGCGACACCCAGTTGGTGGGGCGGATCGTCAGCCGGGCCCGGCAGGGCCGGCTGGCCGTGCCGGACCACGGTCGTGCGCTCATCGACACCACCTACGTGGACGACGCGGCCGCAGCGATCGTGGCCGCCCTCGACCGCGCCGAGCCCGGGAGCGAAGCCTGCGGCCGCGCCTTCGTCGTGACGGGCTCGGATCCCCGACCGGTCGGCGAGCTGATCGGCGGCATCCTTCGCGCCGCCGGGCTCCCCGACGCCGTCCGCTCAATCCCCGCCCCGCTGGCCTCGGCCGCCGGGCGCATCTCGGACCGGTTCTGGAGGGGCGCCGAGCCGCCGATCACCCGCTTCGCGGCGCGCCAGCTGTCCGTCGCGCACTGGTTCGACCAGCGCGAGACGCGCAGGGTGCTGCGCTGGGAGCCGAGGGTCGGTGTCGACGAGGGACTCGAGCGGCTGGCCGCGTGGTTCGCGACGCTGCAGGAGGGCCGTCGCGAGGTCGATCGACCGGCTGCTCGCGACCAGTCCCCGGCGCGACGCACTAGATCATGACCGCGATGAGCGAGTTCGTGCCCCGACCCGACCACGGCAGGCGCTTCGTCCAGGAGCGGCGCGTGCAGCTCGGTGATGCGGGTCCGGACGGCATCCTGCGCCTCGACGGGCTCGTGCGCTTCCTCCAGGACGTCGCGACCGAGGACTGGATCGACTCGGGCCTCAGCCGCGAGGGCACCTGGGTCGTCCGTCGCACCATGCTGCGGATCGCCGGGTCGGGCCGCTGGCCGAGCCTCTACGAGGACGTCGCGCTCGTGACCTGGTGCGGGGGCACCGGCGCCGCCTGGGCGGAGCGCCGCACCGACGTCGAGATCGACGGGGTCGTCCTGCTCGAGACGGTGGCGCTCTGGGTCCCGGTCGACGCCCGTGGCCGCCCGATGCGCATCGACCGGTCGTTCCACGACCTGTACGGCGAGGCCTCGGATGGCCGGCGCGTCTCGGGCAGGGTGCCCGCGGCGCCGACGCCCGCGAGCCCGGAGGTCGCCGCGTGGCCCATCCGGCGGGCCGATCTCGACGTGGTCGGCCACGTCAACAACGCGGCGATCTGGGCCGCCCTGGTCGAAGTCTCGGGCGCGACGGTGTCGCGGGCATCGCTCACCCACCACGGACCCGTCGAAGACGGGCACGTCGTGAGCCTGCTGTCCGAGCCGGGCCGCATGTGGCTTACGACCGACGACATGATCCGCGTGTCGGCGGAGTACTGCGTCGCCAGCACGCCGTAGGCCGCAGGCCGCAGGCCGCAGGCCGCAGACCGCAGGCCGCAGGCCGCAGGCCGCAGGCCGCAGACCGCAGGCCGCAGACCGCAGGCCGCCGTCAGGAGCTTGTGATGGGGCCGCTCCTGCGCGCAATCCGGCGATCAGACCGATTATCGTCGCGCCCATGCGGAGGGCAGGACGGGTGTCCTCGATCGCCATCATCGCGTGCTCGCTCCTCGCGGCCTGGGCCATTCCGGCGAGCTCAGCCTCGAGATCGCACGGGACATTGGCCCAGGTCGAGCGCCAGGTGGCGGCCTCGGTGCACATCACCACCCTCTCGCCCGCGGTGGCGGCCGAGCTGCCAGCCGCTCCCACCGACTTCTCGTGGTCCAACTACCCGGCCGTCGGGACCTCGACCGGCTCGACCTGCCACACGGTCACCGCCTGCGTCTACGGGGACCTCACGTCGTCCAAGGTCGTTGTGCTCTTCGGCGACTCCCATGCCCTGATGTGGCTCAATGCGCTCGCACCGTGGGCCGCCAGCGACAAGGTCAAGCTGGTGCTGCTCTGGCAAGGACTCTGCCCTCCGGGCGACCTGAGCGTCTACGCGCCCGGATTCGCCGACCCTCCCCTCTGCAACGCCTACCGGGCCCAGATGATCGCAGCAATCCAGAAGCTCGCGCCGACGCTTGTCGTCCTGGCCGAGAAGACCACCCAGGTGAAGTCCGCCGCGAGCGCCTACTTCACCGACGCCCAGTGGGAGGCCGGGCTGGTCACGACGATCACAGAGCTCCAGACGCCCGCCACGAAGGTCGCGGTGCTCGAGGACACCCCGACGTTCGCCAGCTCGGTCCCCGAGTGCCTCGCCGCGCACCCGACCGCCGTGCAGTCGTGCGCCGTGCGGTACGTCGATCCCAAGATCCCCGGTCATGAGTCCGCCGAGCTCGCCGCCGCACGCAAGACGGGCGCCACCTACGTGCGAACCCAGGGCTGGTTCTGCACCGCACTGTGCTCGCCCGTCATCGGTCCGTACATCCCCTATATCGACACGAACCATGTCTCGTTCTCCTATGCCGGGTACCTGTCCGGCGTGATGGGCGCCGCCCTCAAGCCGCTCATCTGACGCGTTCGCGGCGACGTCCTGGAGGGGTCCGCTGCCTCGCGGCAATCAGTGCCCTGGGCCGAAGCGCGCGACCGGGCCAGTCTCACGGTCCGGCAGTTCGCACGGGCGCGGTGGCATGCGGCAATGGTGACGTGCGCGTCAGAGCAGAAACGAGAAGAGCGGCGAGCCCGGCGAGACCGGCTCCACCTGCAGCGGGCTCGCCTTCAGGCGCTCGAGCAGCCCGTCGAGGTCCGTCGCGCTCTCGAGCTCGATGCCGACGAGGGCGGGACCGGTCTCGCGGTTGTTCTTCTTCACGTACTCGAACGCGATGATGTCCTCGCCCTCGGCGAGCACGTCGTCGAGGAACCGGCGCAGTGATCCGGGCTCCTGGGAGAACGTGACCAGGAAGTAGTGCCGCAGCCCCTCGTAGAGCAGGGAGCGTTCCACGATGTCCGCGTACCGGCTCACGTCGTTGTTCCCGCCCGACACGACGCACACGACGGCACCCGCGCCGCCGAGCTTCGCGTGCCGAGCCGCGGCCGAGGCGAGCGCACCGGCGGGCTCCGCGATGATCCCCTCGGACTGATACAGCTCGAGCATCTCGGAGCACACCGCCCCCTCGGGCACCGTGACGACCTCGTCGACCAGGTCCCGGACGATCGGGAAGGTGAGCTCCCCCACCCGCCCGACCGCTGCGCCGTCGACGAAGGTGTCGAGGTCGTCGAGGTCGACCGGGGCTCCCGCGGCGAGCGCAGCAAGCATGCTGGCGGCGCCGGAGGGCTCGGCGCCGACGATCCGCGTCGAAGGCGCGTGCTCGCGCAGCCACAGCGCGACCCCGCTGATCAGCCCGCCGCCGCCGATCGGCACGATCACCGTGCCGATGGGCCCGTCGAACTGCGCTGCGATCTCGACCGCGACTGTGCCCTGGCCGGCGATCGTCCTCGCGTCGTCGAAGGGATGGACGTAGACCGCGCCGGTTCTCCGGCAGTCCTCGGATGCCGCTGCGCTGGCGTCGTCGTACGTGCTGCCGACGAAGATCAGCTCGACCCACTCCCCGCCGATGGCCTCGATCCGCTGGCGCTTCTGGCGGGGCGTGTTGCTCGGCAGGAAGATCCTCCCGTGCAGCTCGAGGAGGCTGCAGGCGAACGCGACGCCCTGGGCGTGGTTGCCCGCGCTCGCGCACACGACGCCCCGGTCGCGCTGCGCGGCATCGAGCGACGCGATCAGGTTGTACGCACCGCGCACCTTGTACGAGCGGCACAGCTGCACGTCCTCGCGCTTCAGCCACACGGGGGCACCGACCGACTCGGTCAGCCGGTCGCTGCGCTCGAGCGGCGTGCGCCGGACGACCGGCGCGAGCAGCCGCTCGGCGGCGTCGATCGCAGCAGCGCTCAGGTCCTCGGACACCCGAAGATGCTAGATCGCGAGGCTGCGGACCACGTCGCGAGTGGAGCCGCCCTGCCCCGCGCGGACGGCCGGCGGTAGCGTTGTGCAAATGCGTCGCCTGCCAGAAGAGAGTCCTGGCAGCCCTGATCTGCGCTCGCCGTACCGGTACATCGTGTGGCTGGCCAGGCGCCAGTGGCAGACCATCGCGGGCGGAACCGTCTTCGGGGTGCTCTGGATGGTGTCCCAGGCGCTCGTGTGGGGCGCGGTGGGCGCGGCGATCGGGCAGGGGGCGGCGAAGGGGAGCATGTCCGAGCTCGTGAAGTGGACCGCCGTCGTGGTGGGTCTCGGCGTCGTCACCGCCCTGAGCGGCCGCATGCGGCATCGCTTCGCGGTCACGAACTGGCTGACCGCGACCTTCCGGACGATCCAGCTCGTCGGTCATCACGCCGCGGACACGGGACCGGCCCTGCCCGCCTCCATCCCCTCGGGCGACGTGGTCAACACCGTCGCGGCCGACGCTGGCCGAGTGGGCGGCATCTTCGACGTGTGGGCCAGGTTCATCGGCGCGGTGGTGTCATGGATCGTCGTCGCTTGCATCCTGCTGTCGACGTCGCTCGCGCTGGGCGCGATCGTCCTGTTCGGTGTGCCGATCCTGATGGTCCTGACTGCCCCGATGATGAAGCCCCTGCACGCCTCCCAGGCGGTCCAGCGCGAGGCGGTGGGCCGCCTCACGGCACTCGGCGCCGACACGGTCTCGGGCCTTCGCGTGCTGCGCGGCATCGGGGGCGAGGAGGTCTTCCTCGGCCGCTACAAGGAGCGCAGCGAGCTGGTTCGGCTCGCCGGCAACCGCGTGGCCGCGCCCCAGGCGCTCCTTGAATCCGGCCAGGTCCTCCTCCCGGCGGTGCTCGTGGCTGCGGTCACACTCCTGACCGCGCGCCTGGCCGTCCGCGGCACGCTCGGCACCCAGCAGATGGCCGCCTTCTACGGCTACACCGCCTTCCTCACCATGCCGCTGCGTACGGGCATCGAGGCGATCATCGCCGTGACGCGCGGCGTGGTCGGCGCCCGCAAGGTGCTCGCTGTGCTGGCGATAACCGAGGCGACCACCGAGGCGCACACGCCGGCTGCTCCACCGCCAGCGGGCGGCGACCTCTTCGACCCGCACTCGGGCTTCACCGCGGGCGCGGGCCGTCTCACGGCGCTCGTCACCGAGACGCCCGAGGAGGCCCAGGCGATCGCGGACCGGCTTGGGCGCTTCACCCCCCCTGGTGCGAGCGAGTGGTCGGAGGTCACGCTCTCGGACATCCCTGTTTCGACCCTGGCGCTCGAGGACCTCCGGAGCCGGGTCGTGGTGAGCGAGATCGAACCGCGGCTCTTCAGCGGACCGCTCCGCGACGAGCTGTCCCCCCACGCGCCGGATGACGAAACGGCGATCCTCGCCGCGCTCGACGTCGCGAGTGCCGCCGACGTCCTCGACGCGCTGCCCGATGGGCTCGACACCGTCGTCGAAGAGCGCGGGAGGAGCTTCTCGGGCGGCCAGCGCCAGCGGCTCGCGCTTGCCCGGGTCCTTCTCATGGACCCCGAGTACCTCGTGCTGGTCGAACCCACCTCCGCGGTCGACACGCACACCGAGGGCAGGATCGCCGCGCGGCTCCGGAACGCACGAGGCGCGCACGGCACCGTCGTCGCCACGACGAGCCCCCTGCTCTTGGAGCAGGCCGACGAGGTCTTCTACATCTCCGGCGGCTGTGTCGTGTCGCGCGGACGCCACGAGGCGCTGCTCGACGGCGACCCGGCGTACCGGGCGCTCATCCTGCGGGGGAACGAGTCATGAGCACGCTCCCCATCGCCACGCCGCCCCAGGTGCGCACGCACGCGCTCCTCCTCGCCGGCGCGCATCGCAGGCAGCTCGCGCGGATGCTCTCCATGTACGGCGTCGCTGCGGTCTTCGGGCTCGTCGGCCCCTGGGTCGTCGGACAGATGACCAATGACGTCGCCGACCACTCGCTGACCGACCGGCGCGCCGCGATCCTCGTCATCGTGCTGCTCGCCGCCGCGATCCTGCAGAGCATCATCACGTTCTTCGCCCGCAGGGCCAGCTACGTGACCGGGGAGAGCGTCTTCGCGCAGCTGCGCGAGGAGTTCCTGGGACACGTCCTCGGCCTGCCCCTGAGCACCGTCGAGCGGGCCGGGACCGGGGACCTGCTCAGCAGGACCACGAACGACATGGAGGCACTCTCGCGGACTGTCCGGTTCGCAGCCCCCGAATGGCTCGTCGCGCTGCTGACGTTCGCCATCACCCTCGTGGCGATGCTCGTCGTCTCGCCGCTTGCGACGCTGGGCGTGCTCGTCGCGGCGCCCATCATCTACTTCTCGACCCGCCGGTACCTCCGCTACGCGACGGCCGGGTACCTGCGCGAGCGCGCCGCGTACGCGACGATCTCTGGCACCGTCTCGGAGACCGTGGAGGGCGCCCGGACGATCGACGCGCTCCGGCTCTCGAAGCGCCAGCGCGCTCGGATCGACCGCGACCTGGGCGAGGCCTACGACGCCGAGATGTTCACGCTCGGCCTGCGCCTGCGGTGGTTCCCGTCAGTCGAGATGGCCTATGCGCTCGCGACCGCCGGCACGCTCCTGTGGGGCGGGATCCTCGCGATCCACCATGTGATCACGATCGGCGCGCTCACGACCCTGACCTTCTACGCGGTCGCCCTCATGGACCCGCTCGACCGCATCATCTCGTGGCTCGACGAGCTGCAGGTCGGCTCAACCTCGCTCGCCCGGCTCATCGGCGTCGCCTACGTCGAGAATGACCGCACCCCGTCTGGTCAGCATCCAGCCGACGACCACATTGAGGCGCGCGACGTCCGCTACGCCTACCGCGAGGGCCACGACGTGCTCAACGGCGTCGACCTGACGCTCGAGCCCGGCGAACGGCTCGCCGTTGTCGGGCCGTCCGGAGCCGGCAAGTCCACGCTCGGACGACTCTTGGCCGGCATCGACCGGCCCCGCACCGGATCGATCGAGGTCGGCCACGTCGCGCTCGTGGACCTCGACCTCGACGACCTGCGCGGGCACGTGGCGCTCGTGACCCAGGAGAACCACGTCTTCATCGGGACGCTGGCGGACAACCTGCTGCTCGCCCGGCCCGCAGCCGCGCCCGAAGAGCTGCGCGCAGCGCTCGAGGCGGTGGACGGGTGGGAGTGGGCCGAGGCGCTGCCCGTGGGGCTGGACACCGAGCTCGGCACGACCGGCCACCCGCTGTCGCCGTCCCAGGCTCAGCAGCTGGCCCTCGCCCGGCTCGTGCTGGCCGATCCGCACACCCTCGTGCTCGACGAGGCGACGAGCCTGCTCGACCCCCGCGCGGCCCGGCACCTCGAGCGATCGCTCTCCGCGGTGCTCGAGGGCAGGACGGTCGTCGCGATCGCCCACCGGCTGCACACGGCTCACGACGCCCACCGCGTCGCCGTCGTCGCGGACGGGCGGATCCTCGAGCTCGGCACGCACGAGGAACTGCTGGGCCATGGCGGTGAGTATGCGGCGCTGTGGGCCTCGTGGCGAAACGACCGGGGCGGGGCGCAATAGCCTCACTGCGATGACCGCGTCCGGGCCCACCCTCGACCCGGGTGCCGCCGGCCGCTGTGCGTACCGGACGGTCCTGGAGCACGATCCCCTGGCCGAACCGCACGCTCGTGCTCCATTGGACGACGCGGTCGTGCGCCGGGTCGAGGCCGCCGATGACCACCGCTCGGCGGTGCAGGCACTCCTCTTGGATCTCCACGCCGACCGGGCGGTCGACGCCACGTTCGACCTCGAGGTCACTGTCGCTGCGCTCCAAGACCCTGCCGTGTCGCTCGTCGTGAAGCCCCGACTGCCACTCGACCTCCCTGGGAGGCGGCGCGGCGCGCCGTCGCTCCTCGTGCGTGACGCCACGTCGGGCGGGTGGCGGCCCGTGGCGATCCACAACCACTTCGTGACGAACGAGGGGTCGGGCACCCAGCGCACCGCCTCGCTCGCCGCGCCGTTCCCCGAGGACGCGCAGCCACGCGAGGGGGTCAGGCTCCGCAAGGGCGGTGCGTGGCGACGCGACCTCTTGCGCCTCGCGCACCATCATCGGATGCTCGAGTCGCTCGGCCATGCCGCCGACGGCCAGCCCATCGCGGGGATCATCGACCGGAGCTCGGTCGTGTTCTGGATGCCCCTCGACGTGCAACTCGATGCCCGCGGCTCCGCGCTCGCCCAGTACGACGCCCGGTTCGCGGAGCGCGTGGCGCTGCTCGAGGCGACGATCGGGCGGGCGCACGACCCGGCGCAGCCGCTTCCCGGCGCACCGTGGTGGCACAAGGAGTGCGAGGAGTGCCCCTTCGAGGCGACCTGCCGCGCGACGCTCGAGATCACCGACGACGTCAGCCTCGTCCGGTTCACCGACGCGACCGAGCAGGAGATCCTCCGTGACCACGGCGTCATGACGCGCCGGCAGCTCGCCTCGCTCGACCTCGAGCTCGTGGCGATGGGCGTGGCGACATCTGACGAGCCGAGCGACCGGTCGACCCCGGCCGCCACCGCGCTCGGACGGCGGATCCGCGAGCTCGGCAGGCTCGTGCGCCGCGCGAGGGTCGAGGTCGCCGGCACCATGCTCCGTCTCGTCGACGCCGACGCGCTCGACGGGTTCCGAGCCGACGTCGAGATCGACATCGACATGGAGAGCTACGGCCATGCGACGTACCTGTGGGGCGCGCTCGTCACCTCCCGCGTCGCGACGCCGGGGGTGGAGGAGGGCTACCGCGCCTTCGTGGAGTGGGGACCACTCACCGGCGAGGCGGAGGGCGCCATCTTCGCCTCCTTCTTCGACTGGCTCACGACGACCGCCCGGCTCGCCCGCGACGCGGGCCGCACGGTCCGCGTCTACTGCTTCTGGGCACACGCCGAGCGTGGCCAGATGCGCCGCGCCCTGGCGAGCGGGGTGGCGGGACTCCCTTCACGCGCCGAGGTGGACGCGCTGCTCGGCGAGTCTGCGGGCACCCTCAGCGACCTGCATCGCGTCGTCTCCACGCAGATCCAGACGGCCGGTCCCGCCGGCCTCAAGGTCCTGGCCACCGCCGCAGGCTTCTCGTGGCGCGATGACGCCCCGAGCGGCGAGGCATCGATGGGGTGGTACGAGGAGGCCGTGGGAGGCGACAGCGCGCTCGAGACCGCGGCGAGGCACCGGCTGCTCGAGTACAACGAGGACGACTGCAGGGCGACGAGGGCGCTCCGGGACTGGCTCGAGGGACCTGCGAGGGACCTGCCCGACGTCGAGAGGGCCCGACCGTCGCCAACCTAGGCTCACAGCCCGTGGCGGCCGTCGAGACCCAGGCGAGGCCGACGGCGCGCGACGCGCGACGCCTGCGCGCCGAGCTCGTGCCCGGCGCCTCGGGCCGGATCCGGACGATCGAGGTGCTCGACGCCCTCGGTGTGGCACTGGGTGCCGCCGCAGCGCTGGCGCTCGCAGCGCTGGCGACGACGCTGCTCTCGCGCCCGGTGCCGCTCCTGCACGCACCCGGCGCCTGGTCCGTCGTCGTGGCCGTGCTCCTCGTCGCGCGGGGTGCCCTCGGGGTGGCGAGCAGCCAGGTCGCCGCCAGCACCGCCGGACGCGCCGAGGACGAGGCCCGCACGGTCCTCGCGGCGGCGATCCGGCTCGCCCCGCCCGCGCGGCCGGGGGCCTTCGCCTCGCTCCACGCGACCGGATCGGCCGAGATCGGGCGGTACGTGGCGAGAGCCGTCCCGGCCAGGGAGGCGGGCCCCCTGCTCTCCCTCGGCGTGCTCGTCCTCGTCGCCGTTGTCGACCCGATCTCAGCGCTCGTGGCCGCGGTCGTGCTCTCGATCGCCGTGCCGGTGCTCGCCACGGTCGGCCGCGCGGCTGCCGCCGAGTCCGCAGTCGGCCTGTCGCGGCTCTCGTCGCTCACGTCGCGGGCACTCGAGCTCATCGACGGTGCTGTCGAGCTCCGCGCGCTCGGCGCGCTCGCGAGAGGACGCGAGGAGCTCACCGCGGCCACCGAGCGGATGGCCTCGTCCACCATGCGGTCGATCCGGATCGGGCTGCGGTCCTCCTACGCGCTCGACTTCCTCGCGGGAATCGCCGTGGGGCTCGTGGCGATGACCGACGGCTTCCGCCTGCTCGGCGGCTCGATGGGCCTCTTCCATGCTCTCGGCGCCGTCCTGCTCACCGTCGAGGTCGCGGCTCCGCTGCGGCGCGCGGGCAGCGAGTTCCATGCGGGCGCCGACGGCCTCGCGGCCCTCGAGATGCTCGGCTCCGTCCGCGCTCCGGCCGACTCAGCCGCCGCAGGTGCCGCCGTGCCGTCGGCCTGTTCGATTGACGCCGTGGGCCTGCTGGTCTCGGCCGTCCCGGGAGGGGCAGCGATCGCTGCGCCGATCTCCGTGTCGGTCCGAGCGAGCAGCGGGCTGCTGCTCACAGGACCGTCGGGATCGGGGAAGACCACCCTCCTTCGCGCGCTGTCCGGTGAACCGCTCGTCGCGGGGGGCGAGCTCCACGTCGGCGGCACGGCACCTGCACTGTGGAATCCGCGCCTGCGATGCGACCTCGTGGCCATGGTCGACCAGCGGCCCCTGGTGGTCGCCGGGTCGATCTACGACAACCTCGTGCTCGGCAGGCCCGCCTCGCGGACCGATGCCCGCGAAGCGGCGCTGGCGTGCATGCTCGGCGGCCTGCTCGACCGTGCTCCCGAGGACCTCGACACCCAGGTCGGCGAGGATGGCCGCCTCCTGAGCGCGGGCGAGCGCGTGCGCGTGGCGCTGGCTCGGGCGATGCTGCGCGAGCCGCGGCTGCTGCTCCTCGACGAGGTCGGGGCGCACCTTGACGGCGCAACACTCGACGCGCTGCGCATGTCGCTGGCCGCGTTCCTCAGCGGGCGCACCGTCGTCGAGGCCGCCCACGGCCGCCCACTGCTGGCCGATGCACAGGCGCTCGAGCTCGTCCCCGCCGCGGTGCCGACATGACGCAAGGGGTCGACCACTCGATTCTGCGCACGGTCGCCGAGCGCGGAGCACCCAGTCGCCGGCGGCTCATCCGAGCGGTGGCCGCGGGCGCGGGCGCCCAGATCGCGGGCATCGTCCTCGTGGGCGCCGCGACCGCACTCTTGTGCTGGTCGTCGCAGCGGCCGGGCCTCGGTGCCGTCGCGGGCATCCTCATCCTCGTCGAGCTGGTCGCGTTCCTGCGTCCGCCGCTTCGCCACACGGAGCGGGTCGCCTCGCACGACCTCGGGCTCGAAGGGCTGGCGGGATGGCGTCGTTGGTTGCTCGACGCCGTCGCGACCTGGAGCCCGGGCCGCCTCGCCGCAGCGCGCACCGGGGACCTCCTGACGCGGTGCATCGACGACACCGACCGCCTCCAGGACTACTGGGTGCGCGCCGACGTCCCCTTCCGCAGCACCGCGGTCGCCATCGGGGTCGGTGCCGTCGCGCTGGCCCTGCTCGAGGTCGCCGCTGGTGCCGCGATCCTGGCCGCCGCCGCGCTCACGCTCGGGCTGCTCCGCATCGTGCGCGAGCGAGCGCTGCGGTGCGCGGTCGACGAGGCCGCGCACCGAGGCCGGGCTGCGTCGATCTCGGTCGAGCTGGCCCACGGCGCAGCGGCCCTGGAGCTGCTCGGGGCGGCCGGACGCCTCGCGGCCGAGAGCGACGCGGCCGCGGCAGCCGCCCGCGAGGCTCGCCGAACCCGTGAGCGGATCATCGCCCGCTTGCACATCGCCGTCGCCCTGCTCGCCGGCCTCGTCGTCATCGCCGCCGTCTCCGGCCGGCACGCCATCGGGTGGGGATTCGCCGTGGGCCATCCGGCCGGCATCGCGGGCGTGGTCGTCGCCGCCCTGGCCGCGACATCACTCCTCGATGGCTGGGTCCAGGACCTGGACGCCTCCTGCGACGTCTTCGGCGCCGCGGTGCGGCTCGCGGGGCTCGAGGAGCCGCTCCCAGCGGGAACCGCGACCGCGATCGCCGGCCCGCTTCGCCTGGATTCGGTGGACGTCGCCGCCGCGCAGGACGGCCCGACGCTGCTCCGCGGGGTGTCGCTCGTCGTTGCGCCCGGGGCATCGATCGCCCTCGCGGGGCCATCGGGCGAGGGCAAGTCGTCGCTGCTCGCGATCGCCGCGCGCCTGGAGCCCGTGCGAGCGGGATCCGTCACGCTCGCCGGCCTCACGCTCTCGTCGCTGGAGGAGGACTCGCTGCGCCGGCAGGTGGGCTGGCTCCCGGCGGTCTCGTCCCTCCTCGAGGGACGAATCCGCGACATCGTGGATCTCGGGCGGGGCTTCGACGACGAGGCGATCCTCGCCGTCCTCGACCACGTCGGGCTCGCCACAGTGCTCGCTCCGCGCGGCGGGCTCGACGCCGTCGTCGGATCGCGCGGGCTCGGGCTCTCGGGCGGCGAGCGGCGGCGCCTCGCGCTCGCCCGTCTCCTCATCGCGAGGCCCGGGCTGCTGCTGCTCGACGAGCCGACGGCGGGCGCCGACGAGCAGACAGGTGCAGGGGTGCTCGCGGCGATCGACGCCACCGGTGCGGCATCGCTGGTCGCCACCCACGACGACGACGTCGTGCGCTGGGCCGACGTGACCTGCTGGGTCGCCGAGGGCCGGGTCTCCTAGCCGTTGATGGTCTGCATGCCCATCGCGTGGTAGCGGTCCCCCGCAGCGGCACCCGGGATGAACGCCTCCTCGAGCGCGGCGACATCCTCGTCGGGCAGCACCAGGTCGTCGGCCGCGACGTTCTCCTGCAGGTACGTCCGTCGCTTGGTGCCCGGGATGGGCACGATGTCGTCGCCCTTGGAGAGCACCCACGCGAGGGCCACCTGCGCCGGCGTCGCGCCGAGCGAGGCCGCGACGGTCGCCACGACCTCGACGAGTGCCGCGTTCTGCGTGGCGTTCTCCTCCGCAAACCGCGGCATGAACCGGCGCGTGTCGCTCTCCTCCAGCGTGTCAGGCGTGCTCACCTTCCCGGTGAGGAAGCCCCGCCCGAGGGGGCTGTACGAGACGAAGCCGATACCGAGCTCGCGGCAGGTGTCGAGGATCTCGCCCTCGGGATCGCGAGTCCACAGCGAGTACTCGGTCTGCAGGGCGGTGACCGGGTGTGTCGCGTGCGCGCGGCGGATCGTGGGCGCTGCCGCCTCGGAGATCCCCAGGTGGCGCACCTTGCCGAGGGTCACGAGCTCCGACATCGCGCCGAAGGTCTCCTCCACGGGGACCGTGCGGTCCACGCGGTGCTGGTAGTAGAGGTCGATGGTCTCGATGCCGAGTCGCTGCAGGGACCCGTCGCAGGCCTCGCGCACGTACTCCGGTCGCCCGTTGACGCCGAGCCAGCTGCCGTCAGGGTTGCGCTGGTTGCCGAACTTGGTCGCGATCACGTACGAGTCGCGGTTGCCGGCGATCGCCTTGCCCACGAGCACCTCGTTCGTGAACGGACCGTACACGTCGGAGGTGTCGAGGAAGTCCACGCCGAGCTCGAGGGCCCGGTGGATCGTGGCGATCGACTCGGCCTCGTCGCGACCCGCGTAGAAGTCGCTCATCCCCATGCACCCGAGCCCCTGCGCGGAGACCTCGAGCCCCTGTCCGAGTGTGCGTCGTCGCATCGCCCCTCCTTGTCGTCGTCCCGATCCTAGGGAGCGTCGCAGCGGCCGCTCGCGTGCCTGTCGCGCTTGCCGACCGGGGCTGCCGCCACTACGTTTCTGCCATTGGCAGGGGGGGCCAAGGTGCCCGGTCGTCCGCCCGCCTCGGCGGGCGGACGACCAGAGGCACTTCGGAGGGAACGATGGACCGACTGAAGACCCCCGCAGACCGCTTCGACGCAGTCGTCGGATTCGACTTCCCCGTCGTCAATGTGCCGGTCGCCGATCCGACCGGCGGGCCCCCGCTCGACCTCGCCGTCGTCGACACGGGACCCGGATCGTCCGGCGAGTCGGTCCTGCTCCTGCACGGCGAGCCCTCATGGTCGTTCCTGTACCGGAAGGTCATCCCTGTCCTGACGGCGGCCGGCCACCGCGTGGTCGCCCCCGACCTGATCGGCTTCGGGCGCTCGGACAAGCCCGCCTCGCGCGAGGACTACACCTACGCGCGCCACGTCGAATGGGTGCGGGCGGCGCTGTTCGACTCACTGCACCTCGAGGAGGTCACGTACTTCGGACAGGACTGGGGCGGGCTCATCGGGCTCCGGGTCGTCGCCGAGCACCCCGGCCGGTTCCGGCGCGTCGCGATCGGCAACACAGGGCTGCCGACAGGCGAGGAGCGGCTCTCCGACGCGCTGCTCGCGTGGCAGCAGTACTCCCAGACCGCTGAGACGTTCGACATCGGCCAGATCGTCTCGTTCGGGTGCACGAGCACGCTCGACGAGGCGACCGTCGCCGCCTATGACGCTCCCTTCCCCGACGACACCTACAAGGCTGGCGCCAGGATCTTCCCGACGCTCATCCCCACCTCCGCCGACGATCCTGCGCACGGGGCGAACAAGGCGGCCTGGGAGGTGCTCTCGGAGTTCGCGCGGCCCTTCCTGTGCTGCTTCTCCGACGGCGACCCGATCACGCGCGGCGGTGACGCGAGATTCGTCTCGACCGTCCCAGGCGCGCTGGGACAGGCGCACACGACAATCGAGGGCGCGGGCCACTTCCTCCAGGAGGACGCGGGAGAGGAGCTCGGCCGCATCCTGGTCGAGTTCATCGACGCCACCTGACCGCACGGGCTCAGCGGGCGCCGCTCGCCTGCTCGTTGTAGGACGCGAGCACCGGGCCGGTCGGTCCGAATGCGATCCTCGTCACCGACGCGTTGGCGAGCCGCATCCGCACCGAGGCGATCGGATCCACGCGCAGGGCCCACGCGACGGCGACCTTGACCGGGGTCATGTGGGTCACGATCACGACGTCACCGTCCTCACGGCGGGCACCTTCCCCGGGCGACGAGAAGAGCTCCTCGAGCGCGCCCGAGACCCGATCGGCGACCATCTCGATCGACTCGCCGTTCGGCAGCACCGCAGCGGCGTCGGTCAGGTGCCGCTGCCAGACCGCGGGGTCCACGTCGGTGACGAGGGTCCCCTCGAGGTCACCGAAGTCCAGCTCGATGAACCGGGGGTCCACCACGGGATCGAGCCCGGTGCCGAGCAGCCCGGCGGTCTCCACCGCGCGGCGCAGCGGGCTCGTCCGCAGCGCCGCCACGGCGCCGAGCAGGGACGCCACCGATGCCGCCTGCGCGCGGCCGATCTCGTCGAGGGTGGGATCGAGCCGCCCGACGAAGCGGTGCTCCCTGTTCGCCGCCGTCCGACCGTGGCGGACGAGGATGAGCATCAGCGCACCAGCAGGCGACCGCACTCATCGCACACCTCGACGAGGCCGTCCTCGCCGTGGAGCAGGTGATCAGCGATCGCCGCGGGCACGGTCACCCGGCACCCGCCGCACCGCCCGTCGACGAGGCGGGCGGCGCCGACCCCGCCCGTGTGGCGCGCAGCCTGCTCGTACCGTGCGAGCAATCCCGCGTCGAGTGCCGCGGTGAGTCCGGGTCGCTCACCTTCGAGTCGGGCCACCTCGGCCGTTGCCGCGGCACGCTCTTCGTCGACTCGTGACGCGGCGGCATCGCGCGCGGCCATCGCAGCCCGCGCCTGCTCGCGCAGCGCCGCGTCGGCGTCCTCGAGCGGCTCAAGCTGCTCCAGCACCTCGAGCTGCTCGTCCTCGAGGGCTGAAGCCCGTTCAGCGAGGTGGGTGCGCTCAGCCTCCATCGCGGTCAGCTCGCGGGCGGCCCCGGTCGCAGCGGTGAGCTTGGCTGCGATGACCGCCGACCTGTCCCGGGCGGCCGAGGCCTCCTGGTCGAGCGAGGCCGCGCGTTCGTCGAGGGGCACACGCAGGGAGTCCAGTTCGCGCTTCCGCGCTGCCAGCGCTGCAAGCGTCTCGGACGCCTCCTCGTAGGTCGATGCGAACGGGGGATGCAGCGCCTCGTGGCGCGCGCGAACGAGCGCCTCGTCGTGGTCTGCAAGGGCAAGGAGTGGCTCGTTCATCGTCGCCACGATGCCACAGGATCAAGGCCGAAGCCTGCGGATGCCCGAAACCAATTGAGATGCCGATGTTCGCGGCATGGGAGAACAATGTCGCCGAGCGGGGTCTGGTCGGGCACGTCAGACGAGGGGTATCCAAGGTCGGCACACTGATGCCCGTCGCAAAGAGCGCCCAGTCAGTCGCACGAATCCGCAACCGCGACAGGTTGAGGTCCGCGCGGGCGACGACATCCCGAGCTGCCGTCTCGAATTCCACGAGCTCACGATTGCCCGCTGACCCGTGCAGGTACGGTGATCCGGAGCGTCACGCCCGCGACGATGGCAGAACGCGTACGATCCGGATCAATAACTTCTGGATTGACCTGCAGGCCGACCAGCCGTGCGTCAGGAATCGGGAGGCATGCAAGTCACACGTGCAAACAGGGCCCGCCCGGGGACCGTGGGGCGCAACAGGATCCGGGTCATGACTGAAGCGGTGGCAGTCCTCGTCGCACTCGTGCTCCTCGCGTTCGGGCTCGACGTGCCTTCAGTCGCGAGCGCGTCCAGTGAAACGCCATCGAGCCCAACGAAAGTGACCGGATCGATCGGCAACACTGGGTGCAGCTACTCGATCACCGCCTCGTGGTCTGATCCCACCCCGGTTGCCGGGGACCTGAGCGGTTCGGTGCTTTGCGGATCAACGGCGTCGCTCTCCGTGACGGGATCGTGGGAGTCCGCCAACGTGACACTGAAGACCGTGGGAGGCACGCTTTACGGCCATACGGTCAGCCCCCAGACGGTGGACGCCGTGATATCGGACGACTACGACCCGACACTCGACCTTCCTGACTTCACATCCGAGTTCGCCGACGCCGCGCTCGTTCAGGCGCAGAGCACGATCTTCAAGAGCCCATGGACGTTCGGTCCCAGGTCTTTCGCGGGTGGCACATGCAGCTACACGCTCCAGGCGACCTGGTTGGGCGAGCCAACGAGCGGCACGCTGGCCGGGACGGTGGCATGCGGGACGGCGGCCTCGATCACGCTGACCGCCGACTGGGACGGCACGTCGAGCTTCGACGTGAGCGAGACCAAGGTGAGCTTCGGCAGCGTGACGGGGACGATCGCGGGTGTCGCCCTGCCGTCCGGCGCGATCACCCAATCGATCGATGTGCCCGCCGGGGGTGCGGATGACCTCGAGGGACTCGTCGATGGATTCGCCCAACAGGTGCCCGAGGCACTCGGTGAGTGGTTGGTGAGCAATGGTCCGCAGAGCCTGCTCGACGCCTTCCCAAACCCATCGCAGATCGCCGCCTCGGGAGACACAGTGGGCGGCATTCTGAAGAACCTCGACTCGTTGTGCCAGCAAACACTCAAGTACGAGGATCCGGTTCCGGACTGCCAGTTGCCCCTCATCGAGGAGCCCGCTGGTGACACCGAGGACCCACCGTCGAATGCGACGCCCGGTCTCGACTCGATGGACGACTCCCAGGGCGGTGCCTGTCCCGAACTGGCGAACAACCCCCCTCCCAAGCTCTTCGTCGTCTGCGTGCCCGTCGGGCTCGCGGGTTCGTTCGACGCAGGGGACAAGAGCGTCATCGTGGTCCCCGGCGGGGCGATCCTGGCGGCCCCCGTTGGTGCGAGTCTCGGATCAGCAACCACGCCGACGATCACGACCAAGGGATCCATATTGGTTCTTGGAGGTGCGATCGAGGGGGTGAACCTCTCCATGACCGCGGCAAAGGACGTCGAGTTCGCGGGTGCCGATGTGTCGATGCTGGGCTCGCTCTCGATCAGTGCCGGTGGCGCGCTCTCGATCGGCGAGGTTGGAACGAAGGACGCGCTCGGTTTCGTGCCTTCGCTGCTCAACGACAAGGTCGACACCCAGACCGGCGACACCGGAACGGGGGCAAACGGAATCGCGGGCCTCTTCGCGACCGCGCTTCCCGCAACCACGACGCTCCCCGCGCAGCTGTGGGCCTCGAGGATCACCGTCAAGGCGGGAGCGATGACCGTCAGCTCCGGCGGGTCGATCTCGGCGGACGGGCTCGGTCAGGCAGGGGCTGCGTTCTACGGCCATGCGATCTATACGAGTGGGCCGTACACCGGTGCAGTCGCCGGTGGCGGCGGTGCCTACGCGAACTACGGCGGCAGCCACATCGGCTACGGCGGATGGCCGGTTGACGCCCCGATCTGGACCGACAAGACGTATGGTCCCGGCCCGCGAGGGCCCACGTTCGACAGCCCCTATCAGCCACACGAGCCGGGCGGCGGCGGCGGCGGCGGTTACGACTTCAGCGAAGGCTTCCCGGGAGGCGGTGTCATCACGATCAACTCCAGCTCGCTCGACCTCGCAGGCCAGCTCCTCGCCGATGGCGACAGCGACACGCAGGAGCACTGCGGCGGCGACGGGGCAGGCGGAGCGATCAATATCACCACCGGTACGTTCAGCGGGCACGGGACGGTGCACGCGAACGGGGGTGGTTCGCCCGAGGACTCCTGCGAGTTCGGCGGTTTCGGCGGTGGCGGCGCGCTCGCCATTCATTACACATCGGACACCTTCACGGGCTCCGAGCATGCCCACGGCGGCCTGCTGCCCGTGACCAAGGAGCCCGGGCTCAGCAAGGACTTCGGCGGTGCCGGCACGGTCTTCCTCCAGGACACGACCGTGGCCAAGCCCGCGAAACCGGCAACGGAGACATCGGGCGGCACGCTCATCATCGATGGCGACCAGCAGGACAGCTACCGCCCGACGAGCGAGTCAACTGATGTGTGGCCGACCGAGGACGGGACCCCGCTCCCTGACGGCTGGTCAAACAAGAGCGTGGAGCTCGAGATCACTGGCGACGCGCACGTCTACGCGACGAACCCGACGTTCGGCAAGATCGTCATCGCCTCGGACGGGGTCCTGAGCGCCGCGCCGCTGGCAAAGCGGCTCGTCGTGAGCGCCGGGGCCATCACGATCGAGAAGTCCGGCCGCATCGACATGAGCGGCCATGGGTACGCCGGCGGCACCGACGCAGATGGCGCATTCGGCATTGCGACGAGTCCACCGGGGACCACTCCGGCAGAGGCGAACCACGGCGGGTCGCACGGCGGCGCCGGAGGCACGGATATCGCGAGGCCCAAGGGCAACGCGGGAAGCACCTACGACAACCCCATGGACCCCGTCCTTCCGGGCGGCGGAGGCGGCGGCGGTTACGGGGACGACGACAATCGCGGATCGTACGGAGGCGGTGTGCTCCAGATCATTGCGCAGCAACTGACGAACGACGGCGTGATCTCGGCTGATGGGCAGGATGAGGATGGTCCAACGATCGCATTCCCGGTGCTGGGCCAGACCGAGGGCGCGAGCGCGGGGGCAGGCGGCTCCGTGCAGGTGCACGTCCAGACGCTCATCGGCAATGGGCCGATCGAGGCAGACGGCGGCAGTCTCAACTTGCCTCCGAGCGCGGGCATCGGTCAGCCCGATGCAGGGGGATTCTCCCAGCAGGACGGGTCGAACGGAGCCGGAGGTGGTGGTGACGTGCTCTTGGTCGCATCGGCGTCTCGCTCGTTCACAGGGCCCGTGACCGCGGCTGGTGGAGTCAATGTGACCAACAGGACGTCAGGCGGGCACGCTGGTCACGTGGTCCGGGTGCTGGGCACTCCCGTGCCGGTCGCAAAGCGCGCACGTGTTCGGACGGTTTCGCGTCACCGCAGCGGAACGCGAGGTCCACGATCAGCGGCAGTGAGGAACTGATCGGGCTCCTGAGACCTGTGCAGCCCCGGCACCTTCGGAATGCTCAACGCTGCCACGCCGTCACTGGATCGAGATTGAGGCGGGCGGCCTCCCGGAACGCTTTGCCCAAGCCATCGCGAAGCCCGGGCTCGCAGCGCTCCAGTGCCGCGTCGGGGAGGAACCAGTCGATCTCGCTGCTCTCCCCGTCACCGGGCGAGAAGCCGACCGGCTCGGCGACAAGCAGCCATCGGCAGTCATGATGCAGGTGGCCCCGCGGCCCGTCGTGGGTGTTGACGTGGATGAGGAGCGGCGGGGCGAGGTGGCGGGCGGCGATGCCGGCCTCCTCCTCGGTTTCGCGGAGCGCGGCCTGCGCCGGGTCCTCACCGGGGTCGACGTGGCCCCCCGGCTGCACCCAGATCCCCAGGTGCTTGTGGCGGTGCAGCACGATGCCCCGAGACGACAGGACGAAGGACGACGCGGTGACGTGCTCGGACTGGGCGGACTCGTCGAACGGACGGGCGAGCCTTTCCAGCGCGCCGATCGTCGCTGCGAGGTCGGCCGCCTCGCGCTCGCCGTCCGGCTCGACGAGACGGAGCTCGGCGATGAGCGCCGCTGCGCGCGGATCCTCGGTCACGAGGCGGTGATCGCCCGCACGCTCGGGGGGACCGAGATGGCGCCCGTCGCCATCGCGCCGTCGGTTGCGGGGACCGGAGCGAGGTACGTGGTGGCCGCGGGGACGTCGCCGGCCCACACAGCGGAGGCCTTGTCCTCGGGCTCGTCGTCCGTCGGGCCGGCGGACACCTTCGCACTGGCCTCGACAATGGAGATCGCGACGACGGTCGTGAGCGCGAGCTCGCGGTCGTTTGGCCTGCGCACCTCGGCGGTCCGTCCAGGAAGCACGGCATCGGTGAGCACGTCCAGCGCGTGCAGCCGCTCCACGGGGTCCTCCACGAGCGTCGCGGGCCCGAAGACGACGGCGCTGCGATAGGTGACCGAGCTCTCGAAGGCGGTCCGCGCGACGCGCAGTCCCTCGAAGGTCGTGAAGGCCGCGCACACCCGCGGCGCAGTCGTCATCGCGCGGAGCAGGGCATTCGACCGACTGCCATGCAGGTAGACGACACTCCCCTCTCGGGCGTGCAGGAACGGCAGCACGACAACCTCGGCGTCGCCGCCGAGGCTGACGCCCACGTGGCAGAATGACACGGCGTCGATGATGGCGTGCACGGTCTCGGTGTCGTAGCGCGCCTTCTCGGGAGCCCGCCTGACCCTCGTGCGGTCGGTCGGGCCGGTCACGCCCAGAGGTCCCCCGACATGAACGTGCGCGCCCGACCGATCACCTCGACGTGGTCCTCGAAAAGCGCCGCCGCCATCACACCGCCACGCCTCGAGACCTGTCGGACGAGCAGCTGGTCCTCGCCCGTGCGCGCCTTCCAGATCGGCGCGAGCGCGCACAGCGCCGAACCGGTGACCGGGTCCTCGCGGACGCCGAGTCGCGGCGCGAACACCCTGATCGTGACGTCAGCGTCGATGCCCCCCTCGCACACCGCGACGATGAGCGACGCGGGGACCAGAAACATCTCGACGGCATCGGGGTCGATGCCGCACAGTGCGTCGTACGAGTCGACGAGCGCGACCAGTGCGCCCGCCTCGGTCGTCCACGCGTGGTGCAGGGCGCCGAGGGCGCCGCCCACCGTGTCGAGCGGGACGTCGGCGATCTCGTGACGAGGCAGCTCGATCGTGAGCTGCCGCGGCGAGATCCGCCCGACGATCGGGCCGGAGCGGGTGGTGAAGACCTGCTCGGGACCCGAGACCCCGAGGTCGGTGGCGAGCACGTGGAGGGCCGCGAGCGTCGCGTGGCCGAACAGGTCGACTTCGACCGTCGGTGTGAAGCAGCGCAGGTCCCAGCCGTCGCGGGTCCGTCGCAGGAACGCGGTCTCCGAGACGCCGAGCTCGGCGGCGATCTGCTGGCAGTGCACGGTGGCGAGATCGCTCTCAAGAAGGACCACGACCGCAGGGTTCCCGCGGGCTCCCTCGCCGATGAAGGCGTCCACCCACCACATGCGCCTGCCGAAGTCGGTCGAGATCTCGGACATGACACGAGCCTGCCACAGCCCACCTCGGGGTCGGCGTAGGGTGCGGCGGTGCCCGTCCGCGTCGCGACCTTCAACGTGCACGCTGGCGTCGACGGCTGGGGACGCGAGACCCCGGTGGTCGAGGCGGCAACGTCGCTCGCGACCGACGTCCTGTTCCTCCAGGAGGCCTGGCGCAGCGACACCGTCGACCTCGCCGCTGCGATCGCCGATGCGACGCGCGGCACCGTCCACGCCGTCGCGCTCGCCACAGGCCAGCGCGCGACCGGAGGCACTGGGCCGGCCGCATGGGGCCCGCGATTCGGCGTGCTCCGCGCGGATCGGGGACTGTTCTTGGACTCGACGCGGCCGCTCGACAGTCGCCGCGCCGCCGTTCGGGCAGCAGCCCCGGGACTCGAGCCCGGCGAGTGGTGCATCGCGATCGTGACCTCGCTGCCCGTGCTCGCCTCGGATGTCGTGGAGCTCCGCCACCTCGCGAAGGACCGTGCGCGCAGGGCGCTGCTGATGGTGACCGTCGAGCACGAGACCGGCCCGCTCCGGCTCTTCGCCCTGCACGGCGCGCACCTCGGCCACGGCTCGATCGGCCAGTACCGCGAGCTCGCACGCGACCTCGGGGTCCTGTGCGCGGACGGGACACCGGCGATCCTCGGAGGCGACTTCAACTGCTGGGGACCGCCGCTGCGGGCGCTCCTGGGCGGGTGGCAGCAGGCGGGCCGGGGCCGCACGTGGCCCTCATGGCGGCCCCACAGCCAGATCGACCACCTCTTCGTCCACGGGCCCGTCTCGGTCGTCGGCGCCACGGTCGAGGACGTCCGGGCGAGCGACCATCGTCCCGTGACGGCGACCCTGGCGATCAGGGGCTCGTGAACCGTCGGCTGGCCGTCGCCGACCTGACGGCTACGTGAGCGCAAGTCCCCTGGTCTCTGGAAGCCTCCGCAGGAAGAACAGCACGGGCAGGCCCGGCAGGAACGCGGCGACCGCCGCCCAGGCGAGGGTCCCGGTCGCATCGGCGACCGCGCCGAAGATCGCGAGACCAACGAGCGCGCCCAAGACGCCCGCGACCCCGACCCACCCCGCAGCGCTCGCCCGCACCTCGCCGGGGAAGGACTCGGTCGTGAGCGCAGCTCCCGCCGGTGCGAGGACCGCCGCGGCGAGCACGCCCACCATGTAGCCGATCACGAACGCCGGGCGGCCTCCGGAATACGCCAGCAGGCTGGTGCCCGCGGTCGCGAGCACGCCGATCACGACCGTGGGGCGCCGGCCCCGTCGGTCCGCGAGCCGCCGGCCGATCAGCAGCCCGATGACACCGGTCACCGCAGAGAGGGTGACCACGAGCGCCACGACCTGCGGCCTGAACTTCAAGATGTTCTCCCCGTAGACGAACGCGAACCCGTTGGCCGGCCCGCTCACGGCGCCCACGGCCGCGGTGACGCCCATCACGATCGCGAGGCGTCCGCGCAACGCCACCGGGATGGCACCGAGGTGCGCGATGTGCGATGCCTCGTGGACGGGACCTCGGCTCTCGGGAATCCGCGGGACGAGGACGATCATGAGAAGCGCCGGCGCGAGCGCGCAGGCGAAGAGGATGCGGAATCCGTCGGGCCCGTGGAAGATGCCGTGGAGGATCGCCGAGCACCCGGCACCCACCGCAGCGCCCGCCGCGACGATCGTCAGCGCCGTCACGCGCAGGCGCGAACTCGTCAGCTCGGCGGTCATGACCTGGGCGAGCGAGCCGGCGGCCGTCAGGGCCGGTCGCGCCAGCGCGAAGAGCGCCACGAACCACCAGAATCCCGGGCTCAGCGCCGCCGAAGCAGTCACTAGCAACCCGGAGACCCCGCACACGAAGAGCATGCGGTGCCTGCCGACGCGGTCAGCCAGCGCCGACAGCGGCAGCGCGAGCAGCGAGGCGGCGCGCAGCACGCCGAGGCCGATCGCGATCGTGCCGCCCGAGAGGCCGGCCTGGGCGGTGAAGGTCTGCTGGTCCGTCACCGTGCCGAACGCCTTGGCGACCTGGCCCAGCGCCGAGGTCGCACCGAACTGCCCGAATCCCGCCGCCAGGGCGACGAGCCCGAGCGTCAGGATGAGCCGCCTCGTCGACAAGGCGGCCGGGGTCTGCACTCCCTGATCGTCGCAGGTCCGACCACGTCGCGTGGCGCCGGTAGGGTTGCCACGCCAAGGAGGTCGCGTGCCGTTCGACGTCGCCGACGCGTTTCGCGAAAATAGCGGGAAGCAGTTCGCACTGCATGCGGCACACCTCAACCCGCAGCTGCCCCGGGTGCTCAAGACCCTCGGCTTCGATCGCACCTACGTGCGCGGCGAGGGACCCTGGCTGATCGACGACCGCGGAGAGCGGTACCTCGACCTGCTGAGCGGCTTCGGCGTGTTCGCGCTCGGCCGCGGCCACCCGGGCGTGAAGGTCGCCCTGCATCAGGCGATCGACCTCGACCTGCCGAGCATGGTCCAGATCGACTGCGCCGTGCTGCCGGGCCTGCTCGCCGAGGAGCTCTGCCGCCGGAGCCATCCGGGCATCTCGAGGGTCTACTTCTGCAACTCGGGCGCCGAGGCCGTCGAGTCGTCGATCAAGTTCGCCCGGGCGTTCACCAAGAAGCCGAGGATCGTCTACCTGTCGCACTCGTACCACGGCCTGACGCTGGGCGCGCTGTCGGTGAACGGGGGCGGCGGCTTCAAGGAGGGCTTCGGTCCCCTCCTCGCCGACGTCGAGGAGGTCCCGTTCGGGGATCTCGTCGCTCTCGAGGTGGCGCTCGGCAGGGGTGACGTGGCCGCGTTCATCGCCGAGCCCATCCAGGGCAAGGGAGTCTACGAGGCGCCCCCCGAGTACTGGCGCGGCGCCGAGCGAGCGTGCCGGGAGGCCGGGGCCCTCTTCATCATGGACGAGGTCCAGACCGGCATCGGGCGGACCGGGACGTTCTGGTGCCATGAGCAGTTCGGCGTGGCGCCCGATTTGATCTGCGCCTCGAAGGCCCTGTCGGGCGGCTACGTGCCCGTCGCGGCCGTCCTCTCGCGAGACGACGTCTTCCGCGCTGTCTATTCGTCGATGGAGCGGGCCCTCGTCCACTCGACCACGTTCAAGCAGAACCAGCTCGCGATGGTCGCCGGCCTCGCCACCCTCGCCGCGTTCGACGACGAGGGCGTGGTCGAGCATGCGCGGGCCATGGAGGGGGTCTGGCGGGACCGGTTCGCGCCGCTCGTCGAGAAGTACGAGATGGTCAGCGACTTCCGGGGCAAGGGTCAGATGCTCGCGATCGAGTTCGGGCCCCCCTCAAGCCCGCGGCTCAAGCGCTGGTGGTGGGCCGCCGAGCGGATCCGCCCGGCGTTCTTCGCCCAGACGGTCGTGCTCCCCCTGTTCCATCGACACCGCATCCTCACCCAGGTGGCGGCGGACAATGTGAACATCATCAAGTTCCTGCCCCCTCTGACCATGGGTGCAGAGGAGATCGACCTCGTCGCCGCGGCCTTCGACGACGTGCTCGCTGACGCGCACCACGGCGGTGCGCTGCTTCGCGAGACGATGACCGCCATGGCGCGCGGGGCAGCGAGGCGACCGGCCCGGCACCGGACGCCGAGCCAGGTCCCATCGGCGCGATGACGACGATCG
>Ga0181534_10000207_pt1 | contig 42736 bp, 24 predicted proteins | sample PEATcosm2014_Bin_37_FD_119758 | JGI IMG/M metagenome (GOLD analysis project Ga0181534, IMG submission 119758) | Peatland microbial communities from MTU Mesocosm Facility, Houghton, MI, USA - PEATcosm2014_Bin17_10_metaG | ecosystem: Environmental > Terrestrial > Soil > Wetlands > Peat | place... | reverse complement strand
CGTTGGTTGGCGTGGCGATCATCAGGCTGTCCAGCAAGCCCATTTGTGCGTTGGTCGTCGTTTGCATGGTTCTCTGACGCTCCATCAATTCATCCGTTCAAAAGAGTTTTGCAGAGGTCTCGTATTATGTGGGTCAGTTTGCGGCTCCCAACGTCATTCTGAACCAGGGCATTCAAAGCGGGTTTGACTGCCTTGGCCGTTTGTATGAGACCCATGGGATGGGCAATGGCAAGGCCCTTTATTGCCCGGCTTATCCGGAGACCTCGCTCTTGAGTTCCGCGCAATATTCAAACCCGTCATTTATGAGCACGGATAACGGAGAAAATGGTGGTGCATCCCCGGCTGTTCGTGACACCATGCTGTATAATCCGCATCTGGTTGATCCGACGAATACGGAGGCCAATAATGGCGGCTTTGCAAGATTGTTTCAGAAAACCAGCGGCGTCATCCCCGCCAAATTGTTTGGAACCGATTATCTGGACACGCCAACCAGTGACGCGGGCGGATACACCGCGCCGAGCACATCGTTTGGTCCCAACTATTATGCCCACTTTCCAAGCCAGGGGTTTGATGTTTTGTTCACGGATGGATCGGTGCAGTTTGTCCAGAGCGTTTCGGCGTTCAACTACGTGGCCCAGGCGGCCAAGGACGGGTTCGTCACCGCCGAGACCACTGCTTCTGCCGAGGATTATGCGCAGCTCTATACCTGGCTCGAAAACGGCAACTAGCCGTTGCTGGAAAGCTATTGGTCAATCGCGCAATTTCACCTGGCGAGTCAAGGACAGTTTCCATTTGCTCCAATTGCCGCATAGCGGTGTGAGGTTCAATTTCCCAGCGGCTTCTCGTCGGATTTGTTCGGGCTGACGGCCATTTGGAAATCCGCGACGGGATCGGGATGCGCCGGGTCAAAGTCCTTGAAGTCGGCTGCGATGTATTTTGCCAGCGGCAGCTTGGCCTGCTTGATGCCCTCCACGATGCACTTCGCCAGTTCGTAGCTGCCATAATTGTTGTGGTGCGTGCCATCCTGGAACGCCTTGCCGAGATCGTTGCCGAGCGCTTTGTAAAACACCAGGCTCATGGCGTTCAAGTCAATCATCGCGCAATGCTCGTCCTTCGCCACTTCGCGCACGGCGTCGGGATAACCAACAAGCGTCGGTCCGTTGACGCCGCCCTTGCGTTCCATCGAAGTCACCAGCACAGGCGTGCCGCCGAGCAAGCGTGTGCGCTCAACCACTTTTTTTAAATCCGATTTGTAGGTTTCCAGCGCGTTGGGAGCGTGGCTTTTCATGTCATTGTGTCCAAACTGGATGAACAAATAATCACCCGGTTTGATCAGGCTGAACACTTTTTCAAACCGCTGTGCGTGCAGGGAATCGGCAACGGTCTCGCCGGATTCGGCGTGGTTGGCCACGGCGATTTCCGGTTTGAAAAAGCGCGGCAGCATCTGGCCCCAGCTGTTCCACGGCTCGGCTGGCTGGTCGCAAACCGTCGAGTCGCCCAGGACATAAACCGTCGGCACGTCCGCCTTGGTAATTGCCAGCGAACGCAGGCTCGGATGCGCGCCGTTGAATTCCAAGGTCAGTTTCTCGTCCCAGTCCCAGACTTCGCTCGTCTTTTCGCGGTCCTTCAAATGCACCGCGTTGGTCTCGGAGATTTTTGGCGTGCGGATGTTGACGACGAACGTGCGCGACTCTTTTTTACCCGGCGCGACGGCGACTTTTTCCAGCATCAACCGCCGCAGCTCGGCTTTCACGGTCACGACGGATTGGTTGGTTCCGTCGCCAAACACGGCGGTGACCTTGTAATTTCCCTCCGGCTCCTTCACGGAAAAATAAAACGGCCTTGCGCTCGAAACATAATTGCCCCCGTCCGGTGCCACCACGTCCGCGCCCGGTTCGAAGCCGTAGCCGGCTGCGACGGAATAGAAGTTGGCCGGCGTGACATGGGTCCAGCCGCGTTCGGATTTGCTGCCGAAATCAAATTTGAAATCGGTCTGGACCTGGTTTGCCGGACTCGCGGAAGCCAGGGTTGCGACGATGACGGGAAGAATGATGCCGGCGGTGAGCCGACGGGTGGTATTCATATTGTATTATTGGTTGATGGTTTCGGTGGTTGTATTCGGCTGCCAAGTTTTGATGTCCTCCGCATTTTCGGAAAAACAGGGCGCCAGCGGATCGTTTGTGAGGCTTTTCAAGCCGGCGATGACGCAGGCGGCGTTGAATTGCGCGCCGATGTCGGTCGCGTGCGTGCGCTGGTCGGAGAAGAATGTCGCCACTTTTTCCGCGCCAGCTTTTTTATAGGCGTCGGTGACGACCATGGTGAGGTCGAAGAAAAGCGCGTTGTGGGCCTTGGCGACTTCCGCGTCCCACTGGGCGAAGTTTTCAAAATCGCGTCCCGTCTCCCAGCGATCCTTGTGTGGAACGGGCGAGACCAGGATGACCTTCGCGCCCTTTGCCTGCGATTGCGTGACGAATTGCGCCATATACCAGCCGAATGTGTGGACGAGTTCCTTCGTGCCGTCGGGCCGGGTGTCCTCCACGGTTTCATCACCGATGCCCGCGCCGTCGGCGCGATTTTTGTTGGACGGGTCGCCGATCTTTCCGCCGTCGTTGGTGCCGAACTGGATGATGACAACGTCGCCGGGCTTGATCGTCGCGATGGTTTTTTCCCAATGCCCGTCCGTGAAATACGTGCGCGCACTGCGTCCGGCGATGGCCTGGTTGACAATGTTGATTTTGTTCGTGTTGAAATACGGCGCGATGCGCTCGCCCCAGCCCCAATGCCCGGAGCCGCCGCCGCTGCGCACGGTCGAATCGCCGATGATGTGAAACGTGGGCAGCGCGTTATTCGCAATGGTTTCAACGGGCACTGTCGAGGCGTCCACGACGGGGCGTTCATCCTCGGCGGGCGCGGGCGCGGGCGGGCTCACGGTGACGGGCGCGATGCCGGCCGCCTTTTTGGATAGGAATTTTGCGAGCGGATTTGTCTTAAGCCCCTTGAGCGCGGCAATGACGCAGATGGCGTTGGTCTGCGCGCCGGCGAGGCTCGTGTGCGGGCCGGCTCCCGCGACGAACAGCGCATTGACCTTTTCCCGGCCGAGCTTGTCATACTGGCTGGCGATGATTTCGTTGATGTCGAGGAACGGGGCGTTCACGGATTCGGCGGCCTGCCTGGCCCAGCCGGCGGCGCTGTTGGTGCCGGTGCGCGCCGCCGTGCCGTTGGTCCGCCAACTGTTGCGCGGAATCAGGGAGCACACCATCGGTGTCGCGCCCTTGCTCCGGGCTTCCGCGATCATCTGTTTTTCATACCAGCCGAAGGTGTGGACGACCTCGAATTTTCCCGTGACCAGATTGGTGATGGCCTGCGTCTCGTCGCCGATTCCATGAATTTCGCCGCGCGCGCGGCTGGCGTCGTTGACCGCGCCGCCGTTGGTGCCGAATTGCATGATGACAAAATCGCCGTGTTTCAGCAGTGCCAGCACGCCCGGCCATTGGTCGCGGTAAAACGTGCGGCTGGTTGTCCCGCCCAGCGCGCGGTTGACGACGTTGATCTTGCCGGTGTTGAAGAACGGCGCAATCTCATCGCCCCAGCCCCATTGTCCGCCTGTGCCGTCGCCCCGCCCATTGAGCACGGTCGAATCGCCAATAAGAAACAGCGACGGCAGTTTGGGTTTGGCCGGCATGTTTTGCACGCGCGCGGTGTGTGCCAAAATGTCCGTTGCGGGAATCACGGATTCGTCATTTGTTTGCGCGTGAACACCGGCCGGCAGCAATCCAAATATCGTCAAGGCAGCCAGCCAGCTAAAAAAGCGCAGCGATCGTTTGTTCATCGTGTTCGGCATATTCATTTTAATTTGGTGGTTTCTTCCGCCTTGAATTCTAATTTCCAGCGGCTCCGGCTGGCAACTGTGGATTTCCCGATTTCGTCCATGTCGGCGGGTTCATTTTCAGGCCGGTGATCCTGAGCACGTAGGCATATTTGCAGGGCGTGGTGGCGGGAAGCTTCACTTTCAATCCGGTGTCGTCCTGAGTGAACTGCAATTGATCTTTGCTGCCGAGCATGGTCACGGTTTCGATTTTTCCGTCAGGAGAATTGGTGGTTGCCAGCGAGGTGATGACTGCCTCTTCGCCGGGCCAGTTGCCGAGGATGATGGCGTAGAGCGCGTCGCCCTTGACGGTGAAGCGGATGTTCAATCCCGGTTGCCCACGTCCGCCGCCTTCGCCGAATCTGGTCCAGTTGTGCGTGCCATAAATCGCCTCGCCATTCACGCCAAGCCACTGGCCGATGCTGAGCAGTGTGTCCTGCTGTTCCTGCGGGAACGTGCCGTCCGCTCTGGGTGAAAGGTTCAGCATATAGACGCCGTTTTTACTGACGGTGTCCACGAGCTTGGCAATGATCGCGCCCGCGCCGGACACGCGCATGTCGCTTGTGTAACCCCAGGTGCTGCCAATGGGGTCGTCCACCTCCCAGACGCCGGGGCGGATGCCGGATGGCGAACGCGAGCCGACTTTTTCAAAATCAAGGATGGCGCCAATGGTCTCCGTGTTTTTGTTGCTCGGCGCGAACGCGGCTTTTTTTGCGCCAATGGAAACTTCCTTGCCCCATTCATTGGCGCGGTTGTAATAATACGCCGCGACGCGGAGTTTGAGCGGGTCGAGGTAGCGCTGGTCCACGCCATTGTCGAACCACAGAATGTCGGGCCGGTATTTGTCAATCAGCTCGACGTTGCGCGCGAACCAGTTGGTCAGAAACCGCTCGCATGCCGCGTCGCTGCGGTCGGCGACGTTGTAAAAATCCGCCCACTTCGGATCGTAAAGGTCGGCCTGCTCGGCTTTCATCTTCGCTGCCATGTCGGCGGGCGGATTGATGAACTGGAAATTTTCGATGCCGTGGTTGGACACGCCGAATTTCAGTCCCTGCTTGCGCACGGCCTTGGCCAGTTCACCGATGAGATCGCGGTGCGGCCCCATGTTTACCGCGTTGAACGGCGTCACCTGACTGTCCCAAAGCGCAAAGTTCTCGTGATGTTCCGCCGTCGGGATGACGAACTTCGCGCCGGATTTTTTGAACAATTCCGCCCAGGCGTCGGGATTCCAATTCGAGCAGGTGAACATCGGGATGAAATCTTTGTAGCCGAACTTGTCCTGCGGGCCGAAATGCTCGACGTGCCACTGGCCGTCCCCGCCATCGGTATACATGTGCTTTTCATACCACTCGTTGTGGTGCGCCGGAATGGAATAAAGGCCCCAGTGCATGAACAATCCAAATTTGGCCTCCGCGAACCATTGCGGCGCCTGGTAATTCTCCTTGAGCGAATCCCACGTCGGCTGGAACGGTCCCGGCGGCAGCTTCGTCGGGATCTGCGCGACGGCGGCGTTGACGACTTCCAGCGTCGTCTCCGGAGCCATGTCGTAATCATTCGCATTTCCGCCGTCGGCCATCGGGTTGTTCGTCTGCGCCGACGCCGCCAGCACGAATGCGAAAACCGGCAGGTGAATTAGGAGGTTTTTTTTATTCATGGATGATTGATCTGGATGTTTGTTTTCTCAATGCACGGGTAAAAAGCGTTCGCAGAACGGATACGGCACCGGCACCGGCGGGCCGGTCTGTGCCAGTCTGCCGGTGATTTCGTCCACGCAGAAAACGACCGCGTTGTCACTGTCGTGGTTGGAGCAGATGATCCATTTGCCGGTGGGATCGAACGCGAAATTGCGCGGCGACCTGCCGCCGCTGGAAACGTGTTCAACAGGCGTCAGCACGCCGGTCGTCTGGTCAATCGCAAAAACGGCAAGGCTGTCGTTGCCGCGATTGGAGGCGTAGAGAAACTTCCCGTTCGGATGCACCATGATTTCCGCGCTGGTGTTCGTGCCGTGGAAACCGGCGGGCAGGGCGGAGACGGTCTGGAATTCGGCAAGCGTGCCGTTGGTGGAATCCCAGTTAAACGCGGTGACGGTGCCGGCCATTTCGCTGATGACATAAACCCAGCGTCCGTTCGGATGAAATTTTACATGGCGCGGGCCGGAGCCGGGCTGAATGCCGACGAAAGGCGGATTGTTCGGCGTGAGCGAGCCGTCGTCCTGGTTGAAGCGATAAACAAACACCCTGTCCACGCCGAGATCGGCGACGATCACGAAGCGATTGGACGGATCGGTGATGATGGAATGGGCGTAGGCGCGCGTCTGTCGCTGCGGATTCACGCTGCTGCCGGTGTCCTGCACAAAAGCGGTGCGGCTGCCGAGGCTGCCGTCGGGCTTGATGGCGAAGATGGCGATGTTGCCGCCGGAATAGCTCGCCACGAGCACATAGCGTCCGGTCTGGTCGAGACTGACGTAGCTCGTGTCGGTGCCGCCCACTGGGGCGCTGTTGAGGAATTTGAGCCGGCCTGTGTGCGGCTCGATTTCGTAGGCGGACACCGCGCCGGGACTGCCGGAGTTGCAGGTGTAAAGGTGCAAGCCGTCGGGATGAATCACAAAAAATGCCGGCGAGGGCGACTGGACGAGAAACTCCGGCCGGGTGAGCGTGCCGGTGCCGGTGTCAAAATGCGCGAGGGAAAAACCGATGTTCGTCCCGGTCCGGTGCGTGCCGAAATAGACGAACATGTCCGCCGCGTGAACCGGCAGCAGCCCGGAAAAAATCAAGGCCGCCAGCCACGTCAAAAATCGCAGCGACCGTGCTGCAGTTGTTTTCGATGAATCCATTCCAGCGTCGGCAAAAATCATTGGCCGTCCATTCTTGGCGTGGGCCTCGTATACTTGTCAAAGACGGAAATGACCGGCAGCGGGTTTCCATTTTCATCAAAAAAACTCCGGGAGACGAGGCCGCCGCGACTGCCCACCGCCGGTTCCCACCAGAAAACGCCCTTGCAGCGCCCGTCGGGCGTGGCCAGCGCCACGCGCGTCAGTTCGTCGAGAAAATCACGTTGGCCTTCGGGCGTTTCGGGAAACGGCCCGACGCGGTCGGCGGTTTCGCGCGCAGGCCTCCAGTTGTAGGCCGTCTCCACGACGATGATGTCCTTGTGATAGGTGTTTGCCGTGAACGTCAGGTTGTCCCGCAAATCCATCAGCGTTCCGTGCCACCACGGGTAATAGGAAAAGCCGATGACGTCGTAGGGGATTTTGTAACGGTTCAAATTGTCGAAAAAGTATTTCGTCTTGGCGATGCTGCCGCCCTGGTCAATGTGAATCAGGATTTTGGGGCGCGCATTGGTGCCGCTTCCGGCGTCAACGCCCTTGATTCCGGCGCGGAGGTAATCGGTGAAATTCTTCCAGTTGTCCGGCAGCTTGCCATCCGGCCAAAGCATCCCGTGCGTGACCTCGTTGCCGACTTCCACCATGTCCGGCAGCACGCCGGCGTCGCGGAACGCGGTGATGGTGTCGCGCGTGTATTCAAAAACCTTTTTCACCCGCTGCTTGTGCGACAAGGGCAGCCAGGCCTCCGGCGTCGGCTGCTTGCCGGGATCGGCCCATGTGCTGGCGTAGTGAAAATCGAGCAGAAATTTGTAACCGAGCTTCTTCGCGTCCTTGGCCTCGGCGAGCGTGTATTGCAAATCGTTCGGCAGATTGCCGCCGACCGGCTCGACAAAGATGCGCAGGCGGATCCAGTTGTAGCCGTGATTTTTAAAAATCTGCAGGCCGGGCGTCGCGTTGGTGCCGTCCTTGAAAACGGTTCCGCGATCCTCCGCCTGCTTCAAAAAAGACAGGTCCGCGCCGAAGGCGAAATCGGCGGCGCGTAAAGAATTGTCCGCGACGGAGAACAGGAGAACCGTCGCCAGAGTTGTGGCGTAAAATTTCATTTTAGATTCAATCCGGTGATTTTGAAACTGTAAGCGTAATCGCACGGCTTCCCGGCAGGCAGGGTGATTTTTAATCCGCCTTCGTTCTGTGAAAATTCCAGCGCGCCCGGATGGCCGAGCAGTTCGACGCCGGAAACTTTTCCGATGCCGGAATTGGTTGTGGAAAGCGACGCGATGTTGACTCCGTTTGTCGGCCAGCCTAGCGAGATGGCGTAAAGCGTGTCGCCCTTGGTGGTGAACCGGATTTTGTCCTCGCCAAATTGCTTCCACGGGCGTGTGCCGTAAATCGCCTCGCCGTTCACGTCCAGCCACGCGCCGATTTGCAGCAGCAGTTTTTGCTGGTCGTCGGGAATCGTGCCATCGGCCCTGGGTGAAATGTTCAGCAGCAGCCCGCCATTTTTGCTGGTGCAATCCACGAGCAGCCGCACGCAGCCGTCGGCGGAGGCGATGGGGGAATTTTCCGTGTAGCCGAAGCGGTAAAGCACCGGCTGATCCACATCCCAAACGAAGCTCGTCAGATCCTTCGGCGCGCGGCTGCTGCGCTCGAAGTCCTCGACGCTGCCCGCGGGATAGGCGCCATCCTTGGTTTCGAGCGAGACCGGCTTGCCCCACGTCGCCGCGCGATTGTAGTAATACGCGGCCACCTTCAATTTGATCGCGTCGAACACGCGGCCGTTCACGCCGTTGTCGAACCACAAAATGTCCGGTTGATATTTGTCAATCAGCTCCTCGTTTTGTGCGACCCAGCTTTCAAGGAATTTTTCGCACGCGGCATCGCTGCGGTCGGCCACGCTGTAAAAATCCTTCCACTGCGGATCGTAAAGGTCGTTGGTCACGCCGGGCGTCGGCTGGATGAATGTGAAATGTTCGATGCCGTGGTTGGAGACGCCGAATTTAAGTCCCTGCTTGCGCACGGCCTTGGACAAATCGCCGATGAGGTCGCGGTGCGGACCCATTTTGACCGCGTTCCACGGGTTTACCTGGCTGTCCCAGAGCGCAAAGCCGTCGTGATGCTCGGCGGTGGGGATGATGAATTTCGCGCCGGCGTTTTTGAACAACAACGCCCAGGCATCCGGATCCCAATTGGTGGCGGTGAACATCGGAATGAAATCCTTGTAACCGAACTTGTCCGGCGGACCGAAATGTTCCGTGTGCCATTTCGTGATTTCCGGGTTGCCATACATGTGCTTTTCATACCATTCGCTGGCGTGGGCGGGCACGGCGTAAAGCCCCCAGTGCATGAAAATGCCGAACTTGGCATCGCGAATCCAATCGGGCATTGAATAGTTCGTCCGGATCGAATCCCACGTCGGCGCGAACGGCCCCGGCGGGGTCGCCGCGCCCGCTGCCGCCGCCTGCTCGACGATGGCGCGCGTGGTGTGCGGGCCGTCCTGTGCCAGCGCGGGGCTTAAAAAAACGGACCACAACAACAGGACGCACAGTGTTTTTTTCATTATCAATGATTTCGATCTCAAACAGCAAACGCTCAACGTCGCCGTGCCAGCCGACGGAAATCTGTGGGTGCGGATTTTGTCAATTTCCGGCGCTCATCAAACCGCCGGTGATCTGAACGGGTTTGGATTCAACCTTCACGGTGGCCGGCGCAAGCCCGTCGCGCGTCGCGGTCAGCGTGATGGTGCCGGGCGTCAGCGTGGAGCGGATGGCGACGCGGTTGATGCCGCACTCGGTGTCGAGATACAGGTTGTTGACGGAATGGGGGATGCCGCTGTTGTAGCCGCCGCGCCAGATGGCCGGGCCTTCGACCTTGAAATCCACTCGCGCCTCGTCGGTGGGGCAGCGGCGACCCTGTGCGTCCACCACTTCCACATCGTAAAATACCACGTCCGAGCCGTCGGCCTGCAAGCCGTTCGGGCCGGTGTGCGGCGTGAGCTTGATGGCTTTTGCGTCACCCGCCGTTTCAATTTCATCCTGCGCGACGGTCTTGCCGTTCGCGGTGGCGACGGCGGAAATTTTGCCGGGGGCAAATGCGATTTGAGGGAACTCAAAAATGCAGCCGTTCCTTGGCGTGGTGGATTTGCCCATGGACTTTCCGTTCACAAACAATTCCACCGAGTCGCAATGGTTCGCCGCAACGTAAATGGTCTTCACCGTGTTTGTCGGATACGTCCAGTGGCCGATGATGTGGATGTCCGGCGCGTCATTTTGCATCACGCGATAGACGTAATATGCCTGTTTCGGCAGCCGCACGGAATCCACCTTGCCGCTGACGCGGCAGACCTCGCTGCTGTCCTGGCGGCCATCGGCGTTTGAGTCCGACCAGTAAATCGAGGCGTAGCCCGACCATTTTGAGTGCGCCGGGTCGGTGTTAGTGATGATGTTGCTGAAGTAATCGTGATAGCGTCCGGCGGCGGCGACGCAGAACGTCTCCGAATTCCAGTGATAAGTGTCGTTCGGTCCGGGCTTGAACCCGAAAAACGGCGGCGAAAAAGCGTCCCAGAAACGGCGCGCGGCCTCGTCGCGGAAATCCTCCGTTTCGATGAGCGGCGCGCGGTCGCGGCGCTCGGCGCTGTAGGCGCGGAACATTTCTGTCGGATTTGTCAGCGCATCCGTGCGCGGGTCCTGACCGATCATGACACCGAAATATCCGGCAATAGGCGTGGCGGAGGGATCGTTTAGCGTGCGGCAGCCGACGACGCGGCCGCCGTTCGGGTCGAATTGCTTTTGCAGGTCAATCATCTCCTGCAAATGCGGGGTGGTGACGCCGTTGTTGCCGGCTTCCCAGAACAAAATGCTCGGGTTGTTGCGGAAATAAATCATCGAGTCGCGCATCACTTCCACGCGCTGATCCCATTGGCGTCCCTTGGCGTCGCCTTCCTTGTCGCCCGCTGGGCAGACTTCCACAATGCCCGCCTTGTCGCAGGCTCGCACGTCCACGGCCTGCGGCGAGATGTGCATCCAGCGGATGTAATTGGCGCGTGTGCTGCGGACCAGATTCGCGTTGAAGTCATGCATCCAGTCGGGATACGCCTCGCCCAGCCCGGCCCAGTCGTCCGCCGAACGCTGCGCGTAGCCGGTGAGCCAGACAAATTTATCGTTGAGATAAACGCCGCCCGTTCCAACGCCGCCCTTGAATTCCGCCTTGCGGAAGCCGGTCCTGATTTTTTGCACGTCCACGATCTTGTCGTTCACGGTGAGCAGGGTGTAAACGTCGTAGAGATACGGATTTTCGTCGCTCCAGAATTTCGCGTCCGCCAGTTTTCCGGTCGCCGTGAAAACTTCCGTTTCGCCGGTCACCAAATCCAGCACGTCGCTCTGGAATTTCGCGCAGACTTTTCCATCCGCCTCCACGACTACCGCCGAGAGCGTGATGGATTGCTGGTCGCCGGATTCGTTCCTCACCTGCGATTCAATGTTCACGTCGCAGGTCTTGTCCTGGATGGAGAACTTTGACGGATAAATGTAGGTGCCGATCGTCTTGAGATTTTCGTAGAGCGGCAGCGTCTGATAAACCTTGCCGGTGAGGTGCAGCACGATGTCGTGGTTCAAGCCGCCGTAATTCGGATTGAATGCCCGGCCCATCCACTCGTAGCCGGCGCCCGTTGCCTCCTCAACATAGTCGTTGCTGTTGTCCACCTTGACGGCAATGACGTTTTCCGCGTCGCCAAAATTCACAAAGTCCGTGAGGTCGAGGCCGCAGGCCGTGACGCCGTTCTCGAAACGGCCGACGAGCTTGCCGTTGACCCAGAACCGTCCGGCCTGTTTCAAGCCTTCAAATTCCAAAATGACTTTTTCGCCTTTCGCATCCGCCGGCAGCTTGAAATGCTTGCGATACCAGGTGATGCCCGTCCAGGCATGGCGGTCGCCGCCGCTGTGGCTGATGATGTCGGTGTAGGAATCCACGTCGTTGAAAGTGTGTGGCGCGCTGACATCCGCCCATTTCGAGTCGTCGAACGCGACCTGCTCGGCGTTGGTCACGTCCTCGCGGATGAATTTCCAGCCGGGATTGAAATTGAAAGTCGCGCGCGGCGACGCGGGCGGGGTGAACGGCCCGGAAGGAGCCGCCGGAGCGGCGGCAGCGGGTGCGGTGGGTTTGGCCGTCGCGTCCGTCGCGGCGGGTTTGGCGGGCTTGCAGCCGGCAAACAAAAAGAAGGCCAGTGCCGCGCAGCCGGCGGTGAGAGTGAGTTGTTTTTTCATTTTGTCATGTTGATGTTGAATATGTTTATGTGTGCGGCAGTCGCCGGAAATTCATTTTCAAACTTGAAAGGCCATTGGCCGTTACAAGCCGGGAATTCTCCGATTTTGGTGCCCGCGTTTTCAAGCAATTTCGGAAATCATTTGTGTTGGGACGCGGAATAAGCGTCGTTGCCATAGTCTTTGGACATTTGCGGATAGAGGTCAAAAAGACTGTTGGCATCGTAACGCCCGCCGTTCCGGTTTCTGAAACTGAAACGCGCGGGACGGTTGGTAGTGATCGTGCCGTCCTGGTTGGTGGTCAGGGTCACGCCGCCAAAGGGCTGGTTGAGGAAGTTGGTGCGCGGACGCGGTGGCGTGTTCAGTTGCGCGCCCTGGTTGATGCCGGTGTCGGTCGTAAAATTCGAGGCCTGTCCGCCGCCAGCATTTTTCCCGTCCTTGTCAAAAAGCGCCTCGCGATGCCGCGTCGGTTCCCAAATGAAGGTGCCGAGGCCCTTCTTGTCCGGCGTGTCGAACATGAGGTCGTTGATGTAGCGTTTTTGAGCGGAGTATTCGAGGACGAGCTGGCCCTTGTCGGGATAGCGCTTGGCGAGGTCGTTGAAGTTGGTCTGCCAGTCGCCTTCCTTTGCCTGCGCGTAGCACGACATGCCGACGATGTCGAATTTCACGCCGCGCTGGATCAAATTGTCGAGCCAGGGCCGCATCACCGCGTTGCTGCGGCCGAGGTGATGGTGCAGGGCGATTTTCGCGGAGGGATCCGCCTCTTTCGCGCCGGCGATTCCCGCCTTCAGCAGCATGGCAAAATTATCCCAGTTTGTCCGTCGTCCGTCGGGAAAAAGCATCCCATCCGAAATTTCATTGCCGATTTGCACCATGTCCGGCGCGACGCCGTTTGTGACCATCGCATGAACGGCATTGTAGGTGAAATCGTGAACCGCGTTGGTGAGATCGGAAAAATTCAAATTAGCCCACGCGGCGGGTTTTTTCTGGCTGCCGGGCGAGGACCATGTGTCGCTGTAATGAACATCAAGCAGCAGCCCCATGTTGGCGGCCTTCGCGCGCCTGGCCAGCGCGACGACGTGCGGCAAATCGCAGAACGCCTCGCCCTGCCGCATTCCCGAGTAGCCGCCGGGCGCGCCGGGATTCACGAACAACCGCAGCCGGATGTAGTTGAATTTGTATTTTTTCAGGATGTCAAAAATGTCCATCTGCACGCCGTGGTCATAATACTTTGCACCCGCCGCCTCGTCCTCCGGAATCCACGAAATGTCCGCGCCGAGGATGAACGGCCCGGTGCGCGCGTTTGTATTTTTATGTGGGGTGACGCAGCCGGAGTCCAGCCAGATGACGGCGATCAGCAGCGTGGAAATCAGCAGGGCTGCGGGCAGGATTCTGTTTTTCATCTGTCGGGCTAGCTTTGAGTTTCAGCGTTGTTTATATGGTTTTATCGCGGGTCCGCCGGGCCGGCATAACCCCAGTCTGTCACGCCGCCATTCCCGGCAAAAATCGTGTCCAGCACAATGCCGGGATCAACCATCCAGATTTTTAACGTGTGCAATCCGGGCCGCGTCAAGGAATGGACGCTCAAAGTCAACGCCGCGTTACGCAAAACGTCTTCCTGCCAAACACGGTTGTGCTCGTCCTGGCTTAACGGCAACGAAACAATTTGTGGTGGCGCGTTGTCAAACGCGATGGCGTAGCGCTGCGGCTTGCCGGTTTCGACGGAAAATGTCGGCAGCGCGCGGACGCTCACCTGCCAGTCGCCCGCGCTTTGAAAATTGATTTTGTATTGCAGGCAGGGTGATTCGGCTAAAATATTTTCCGGCTCGGCGCGAACCGCCACCGTCGCCGGGAAAACTGAAACCGCCTCGCCGTCGTAGCCGAGGCCGGTGATTTTCTGCCAGCGTGCGTCCTGGCCGGGAACAAATGCCGAAGCGCGTGCGGCTTCGATGACGACGCGATGGTTGTCTTCCACAAAATCCGCGCCAGAATTTGATTGGGCCGTGTTTGTTGCGAGCGGCTCCGCGATCTGAAGCGCTTTGCCGGATTCGGAATTGGTGCGAACCACCGGTCCGCGCGCCGGGGCGAGCAGCCCGTGCGGGTTGTCCGACATCATGCCGTGCCATTTGCCGCCGGCGATCTGGTTGTTGTAAATGTCCGTCAGCCGCTGAATTTCGGCCTGCGCCGTTTGCGCATTTGTCGGCGCAAGGAATTTTTCATTTGCCAGCGCGGCGCAGCGGACCGGATAACCGACCAGCTCAAAAAAGGCGTCATGGGTTTCCGGCGGCAGATTGCTTTCAATGGCGTCAACGCGCGCGGACAATTTTTGCCACGCCTCCAGCCGTTGCGCCACTTCATCGCTGGTGAAAAGGCTGGCTGGCGGAAATCCCATGTGCTCCGGCTTGCGCTGGAAATTCAGCCGGTAATATTCGGCCATGATGGAGGTGAGTTCGGGCGCGTTCGCCGCGCCGAAGTCGCGGGCGAATTGTTTTTCCAGCGGGCCGTAGGTGTTTGTGCCGTTCCACGAATGCGGATTCCACGCGAGCTTGAGGAAATATTCGATGTCGAGTTCCGCCGGCTTCAAATCCCCGACGTTGAGAATCCAAACCCTGTCCGCGCCATAATCGTAAGCCTTCGTCATCTCCTCGGCGATCAGCCCGGGCGCCGTGGAGCAGAGCCAGAGATAATCGTGCGGGCTTCCCCAATACGAAACGTGATAATAAACCCCGGCGCCGCCGCTGCGGGCGCGCTCGCGCGCGTCGGAAAATTCGCGGATGTAGCCGAAATTGTCGTCCGGCCAGACGAGTGTGATGTCGTCCGGCAAATTCGTCATCAAGCGGTAGAGCGGCAGCACTTCCTTGTAGGGGCAGAAAATCTGCGGCACGGCGGCAAGGTTGGTGTTGACCAGCCGCGAGAGCATTTCACGCTGGCCGGCGATGATGGTTTCGAGCCGCGCGGCCTTTTCGCGTTCGGTGCCGCCGCCGGGCATCGCGCCGTCGTGGATGCCGCGCATGCCCAACGTCCAGGTGCTGTCGAATTTTCCGTTTTCGAGGACGCGCTGCTCCCAATACTTCCGCACGCCGTCGGGATTGGTGACGTAGTTGTATTCGCCGAAACGGTTCGTGTCCCACTCGTCCACGTTGTCGCGGAGCATCTGCTCGCAATGCGATGAGCCCATCACGATGCCGTATTCATCGGCGAGGAATTTGTTGGTCGGATAAAAATTAAACGCCCGTGAGCCGGGATGCATCGCCGGCCAGAGATAATTCGCGTGCAGCCGCAGCAGCAGCTCGAAAATCTTCGCGTAGGTTTTGGGGCCGATGTTGCCGGTTTCCGGCTCGAACGTCTTCGACGCCCACGGCCGCAAACCCCAGTCTTCGTCGTTCAGAAAAATGCCGCGATATTTCACGGCGGGCGGGCCTTGCTTGAAAATGTCGCCATGCAAGGCGAGGATTTTTTTCTGTTTCTCCGGCACGTCCGCCCACCAATACCACGGCGAAACACCGATCATTTCCGACAACTGGTAAATGCCATAAATAGTCCCGCGCCGGTCGCTGCCGGCGATGACCAGCACCGCGTCCACACCGGGCAGGGGACTTTTTACGATTTGCAGGACATAACTTTCCCACGCGCCGCTGACGCCGCTTGTGTCCAATTTCCCCTCCGCCGCCAGCCGGTCAATGATTTTGCTGTTTCCGAGCGTGCCGATGATGATGCCGATTTTTCCGTCCGGCGAAAAGTGGTTTTCAATTTCCGGTTTCGTTCCCGTCACCCGGGCGAAGTCGTCCGCCAGATCGCCCGCCGCGCGAAGCACCGCGCGATTGTCGTTGGTTTCGACATAAATTGCCGCCACGGCTTTGCCGTCTGCCAGGGACAAACCACCCGCACCGGGCGGCGAATCCGCCACCGCGAGTTCAGTCGCGCGCGCGGACAGGCACGCGCAGGCGCAGGCGAGGAGAATGAGCAGGCGATTTGATTTCATTTTGTCGGTAAAGGTTTTGTGGCTTCGATGATGATGGAACCGGCAGTCAGCCCCGGGGCCGCTGCCGTCAAAATGATTTTACCCGGCAAGCCAGATGCCTTCACAAACGCGACGCACCGGCCCTGATACGCGCGCCGTTCGGTTGTCTGAAACGGCTCATGGCTCGAATTGTTCGCGTTGTCCACGGCGGCAATGATGCCCGGCCCGGAAATCTGGAACGAAATCAAATCATCCGCGTGCGGAACCGTGATGCCGTTTGCATCCACGATCTTTGCGCGCACGAACGCCACGTTGTCCCAGCCGGGCGAAAGTTTCCCGGGTTCCGTGGACAGGACGATTTTTGCCGGCCTGCCTGCGGTGCGCAATTCGTCGGTTGCGACGATTTTGCCGTTGTTGCGCGCGACAGCCTTCAAAACGCCCGGCGCGAACGATACCTCCCAGGTTCGCGGCGAGGCGTCGGCGTTGATGGTTTTTGCGCCGAGCGATTTGCCGTTTAGGAACAGCTCGACATCCTTGCAGTTGGAATAGACCTCCACGTTTTCGGCATGCGGCTGCGTGTTCGTCGGCGTCCAGTCGGAGAAGGAGGTTTGCGGGCGCCGGTCGGCGGCGTTGTTGGCGACGGCGTTGTCGGAGTTTGAATTCTCCCTGCCCGTGCGGCGCGCAATGCCAACCATCGGCGCATCGGTCCACCAGCTCTGCCGCTCAAAAGCCAGCGGCCTCGGCGCGGCGGTGCGGTCCAGGAGTCCGGCACCGCTGCAAATTACCGGCCAGCGGCGCGACTCGCCGAGATAATCCACGCCCGTCCAGAGAAATTGCCCCGCGTAAGGCGCGTGGTCGCGCAGCGCAACCCACGTCGCGCGGTCGTGGCGGTTTTCCGTGCCGATGATTTTGCGCGACGGCTTCTGGTCGTGTGCGGCGAGGATTTCGGTTTCGCGGTAATTTTGTCCGACCACGTCAAGCAAGTCCGCCAGGCCGTCCTCGTAATCGTGGCTCTGGTTCGGGCGGAACAATGCCTGTGTCACCGGACGTGACGGGTCGTTCGCATGAAACACTTCCACGAGTCCGGAGAGGATTTTCTTCGCCTTCTCCTGTTGTGGCGTGTCGTGGATTTCGTTCCCGGCGCTGTAAAGGATGATTGACGGGTGATTCCGGTCGCGGCACACGGTGTCGGCCACGTCAATTTTAGACCAGTCGTTGAAATACAGATGATAATCCGCCAGGCTGTTGCCCGCCAAATCGGGTTTGGCAACCGTCCAGCAGTCAAAAAGTTCGTCCATCACCAGAAAGCCCATGCGGTCGCACAAATCGAAAAAATCCGGCGCGGGCGGATTGTGCGCGGTGCGGATGGCGTTCACGCCCAGCTTTTTCAACCCCGCGAGCCGCTCCTGCCAGACCGCCAGCGGCACCGCCATGCCGAATGCGCCGCCGTCCGCGTGCAAGGCCACGCCCTTGATTTTGAAGTTTTTTCCGTTCAACCAGAAGCCGGTGGCGGCATCAAAATGCGCGTCGCGGATGCCGAAGGTTGTCGTGGTTTCATCCAGCGTCCTGCCGGCGGAAATGATTTTGCTGACGGCGTGGTAAAGCTTTGGGTCGTCTAGATTCCACAACTGCGGTTTGGAAGAAATCGTCTGCTGGTTCAACCACCACGCCCGCCAGTTTCTGGCATAGCTCGACCTGCGTTGCGAATCGGGCAGGATAATTTGTTGCTTGAGCGCGACAGTTGCGCCGTCGGCGATGGAGCAATTCGTCTCGATGGTGGCGACGGTGTTTCCATCCGGCGCGATGAGCGTGGTTTGCACCGTGATGTCGCGCGGCGCGGCGGATTCGTTTGTGACGGAGGTTTCAATCTGCACCGTCGCCTGCAATGCCGAAACCTGCGGCGTGGTGACGAACACGCCCCATTGCGGAATGTGGACCGGATCGGTGGCGACGAGCCGGACATGCCGGTAAATTCCCGCGCCCGCGTAAAAGCGCGAGGCCGGCTGCTCCGAAGTGTCCGCGCGGACGGCGAGGACGTTGTTGCCGCCGAAATTGAAATGGCCGGTGAGTTCGTAGCTGAAGCCGACGTAGCCGAAAGGCCGGTGGCCGAGGTGAAAGCCGTTGATCCATACGTCGCTGTTTTGCATCACGCCGTCGAACTCAATGAACACGCGCCGGTTCGCAAACTCCTTTGGCAGGGAAAAGGTTTTTCGATACCATGCCACCCCGCTGGGCAGAAACGCGCCCGCGCCGCCGGTGAGATTGGTTTCGGCAAACGGCCCCTCGATGCTCCAGTCGTGCGGCAAATCCAGCCTGCGCCAGCCGGTGTCGTTGAAATCGGATTGTTCCGCGCCGGCGGCGTCAGCTTTCAGGAAATGCCAGTTGGAATCAAAATTCTCAATCAGCCGGGCGTCCGCCGCGGTTGAATGCCTTGGGAGCAGTGCGAAAAAAAATGCCAACGCGGCCACCGAAATGTAATGCGCGGTTTTCATTTGAAAATAGACGCAAAGCATCCGGCAAAGGTGACAGAAAAACAACCACTCAAACAGGGTGGTGGCCATTGCCGCGCCGCGCCATGACAACGAAACGCGCCTCGCCGGGTTCCGGCGATGTTGTCTCCGGCCTTTTTCCAGCGACGATGGTTGACAAAATCATCAAAAACGGATTATTCATCAAACTTGACCAGTGCCAAATTTATTCAAATCCGTAATGAGTGCCGCCGCTGACATCAAAGCTGTTTCGACTGGTCACGCGCCAAACGGCGTTTCACCGGTCTTGACCGAAGTCGTGCAACTTTCCGATTCAACTGCGCTCACGCCCCTCCAGCAGGCCTGCATCATGCGTTCGCTGCTTTCGCCCGCTGGCGGCCATTACATTCAGCAGATGGTTTGTGAATGGGCTGAACCGTTGCAGATCAGCGCATGGAAACAGGCGTGGGATTTTGTGGCCGGACGGCACGATGCCTTGCGGGCCAGTTTCCGGTGTCATCTCAACGACGGACTCACCCAGCATTTTGCGGATGCGGTCACAGTGTCATTGAACGTCATGTCCGGTCCTTCGCCGGAGGTCAGCAGGGATCAAATCGTGTCCGACTTTCTAACGACCGACCGCGTCCGTGGATTCAATCTCGACTCCGCGCCGCTCTGGCGCCTGACCGTGTTTCCTTGGGCCAACGGTGAGGCCACCACAGTGTGGAGCTTTCATCACAGTCTGCTGGACGGACGGTCGCGCACGCTGGTCTGGCAGGAGGTCAATGCAGTTTATCGCGCTCTGCTTGCAGGAACGGCACCCGTGTTGCCGCCGGCCCGATCATTCCGCGAGTTTACAGCGTGGCTGCAGACAGCTCCAGTGGAGAAGGCGGCAGCTTACTGGCGCGAGCGATTGCAAGGCATACAGACGGCTGCCGTCCTGCCGTCCCTTTCACTGGTGCAGGATTACGCGAATGGCGATGCGCAGCCGGCAATGGAAACCCTAACGCTCACGCCTGCTGCCACAATTTGTTTGCGGAAGGCGGCGCAGCGACACGGCGTGACCCTGAACAATCTCGTCCAAGGAGTCTGGGCCCTGGTGCTCTCGCAGAGTCAGGCCGTGGAGGAAATTATTTTTGGCGCTGTGCGGTCGGGCCGTCACTGGACCGACGAGGATCCCGATGGCCGCGTCGGAATGTTCATCAATACCATTCCATTCCGGGTTAACACATCACCGTCACAGCCGGTTGGCGTCTGGTTGCAAGGGTTGCGTGCGCAGCAACTTGCCGCTCGCGCCGGTGAGCACGCTTCCGTCGAACAAATCCGCCATTGGTGCGGCCTGTCAGGTTCCACCGTCCTGTTCCGCAGCCTGCTGGTGTTTGAGAACCGCGATCCTTGCGAACTGTTGACAAACGTGCGCCAGCGAGTGCGATTTTTTGAAAAAGCGGATTTGCCAACGCTTGCGGCCAATGCCGGCACCACTCTTGTCCTCAACCTCAAATATTCGCCACGGTGGCATTCACCGGTTCAGGCGCGGGCGGTTTTGGAGCAAATCCGCGCCATACTGGAGACACTTGCCTCGGCCTCCGGAAATCAGCCGTTGAGGCAGCTCTCCATCCGGCTTCCGACGGAATGCCGACAATTCTTTGATGAGTGGCAGGGCCGTTCCACCCTCCGGCAGGAAATGCTGTTTCAGCCGGCTCTTGAGGTTCAAGGCAACCCCGCCCAAAGCGTGCAGGAAAAACCTTTGCTCACGGAGGCTGAACGTCATCAAATCTTGGTGGAATGGAACCGGACGGAGCGGGAGTATCCGCGGGACAAGTGTATCCACCAGTTGTTCGAGGAACAAGTGACGCGCACGCCGGACGCAGTGGCGGTGGAATTTGAAGGAAACTCGTTGACATACCTGGAACTCAACGTCCGGGCCAACCAACTGGCGAATTATTTGCGTTCGCACGGAGTCGGGCCGGAGGTTCTCGTCGGCCTCTGCGTGGAACGTTCACTGGAAGTGATGGTCGCCATCCTTGGCATTCTCAAAGCTGGCGGGGCCTATGTGCCGTTGGATCCTCATTTCCCGCAAGAACGGCTCTCAAAGATAATCACCGACTCCGGCATTAAGACATTACTGACACAAAACAAGCTTGAAAACACACTGCCTGTTGACGGGATAGAAATCGTCTGTCTTGACTCCGGCTGGAAAGCCATTGCCACGGAGGAGCAAGAGAATTTGCCAGGCGATGTGAAAACTGCAAATGCCGCTTATGTTATCTACACCTCTGGATCAACGGGCGAGCCCAAGGGGGTAGTGATCTCGCACGCGGCACTTGGAAGCTATACCGCTGCTGCAAGCGACATCTACCAAATCAACCCGCAAGATCGCATCCTGCAGTTTGCATCGTTCAGCTTTGATGCCAGCATCGAGGAAATTTTCCCCTGCCTTGCGCGAGGCGGCACGCTGGTCTTGCGCGCAGATGCGATGGTTCAATCCATGTCCACTTTTCTCGACCGATGCGCCGCCTGGAACATCTCCGTCTTGAGTCTGCCGACGGCGTTCTGGCATGAACTGGTTCTCGCCATCGGGACGGATGATGTGCGCCTTCCGGCGTCACTACGGCTGGTCATCATCGGCGGAGAACGCGCGCTTCCCGAGCGCGTCGCCCGGTGGAATGAGCATGTTCGTGGGAGTGTGCGGTTGATTAACTCCTATGGACCAACCGAGGCAACAGTGGTGACGACGGTCTGCGATCTAAATGTTGAAAATGCCCGGCAGGCACCCATCGGACGTCCCTTGCCCAACGTCCAAGTCTATATTCTCGATCCAAATTTTCAACCGGTGCCGATTGGCATCGGCGGGGAACTGCTTATCGGCGGGGGACAACTCGCGCGGGGATACTGGAATCGTCCCGAATTGACCAACGAAAAATTTGTTCCAAATCCATTCAAGCCGGGCGGGCGGCTTTACCGCACGGGCGACCTCGCCCGCTGGCTGCCGGATGGCAATATTGAATTTATTGGTCGGATTGATTGTCAGGTGAAGATTCGTGGGTTTCGTGTTGAGTTAAACGAGATTGAAGTGGTGCTGGGCGGGCATCCAGAAGTCGTCGCTTGTGCGGTGCTGGCCCAAGACCATGGTGCCGGGGACAAGGTGCTGACGGCTTTCATGGTTGGCAGGGAAACAACCGTGCCATCGGTGGCGTCGCTGCGGCAATGGCTTGCCGCGAAGCTGCCGGACTACATGATTCCATCGCGATTTATCGCGGTTCCGAACCTGCCGCTGAATACAAACGGCAAGGTGGATCGGAAGGCGCTGGCAAAACTGGATGGTGTGGAGCTGGCTTCCGGCATGGATTATCTGGCTCCGCGAAATGAGTGGGAGCAGAAACTGGTGGAAATTTGGAAGGTGGTTTTGCGCCGGGACAAAATCGGCATCCGCGATAATTTTTTTGATCTGGGCGGTCATTCCTTGCTGGCCGCCGTCATGGTTTCGAAAATCCATCGCCGGTTTGGGGTGGAAGTATCATTGCGCTGGATATTTGAGCAGCCCACGATTGAGCGGCTGGCAAACCAGCTGGCAGCCAGCGAAGATCAGCGGCAACCCCTTCAACCCATTCCAAAGGCGGACCGGCGGAAGCCTTTGCCGATGTCGTTTGGCCAGCAAGGAATGTGGTTGTTGCAACAGACATTGGCGGATCTGGCGACTTATAACGAACCCGTGGTCTGGCGATTGTCGGGCCGTGTGGATCGGGAAAGGGTTCGTCTGGCCTTGGCCGCGATTCAGGAGCGCCATGAAGTTTTGCGAACCGCATTGGTGCAACGAGGTGAGGACTTGGTGCAACGGATTGCGGGCGTGAAAGAAGTTTCGTTGCCGTGGCAGGAAGTGGATTTACGAGATGTGCCAGCCGGTCAGAAAGAGGAAGTATTGGCGGAGCAGTTGCTGGCCAAGGCCCGTCGGCCGTTTGATCTGGCGCAGGCTCCGCTTTGGCGGGTGGCGTGGATTGATCTGGCGGCAGAAGATCAGGTGTTGGCGTTTACCTTTCACCACAGCATTGTCGACGAGTGGTCTTCTCGGCTGTTCTTTCAGGAATTTGCAAAGCTCTATGCAACGAGCGGGCAGGTTGAACTAGCCGGACTGTCAGCGTTGCCAGTGCAATACGCCGACTATGCCGCATGGCAAAGACAGTGTCTGACCGATGAGTTGCTGGAGACGCAGCGCAGCTATTGGCGGGAACAACTCCGGGATTTGCCGCCGGCTTTGGAACTGCCGACGGACAAGCCCCGGACGCTTCAACCCAGCGGCCAGGGAGCGGTTCATGATTTTCAACTGACCGGCTCCGTGGTGACACAACTGCGTGAATTGGCGCACGAGGAAGGAACCACCCTGTTCACGGTGATGCTGGCCGCCTTCCAAGTCTGGCTGCACCGCTATACCGGGCAGACCGATTTGATCGTGGGCACCCCGGCAGCCGACCGCGACCGACCGGAGGTGCAAGCGTTGCTTGGACTTTTTTTGAATACGTTGCCCATACGTGTCAGGTTGGATGGAGGCCCTGGTTTTCGGGAAGCGTTGCGACAGGTGCGCACCATTCTTTTTGATGCTTTCAGTCACGCCGACCTGCCATTTGAGCAGATGGTGGAACTGGCAGTTAAGGAACCCGAACCGGAACAGCGGCTTCTCTTTCAGGTGATGTTTGTCTTGTTGGAGGAAGGGCTGTCTCCGTTGCATTTGGATGAGGCACAGGGCCGGCTCATGTCGGTTGGAACAAAGACAAGCAAAAGAGATTTGTGTTTTAACGTTCGAGCTGTGGGTGAGACATGGAATTGCCAATTGTGGTATGCCACCGACCTGTTCACGGCGGACAGTGTCGCGAGAATGGCGCGGCATCTGACGGAGCTGCTTCAGTCAATCGTGGAAAATTCTTTTGCCCCGGTCAGCCAGTTGCGATTCATGCCCGAAGCGGAACGACATCAAATCCTGGTGGAATGGAACCGGACGGAGCGGGAGTATCCGCGGGACAAGTGCATCCACCAGTTGTTTGAGGAACAAGTGGAACGGACACCGGATGCGGTGGCGGTGGTGTTTGAGGAGGATTCACTGACCTATCGCGAACTCAACATCCGGGCCAACCAGCTGGCAAATCATTTGCGAGTGCTGGGCGTGGGGCCAAGCACACTGGCAGGCCTCCGCGTTGAGCGTTCCATTGAAATGATTATCGCGCTGTTGGGGATACTGAAGGCGGGCGGGGCATATTGGGCGCTGGAGGAGAATCTGCCTGAAGACCGAATCCGGCTGATGCTCGCCGAAGCGCAACCCCGTGTGCTGATCGTCCGCAGAAAGTCAGTCAAGCATTTGTCCACTCTTGTTGGCAAAGATACGCCGGCTGGTGCTGTTAGGATCGCCGCAATCGAAGATTTACTGGAGTCGTCTCCGAAAGAATTGATTGCCAGCGCGCCGCCCAATCAGGCAGGCGATCCGGCTTATGTATGTTACACCTCCGGCTCGACGGGCCGACCCAAAGGCGTGGTTGTGCCGCATCGCGGGGTGGTGCGGTTGGTGAGGGGGGCGGATTACGTTTCATTCAGCGCGGATGAAACATTGCTGCATTTGTCGCCGCTGTCTTTTGATGCGTCCACCTTTGAAATCTGGGGCGCATTGCTCAACGGCGGACGGGTCGTCCTGATGCCGCCGGGGCCGCCCGCGCTTGCAGAAATCGGCGGGGCCATCCGCCGGCATGGGGTCACCACGCTTTGGCTCACGGCGGGTTTGTTTCATCTCATGGTGGATGAGCGCCTGGATGATTTGAAACCGCTTCGACAGTTGCTGGCGGGTGGCGATGCACTTTCACCGGAGCGGGTGCGCAAAGCCTTTCGAGCACTCCCCGATTGCCGGATCATCAACGGCTACGGACCCACGGAGAACACGACTTTCACCTGCTGCCACACGGTGGAAGACGAACAGGCGTTGACTCCAAGAGTTCCGATTGGACGTCCGATTGCCAACACACAGGTTTATGTCCTGGATTCGCATCAGCAACCGGTGCCGGTGGGCGTGACGGGTGAACTGTATGCCGGTGGCGACGGGGTGGCGTGCGGCTATCTCCACCAACCGCAATTGACCGCCGAACGATTTGTCCCCGATCCGTTCAGTGGCAAACCGGATGCCCGGCTCTATCGGACTGGCGATTTGGTCCGCTGGCGATCTGACGGCAATCTGGAGTTTCTGGGACGGCTTGATTCGCAGGTGAAAATCCGCGGCTTTCGGATTGAGTTGGGAGAAGTTGAAACTGTGCTGCGCGCCCAGCCTGAAGTCCGCGAGGCGGTAGTCATCGCACGCGAAGATTCGCCAGGCGACAAGCGATTGGTTGCGTATCTCGCAGCCAATACCGGGGACAAGCCCGATGTCCTGACCATGCGCACGCGACTCGCGGAAAAGCTGCCGGATTACATGATTCCGTCGCGGTTCGTAGCGGTTCCGGCCTTGCCGTTAAATCCGAACGGCAAGGTGGATCGCAAAGCCTTGCTGGCAATGGAGACTAGCAGCAGCGGCGATGCGCCAAGTGCCGCCAGCCAGCCCATCAATCTTCTCGAATTGGAGTTGATCCGCATCTGGCGGCGGCTTTTCCAGCGGGAAAACATTGACCGGCGGGACAATTTTTTTGCACTGGGCGGCCACTCGCTGTTGGCAGTGCGGCTGGCAGCGGAGATGGATAAGCGTTTCAAATGCAAGATTCCCATCGCGACACTGTTTCAATCGCCCACAATTGAATTGCTGGCCCGGCGTTTGACTGATGAAAATTGGGCGCCGGCGTGGACCTCGCTGGTGCCGCTGCAGTCGCAGGGTTCCAAGCCGCCGCTGTTTCTGGTTCACGGTTGGGGTGGGGACGTATTTGTCTTTTTGGATCTCGCCAGGCTGCTGCCTCCCGACCAGCCAATCTACGGCATTCAGGCTGTCGGACTGGATGGCAAGTCGCCCCGTCACATCAGCATCGAGGAGATGGCCGCCCACTACGTCAAGGAAATCGTTTCATTTCAGCCCGATGGTCCGATTTATCTGGCGGGATTTTCCATGGGCGGGGTGATTGCCTATGAAATGGCCCGGCAGCTTCATCGGCTTGGCCGGCGCGTCGCCATGCTCGCGCTTTTGGACAGCGAACCCACCGGCAAAACGCCGTGGGTTTTCTATGGCATGGCGATGGCCGTCTATATTCCAAAACGCTGCTGGTGGCATTTCCGGCGATGGTGGCGTTTGCCGTTTCGTGAGCGGTTCAATTACATTCGCGGTCGTTGGACGGCGCTCCGTTATTGGATGGTTCGGAACCGTTCCCGTCCGCCGCTCATAACGGCCGCGCCGCAACAAACCGGTGAGCGGCTGGAAGCGTCCCTCGGCACCGATTATTACCGTGCGGTCGCGCATGCCTACCAGCTCCGCCCGTATCCGGGTGCGGTGGATATTTTTGTCAGCGATGAATCCAATCCCGCGTGGAGACTCTATTGGCGGCACCTGGTGCGCGGCGGCGTTTCCTTCCACCGGGTTTCCGGCGGGCATCTGCAGATTGTTTTATCCCCGGACTACATGCCGGAGATGGCAAAGTCGTTGACGACAGTGCTTCTCCGGGCACAGGAAAAAGAAGCGCGCGTGGTTTCTTCCCGCGATGAACATTCCCACGCAAATCTTGTTTCGTGAATGGGACAACTCCGCCCTCGCGCGGCGTTCGGCGGCTTCTCTCGGCGGTGACGAAGTTCAGGTGTGGCTGGCGACGATGCCGACAGACGAGGCGGGCCTGAACGCGCTTGCCCTCACGCTCAACCCGGACGAGTGCCAACGCGCCGAACGGTTCAGCGTGAGCGAACCGCGCCGTCAATTCGTTTTTGGCCGCAGCGTGCTGCGGCAGCTTCTTGGGGCGTGTCTGAATGTCGAACCGGCGGCTTTGGTGATCTGTTGTCATCCGCACGGCAAACCTTTTCTTGACGCGGCCGGCGATCTCCGTTTTAACCTCTCGCATTCCGGCCCGTTGGTGGCCGTCGCCTTGGCGCGCGGGCGCGAAGTGGGCGTGGACATCGAATCAATCCAGCATTTGGACGATTGGCCGCTTCTGACCGGACGGATATTTTCGCCGCGCGAACTGGGCGAATTGAATTCCACTCCCGAACCGCAACAACGGATGGCTTTCTTCAACGGCTGGACGCGGAAAGAGGCGTATCTCAAGGCCACGGGCGAAGGATTGACTGATAATCTCTCCGCAGTCGAGGTCACGCTGGCGACCGGGAAACCCAAGCTGCTTGGATTACCCGCCGGGCCTGAAGCCGCGAGGCGGTGGGCAATCCGCTCCATCCCGTTGCCGCCGGACTTTGCGGGCGCGGTCGTTTTTGAAAAATGCCCGGACAGCGGCGCGGCAAGTCATGGTTGGTTTCGGCTGTCCGAATAATTTCCCGATCATTTGGGCGTGCCGATGGAGCTGGGTTCGGTTTTGAGGGCGAGCGCGGGAACTTCCACAATTTTCACATCGTTGATGGCGTGGTCGGCGGGCAGATTTTCTCCCGACCAGAGTTTCTGCGCAGTCCAGCGTTCCGCCGGTGCGCTCCAGAATTCATCCGTTGGCGGCAGGCCCAGCGGCAGCAAACCCGCGCTGCACAAATACAGGCTGCCCGTGGAAATATACGATTCGCCCAACGCCGGTTGATGTCCGCAAAAACCGATTTGCAGCCAGCCGCTCGCGTCAAACGTTCCCGGGGCTTGGCTCAGAGTTTGGATGATGGTCGTCAACGCGCAGCGCACCTGCGCGGGCTTGATTCGTTCCGGCAGCTCGTGCTCCAAGGCAACCAGGGCCAGCGTCTGGAACGCGCCAAACCGATACGTCGTCGAACGGCCCAGGGAGGGAAAGGTGCCGTCCGGCACGATGAGCCGTTCCTGGATTTCGGCGTGCCGTTTCGCGCGTTGCAAAACGATTTTCCGCGCGGCGGAAAAACGGGCATCGCGCCTTTTCAGGACCGCAAGCACGTCCAGCAACATCGGCTGGATGACGAAGCTGTTGTAGTAATCGAAATGGAAAAACTCGCCATCGGAATAAGCTCCGTCGCCCACATACCAGCCGAGCATTTTGCGGACGCAATCTTCCAGCCGTTCCGGCAGCGTCGGTTCGCCAAATTCCAAAAGCGTTGCCTCGATCATGGCCGCAAACATCACCCAGTTGTTGCGGTCCGGCGTGGCGATCTTGCGTGTGGATTTCAGCGCGGCAATGGTCTGCGTTTTGACGCGCGGCTCCAGCGGTTCCCACAAGGCCCCTGGCGCGCGCAAAAATCCCTGCGCCAGAAATGCGGCGTCCACCAGCGGTTGTCCGCCTGTGGTGAAATTCATGAAATCGGGCGATTGCGGATCCGTCGCTGCGTCCAGAGACGACCGGGCGAGCGTCAGAAATTCCTGCTGCAACTTGAGTTCGTCATCCGCCGGATGTGCCAGCGCGAGCCACGGCGCAATGCCGCAAACCAGCCGGCCAAACGCCTCGAGGTGGGTATAGGCTTCGCGCTTCGCCCCGGGTTGTGCCTCAACCGGCATTTGTTTTTTTAGTTCGCGCCGCGACAAATTTTCCAGCACGGGCCGTGCGATTTTTTCAAGAACGGCAACCCAGACACGCCGGTCGGTGCCTGAAGATGGGATGGATGGCGGTTCTTCCGCCACCGCCGGCAGCGGCAGCCCGGCGGCGCCCAGCACGCCCAGCGCGGCGGCGGACTTGAAAAAATCGCGGCGTGTTTTCATTAAACAAGGCGAAACGGTGCGCATAGTTAAATTGTTCCGCAATTCGACTGCAAGGCATTCTCGCCGGTCAAATTATCAGCGCTGCGAAACCTGTTGCGAACGGGCATTTTAACCCATCAAAAGCAACAAATGGAAGGCGCTTGTTCGGTTCATCCGGGAAGTTGGGGTCTGGACAGGTATTCCCGCTACTGGATTGCGATGCAAAATCGCCAAATCCAGAGCGGCGCATTTAGGAAACGGACGTGGCGATGGCTGTTTGCCCCTCTCGAAGCAAAGCCGCTCTGGATTTGGCGATTTTGCACGGCTACTGCCTTTTCCGTATGCCCCATTCCCCCTTTGAGACAAGCTTTTACGGCCAATTCTGGAACGGCACAAATCATTTAGCGCTCTTCATGCCTTCAGACCCCAACTTCCCGGATGAACCCAATTTCGCTTATTTGGTTGATCGAAAACACGGTTTGCCATGCTTTCGCATTCAAGGAAAGGCAACTGTTGTCTCCGGTGGTCAAGTGCATGAGGTTCCTCCGGGTGGAGGAACCTCAGCTTTCTTTTTGAGAGCCATTCAATCGTAAATGCATTTTTCAGTTCATCTCCTGCAAATGCTCCCGCAAACCGATGGTGACAAAATGATGAAACGGCACCCTGTAGAATTATGCACCATAACCGGCAATGAAAAATGGTCTGAAGCTGCCAGTTTAGGGCAAAACTAAACGGTAGTGCCTTAATTTGAAATTCGGCTAAAGAATTTACAGTTTAAGCCAGCCAATCGCTCTCTTTCCTCCAAAACGTCCAAAACGCAGAAAATGTGCCGATTCTGCACCCTAAAAATAAAACGTTATTTGTGTTGCATTCCGGCGGATTAGATGCTTAATTAGTGGCGTCCCAAATGTTTGGCGACATAATAACATTATGAAACTGAAAATTGGAAACATTGAAATCAGCGACATTTCGCTTGAAGAATTGGATACACTGGTGGGCAGGTATGGCGGGTCGGGGGCCGCAAGAAGCGATCAGCCCGATGTGCCGGCCAAGACAATCCAGCCAGATTCGACCGGGCACGCCGCGCCGGATGCAGTTATACTGCGCAAATTGGTAGATGCTCCAGACGGAATGCCAATTAACGATGTTGGTGCCTTGCTTGGGCGGCGCGGTAAAGCGGCTAGGAGCGCAATTCAGCAATGGGCTGTGCGGGTTCGACTTGTTCAAGATTCAAATCTTGAAGCGATAGAATACCCGCGCGTTGGATCAAAGAGGAATGCTAGGCTGAAGCCTGAATTTAGAGATTTGGCAAAGGAGATTCTTCAGCGTGGCACAAATGGAAATTAAATGATTTCCCATCGGAATGAATCCAATGGGTAGCACACAACGAAAAATGTTATTAGTAATAGGGGGTTCGTGACGCCGCAACGGATCGCCAATAAATAAAACGGCTGACATGATTTCACTTTTGCGAGGTCGTCACGTCAGCCGCTAGGCTCACAATTTTGGGCGTGTAGGTTAATCGGTCAAACCGCCGTTGCTTTACACCTCGGAAATATGGGTCCGAACCCCATCACGTCCATAATTATGTAATACAAATACCACTGGTTGCGACATGAAGCAAGGACTTTCTTGCCCAATTTGATTGGGTCAATCCTGAAGCCTTTATTGCGGCGTCAATTGGCTTCCGTTCGTCCGGTGTCAGTCGAACAGAAATTCCAGGCGACCTGGCTTTGGACTTGGCGACCTTTGGCCTGCCTGCTTTTCTTATCATAAAATAATTGATGTAATACAAAAATAGTTGTTGACGTAAAGATATATTTGTATTACATTTATGTCAACAAAGAAAGCGATATGGCAAACATTCTAAAAACCGAAAAGAAAGTGGCAGTCATTTCCATGCTCGCCGAAGGCACTAGCATCCGCGCCACGGAACGCATTACGGGCGTGAACCAAAACACGATAATGAGCTTGAACCGCCGTGTCGGCGATGCGTGCAAGAAAATCATGGATGAGAAAATGCGCGGCCTGAATTGCCGCAACGTCGAGATTGATGAGATTTGGGGATTCGTTGGTGCGAAACGCAAAAACGCAGAACGCGCCGGAGCTTACGGCGATGTCTGGACTTTTATTGCGCTGGACGCTGATTCCAAGCTGATTCCGTCCTACGTTGTCGGCAAGCGCGACGCCTATCATGCCAAGATGTTTATGGATGATCTGGCTTCCCGCTTGGCAATGCGTGTCCAGATTTCGTCTGACGCGCTGGCGGCCTATCCCGACGCCTTTGAACGCAGTTTTGGCGCGGATGCCGATTATGGACAGATTGTAAAAACGTATTCCGTTACCCCTCTCGGTAGCGCAGCAGCCCCGGCAGCCGTCAGGTATAGCCCGGCAGAAGTTGTGAAGGTTGAACGCTCGGTTATTTCAGGTATGCCGGATGTGGCGCGGATTACTACTAGCCATATTGAAAAACAGAACCATACGCTGCGGATGCACTGCCGCCGCCTGACTCGACTCACGAACGCATTCAGCAAGAAGTTTGAAAACTTTCAAGCTGCGGTCGCGTTGAATTTCGTGTATTACAATTTTGTGAAAACGCATCTGGCAATCCGCATGACACCAGCTATGGCCGCTGGCGTTGAAAACAGCCATTGGACAGTTGCCGAACTTGTGGAGCGTTGTGGCGAATAAACGTGATTATCTGGCGCGGTTGCAGGCGGCCATTTCGCAGTTACACAATTGCGGAGCGGTTTGGCGTGAATCTGTGCCGGTGCATGAAGTCTTTCGCGGCAAAACGCTTTGGCGGGGCGATGTCGAGGTTTTCGATCTGACGGGGCATCCAAAGGCAAAACGCGCCTACGGATGGTCGCATCCAGATGGCGCGGACAATAAAACGGAACGGTTTGTTGCCGTGCTCGAAATTCCGCCCGTGGATTCACCGCAAACCGCTGTAAAAATGGCGATTTACAGCGATATTAAAAAAGGGCAAACAAAGGCTAATAAATGAGAAACGTCAGTCCTATCCTTATCGTCTCAATTTGGATTGGCGTTTGTGTATGGGCCGCATTGGACGGGCATCCTGCGGTTTTGTTTTTAATGGGTGGATATTTTTTGTTTTTAGTGTTTCCCGTTGCAATCGGTTGGATTTGGGAGAAATTCAAAAATAAGAAATCAAATTAAGGCACTACCAACTAAACTTGATATTTGGCAATGTCATTGCAATATTTCAACCATGATTCTTCGCAAGTATTATTCCGACCGGGTTAAAAAGGCCTTGGGACGGAATCCCGTGGTGGCCCTGCTGGGTCCGCGTCAATGCGGCAAGACCACGTTGGCCCGTCAGATGATTCCCGCCGGTCACCCGCAGTATTTTGACCTGGAAGATCCGGCGGTGTCCCGGCTTATGGAAAATCCCATGACGGCATTGCAGGGGTTGCGGGGGCTGGTGGTGATTGACGAGGCACAGCGTCAACCCGGCCTGTTCCCCGTGTTACGGGTGCTGGCCGATCGCACAGGGCAACCGGCCACTTTCCTGATTCTTGGCAGCGCATCACCCGAACTTTCGCGGCAGGCCGCCGAAACGCTGGCTGGCCGCGTTGAAATCATCGAAATGCGCGGCTTTGATCTCAATGAACTACCGGCCGGGGCGCAGGAAACCCTCTGGCAGCGGGGCGGGTTGCCGGCTTTAATCCAGTCCTGGACCGCGAATAATTTCCCAGCCTGCACGAGGCGCAGGAGGGCTTTGAGGTCATCGGTCACCCTGCACTGCGTAAAGTTTCGAGCCATGCTATGCAACGCACCGCGCTGGTGCAATAACGGGCCGTTGAATTTCATAACGCATCAATCAGGAGCGCCTCTTGTTCCATACCCGCATTATGATTTTCGATTAGCGCCAGCACGGTGCGCACTTCGGGGATCTGGCTCAGGCGTAATTTTGCCAGCAGCGACTGGGTGCTGGGTTTCTGGAGCAATTCGCTGTTGGCGTGGTGCGCGAACAAGTTCGCCAGATTTTCCGGCAAGTGGAGTTGCACCCGCGTGCCCAATCGCTCCCGCAGCCGGGTGAATTCATCCAGCCCGACCGGGTCGTAATCCGGCAAATGCAGCAGTTCAAAATCCGGCGCGGGTTGCGCCGCGAGCCAATCGAGCAGGCGATTGGAGGAGCGCCCGTGGCCGTAAAGGGCGAGACGCGGCGGCAATAGCAAGTGCTCGAAATGTGTGAACACCGCCGGGTTTTCCACCAGAGCACACGGACCATGCAACTTGTAACAGGCGGCGTCTTGGAGCAAAAACGAGAAGACGCCATGCGCGCGCGTTGCTTCCGCAATGGCAATGGGCCGGTCGGTCGAGTGCAGCAGGTCATCCTGCCAGGCGCGGATGGTGACGATTTCCGGGAGGTCACTGGCAAATGCCTTGGTATTGCGAAAGCGGCAGACGCCCGCGATGCGGCTGGACGCGCCCGCCGGCACGGGTGCGTTCGGAAAATGATGCTGGATGAAATCGCGAAAGGCTCCGGGGTTGCGCACGACCAGCCGCCGGCCGGCCCCGGACTTGTCTTCGGTGACAATGCCGGAATCCAACAACGGCGCAAGGGTGGCGAGAAATTCCCGGCTGCACGCGGAACGGGCGAGGGTGCCGGTTTCCAGCAAGGTGCGAGCCGCACGGGCGATGTTGGCATTCATACAGGGATGGCCTGGCGTTTGACGCCGACGCGATGTTTTTGCCGGAGGACAATCGAGCCTTTGCGCGGCTGCAGGAAATAGAGGGCATCCACTTCGCTGACGGCTTCCGGCGCGGCGGTGATGGCGATGAAGCCCAGTTTGCGCGCCGTGTCCAGGATGGCGTGGCGATTGGCCGGATCGAGAATCTGGATTTCATCGAGGAAGAACGGCACCCGGCAATCGTCCCGCTTTAACTGACTTTTCAGGAGCAGCAAATTGAACAGGACTTTGATGGTGACGGTGGTGCCGTGGGATTCAATCTGCTGGAAATCGTGGTAGGTATGCGCCCGGTCATCCGCGCCGACGACGGTGAAGCCGAGCGTGAACAGATCGGCGTAGCGCACCTGCGAGCTGACCTCCAGTTTCTTGCGGAAATTGATGAGCGCCGATTCGCGCTGCGGATCGTGCTCAAACAATCCGCCCGGCTCATACGCGGCGAGCCGGCGAATCCAACTCACGAGGTCGCTCTGTTCCAGCACCTCCATCTTGACGGCTTTCAAGTCGGACACCTGAACCTTGGCAAAATGACGATTGAGTTCATCGCGCGCGCTGGCGACATCGCCCAGCCGTTTCAAAATCTGGTCAAACGTGGCGCGCAAGGCGTGAATATGGGCGTTCCAATCCCGCATGAGCGCCGCCTCCTTTTCGGTGATGGCGTCCAGTTCTTCGCGCAGCAGGCGGACGGTTTCCACCTCGTCGGCACCGTGAAATTCCTCGCCGAACCAGCGTTCGATCTCGCCCAGATGATTATGCACCTCGTCGGTGAGGCGGGTTTCCTGATTTTGCTGGCGAAGGAACAGGGCGATGGCCGCGCCAAAGTCGTTGGGAATATCCTCCTCCGGGGTGCGGGCCTTGGCCGGATATTCGGGAAAGATGCACTGGTCAAATTCGCCCATGATTCTGCCGAATTCATCCTCCTGCTTGATAATGGCAGACTGGGCCGCCTCCTCGGCTTTCTCGGCTGATTTCTCGCTCACGGTCAATTTCTCAATCCGGGCCTTGGCAACCTTGATGGTCTCGTCAATGGTCTTGAATTCCTCCCGCAGCCGTTTTTCCTGCTGCTTGGCCTTCTGATGTTCTTCATATCGAATCAGCCGGCGGATCTTGCCCTCGCGCGTGTTGGTGCCGTCCAGTTCCTCCTGGATGGTCTTTTTTCTTTCTCCAGCGTTTCGCGCTGCTCGATGGCGGTCAAAATGTCCTGCCAGCGTTTGAGATTCTGGCGGTCATCCTCCAATCGCTCACGCACGGTCTCGACATTGGCAACCCGGGCTACCGGCGCGGCGACGCCCCGGAATGAAATTGTGACGTTATCGTCGTGATAGGCATCGCCGGTGAGTTTGGAAATCAATCCCCGCAGCGTGGCCAGAAGTTCCGGCCGCCGATGGACTTCAATGCTCCCAGCGGCGACGGGATATTCCAACAAATCGGGATTTAGCAGCCGAAAGAGCGGATTCAACTCGTCGTCGCTGAATTGTTTGCGCAGCGCGGTGACCACGACTTTGTCGAACCTGGCGATGGTCTGTTCCTTCTCGCGAACCAAGCCAGCAAAGATGTCGCGACGCTCGACCGCTTTGGCGCGCGGTTGATTCTCGGCGGAACGCAACTGGTCATCCAGTCCCCGGGCTTTTTGTTGCAGTGACTGGATCGCCGCACGTTCCAAGTCGGGCGTGAACTGGGCGAACTCACGGTCGCCGGCAGCAAGCTGTTTAAGCTTTTCGTCAACGCGCCCCAGCTCAACGGTGTAGTTTTCAGACTCTTCCCGGCGTTTGGAAATTTCAGCCGTCAATTCCGCAGCCAATTTGAACTGTTTGGCCTTTTCGTCCTGATGTCGGGCCAATTGCCGGGCGTGTTCGGTTTCAAATGCTTCCCGCTTGGTGTGCAGGTCGGTCCACCGGAAGATGAGTTCGCCACGCGTGATTTCCCGTTCGGCGAATTTATCCACGAGCCGGCCAACAAGGTCCTGATGTTCTTTGAAACGAATGAGCCGTTCGCGACGGGCGCGGATGCGGTCGTAATCCTCGCCAAACAGTTCGCGCGCATTCAACGCCAGCCGGTCCGGCGGGATGCCGGCGAGCATCAATACGCGGTCACGCATCTGTTCCTGGGCGATGGCACTCAAGGTGAGCAGATTTTTGAGTGTTTCACGAAACTGGTGATACTTGTCGGTATCGCGCAACGCGACAATGCCGAGACCGGGCGCACCCGCACCGTCGGGCGGCAGGAGCAATTCGCGGTGTTCCTCCGCGCTTTTGATGGCGCGGAAATTCTTCAATGCGAGACGGGCGCTGACGTCGCGCGGTGGCCGGACCTGATTTTTGGCATCGTAGAAATCGTCCGGCTGATACGGCCCGGAATAACAAAAGCGTTCCGGCTCCGCGCCGCTGGCCTTGCTTTGACCGCGCCAGCCGATAACACAATCGCCCTGCACGCCGGAACATTCGAAGAGCATGTAGCTGTATTCACTGGGAAAATAGAAGGCGCGCGTCTGCTCCCATTTGTAGCCGAAGTCCATCGTCCGCAAATCGTTCAAGTAAAGAAACTGGAGCGAATTGATGAGCGTGGTTTTGCCAGTGTTGTTGGGGCCGACAATCTGCAACGCGCCGGAAAGCTCCACTTCGGCGTATTCGTAACGCCCGGAGTGGATGAGGATAATTTTGCGTGGTCCGGTAGGCATAGTTTATGGCTTGGGGCCGGGAATGGCATCCGCGGCAGCAGGCGGCGTGGCGGTGGCCTGCGCGAGTTCGATACAGCGCGAAAATACGCGGTGAAACGGACGCAGAAAGCGGAATTCGTCCGGGCCAAGAATTTGCACCCAGCCAATCCGCTTCATCTGTTGCAAGATGGTTTCCAGACCCTTGGCATCATGAATCTCGACCTGGTGCAACAACGCGGCGTAGCGGTCGAAGGCGAAATGCGGCAGGGAGCTTATGAGAAAATTCTGGCCAAAGATGAAATCCTCCATCGGCTGACCTTGATTGGCGGCATGGTCCACGAGGATGTAGGAGAAGATGGCGATGCGCGGCAAGGTGTCGGGGATGGTCTCGGAATTTTCCGGGTCAAAGTAGAAAAATTCGCGTTCATGGCGAACCAGATGCAAGCCGAGCGGAGCAAAGTAAGCGGCGTAATCGTCGTAACGCGAGACGAGGGCGGAATAGAGCGGTTCATCGTCGGGGCCGAGATGCGCACCCCGTTTGAGCCGGTCAAAGATTTCGCCGAGATGGGGGATTTCAGTCATGTAGATTGGAGTTGCACTGGATTGGCAGAAAGCTGGCCGGTGGCGGTATGGTATTTTTTTGGTTTGGCATCGAGGAAGCAGGCATCAAAATCCGCATGGAAAACAAGCTCGGCCAAACCAGCGAGGATATCAGGCAGGCCCTTCTCGGGATGCTGCTGAACCATCCAACCGAGCAAGTCATCGAGCGGCAGGTTGGGCCGCACCAGTTCAGGCAAGGCATCGAGCCACTGCCGCCGCGCGAGCGCAGCCGGCGCACTGTCCTCCTTGTCCAAGTCCAACACGGGCGGCGGCTCGGGTGGATGTTCAACGATTCGCCGGAGGGCGAGGCTGATTGCGCTATCGCCGGGAACGTTTTGAATGCGGAGCGCGCAGATGTTTATGAGGGGAGTGGTGCCCCATGCGGACAAGCCTTCGTTCTGTAATTTTTGCAAGGCCAGGGCCGCACCCTCCGCAATGAGACTGGAGCGCCGGAGCGATTCGTAAAGCGGCTGGATTTCCTTGCGAGATTGGATGAACACGCGCAAGGCGTGCGTGCCCACGAGTCGGAGATGACGGAGATTACGTTCCAGAGCGGGGAGGTCGGTGAACAAAGCCTGTGCCCGTGCCTGTTGGAGCAGGCGCTCGGTCTCGTCGAAGGCGGCCCGCATCGGACCGTCGGCGCGAACCAATTCAATCATCGGTTCAACGTAGCGGTCCATCCAATAAACGATGCGGCGAAATTTATCGCGGACGGACACGCGATAGCGCTCGGTCTTGTAGTTGGCGATCTCGGTCAAAATGGCATGGTGGGTCTGGTCGAGGTCGGCGTAAATGCGACGGAGTGTCACGGTGATTTCGTCAAAGGCCAGTTTGACGACGGTGATGTCGTCGGTGGCCAAAGCAGCGGAGAGGCGCTGTCCCAAAGATTCCAGGGATTGGACATAGCCACGAATCAGCTCCGGCGTGGCGGGGTTCGCCTCATTTTGGAGATAGGCGAGCAAACCCGCCACCGGCTCAGCGAGTAAATACACGTCACTCCCAGGTTCAACGGGAACGAGAATCTGAAGCTCGCGCAGGTTGCGCCAGACTGTCTGGGGAAGTTCCTCCTGGTCAGCGGAATGAATTTTGACGAGGCGCATCAATTCCGCCTCGGAGAATTCGCCAGATCCCTCGGCCAACGCGCGCAACAGCGAGACATGGCGGCTACAGAAATTAAAGAAAGTTTGAGGGTTAACTTTCACAAGACATACGCCAGTCGTTTGAGTGTCCTGAGGCAATCATTGGAGGAGCGGTGTGGCGTTTGCCCCCGTTTGCCGCGTGACACCCGTCAAAAGCCGGTGCCGAATTTACAGAATTAGAGCAGATTTCCATGAAGCGGAAATTGATGGCGCATGATTATGCCGGTTCGCGCTTTGGGCAAGATTGAAATTCGCCGTGACTGAACAAACTCACGTTTCGCCTTCCCGTGTTTGCGGCGGTATTGATTTTCATGCGGACAGTATGACAGAGGGGGTGGGACATTGGCGGTCCAAGCGGAAAATTTTTTTGAGGGGCGAAATCAGAACGAGTGACCAATACGACCAGCAAAACCACGACAACCACCGGCGAGTGTGTTATGCGTATGTTATGCATTTCGGCCTCCGGGAGCATGAAAAACCGATTGAAGTCCTTATTTTAAGCGTCGAAATGAAGTTGGTAGCGCGCACGGGAATCGAACCCGTCTTTCAGCCTTGAGAGGGCCGTGTCCTAACCGATAGACGAGCACGCCAGCCGACAACCATCGTAGCGAAGCACGGCCTCCTGTCAATCGCAGCATGAGCCAATTTGGTTCATGGCATCGGGTTCATGCCCGGCGCAGCTTCGACGGTTTGGGGGACGGTTCCTTTGATTCTTGACTCTGGGCTTCCGACCCTCGACCCTCGAATCCCGACTGATTATGAATACCTTTCAGATCATTTTCACGCCAACGGCCGCGGCCGAGCTGGCGCGGATGCCCAAGGAATTGCAACTGCAAATCCTCGGCGAGTTTCGCGGTCTGCCGCAGCAGGTGCTCGGCACGGAACTGGACGAGTTCGGCAAGCTGGAGCAGGGCGGGCGCATCCTGCACCGCTTTCGCGTGGGCGATTACCGCGTTTATTTCGAGCGGCATGAGCTGGGCGTGCTGGTGCATCGCATCATGAGCCGGCACACGCTCAAGGATTTCCTGTTTCGTTCGGGGTTGAACACGGGCGAGGATGAGGCGCTTCAGGAAAACCCGAAGTTCTGGGAGCTGATTGAATCCGCCAAGGGCCGCTGACCGGCCCGGCCCTGTCTTTGTCTCTTCGCGAAAGGGTTACTCCACGTCTTCGCCCAGCTCGACGTTCCAGTAGGCGAGGTCAACAAAATGTTTCCAACTGTCGTGGTGGTGCAGGTTGAAATTGATCTGGACGAACGGACGCCATTTGGGCCGTTTGGGCTTGCGGATGAGGTGCAGTCCGGCCTCCTGCGGCGTGTGGTTGGCCTTCTGCGTGTTGCACTCGATGCAGGAACAGACGATGTTTTCCCATGTCGTCGGGCCGCCGCGGTCGCGCGGGATGACGTGGTCCAGGTTCAAATCCTTGCGGTCGAAAACGCGCCCGCAATATTGGCAGGTGTTCTTGTCGCGCTCGAAAATGTTGTGCCGGGTGAACTTGACCTCCTTCTTCGGCAGCCGGTCGTAAATCAGCAGCAGGATGATGCGCGGCACGCGGATGCGGAAGGAGATGGTGTGGACGGATTCCTCGCGCGACACGCCGTCGGAGAGGTTGCGCCATTCCTGAAAATTGAAGGTGCGAAACGAGCCGTCCTCGTCGTTGAGGACGACCTGCGCCTGGCCTTGAAACAACAACGTGAGTGCCCGGCGGGCGGTGCAGACATTGACCGCCTGCCATAACCGGTTCAACACAAGCACATGCTGGTTTAACGCAGAATTCATGGCGCAACGAGCCGAACGTTATCAAAAAAGGCGTTTCAGGTCAACCGCCCGCCGGCATCTCCCGGTTTTCCCCGTCCTCGTGTGACGATTTCGAGGACGAGATTGAAGCGGACCAGCGTTGCCAAACCGAGCGGCGTTCGGCTACTTTTCCAGCATGAAACGTTTTGCCGCAGTTTTGGGTCTGGTTCTCGCCGTTATTTTGCCGTCGGCGCGCGCCCAGCAAAGTCCCGACGACCAATACATCGCCATCTACAATCAGGTGCAGCAGGCGGACACGCTTCAGGCGTCCGGCCAGACGCAGCAGGCGCTAACCGGTTACACGCAGGCACTGGCTGGATTGCAGAGGTTTCAGAAAATATTCCCGGAATGGGATCCGGCGATCGTCAGCTACCGGCTCGATTATCTCGCGGAAAAAATCAAAAGCCTGACGGTGCAGCTTCCGGCGCCTCCCCAAAACGCGACGCCAACAAACACTCCGCCAGCGTCGGCACCGCCAAATGCCGTTGCCGGTGCGGCGCCGATGGCGGCCAATGCGGCTCCCGCCGCCGCCACGGACGCGGAAATGCAATTGAACGCCTTGCGCGCACAGGTTCAAAATTTGCAGGCGGAGAATGAGTTGTTTCAAGCCAAGCTCAAGGAAGCCCTGCGCGTGCAGCCGGCAACGGCGGACACGCCGGAGCTGTCCAAGGCGCGGGCGCAAATCCTCTCGCTGATGAAGGAAAACGACCTGCTGCGCGCCAGCCCGGCCGTCGTCGTCACCAACGCCGCATCGCCGGCGGAACTGCCCAGGCTGCGGCAGGCTCTGGCGGACGCGAACAAAAAACTGGCCGAACAAGCCCGCCTCGCCGACAAGCTGGCGCAGGAAAATCAAAAATTGCAGTCGGATGCCGGCATCAGCCGGCTGGAAAAGACGGCGTTGGAAAAACGTTTGCAGCAGCGGCAGGCCGCGGTGGAGACGGACGACGAGGTGAAGACGCTGCGTGCGCGGCTGGCGGTGGACGAGGCGCAGGCCGTGCCTTTCACGCCGGAGGAGCTGGCGCTGTTAAAATCGCCGGCCCCGGTGCCGGCGGTCGCCGCCAATGACCGCAGCCAGCAAAAATCCGTCAAGGAACTGCCGGGCGGCTCGGCGGCTCTGGTTGCCGAGGCGCAAAAATATTTTTCCAACGGGGATTACGACAAGGCCGAGGCCGATTACCGGCAGATTTTGCAGCGCGATCCGGCCAACGCGCTGGCGCTGGCCAATCTGGCGGCGATTGAATTGCAGGAGAACAAGCTCGCCGACGCCGACACGCACATCACCGCCGCGCTCGCAAAAAATCCGGACGACGCCTACACCCTTTCGACCTTCGGCTATCTGAAATTCCGGCAGGAGAAATTCGACGAGGCGCTGGATGCGTTGAGCCGCGCGGCGAAGCTGGAGCCGGCGAACCCGCAAATCCAGAATTATCTCGGCGTCACCTTGAGCCACAAGGGGCTGCACGCGCAGGCGGAAACGGCCTTGCGCAAGGCGATCCAGCTCGATCCCGGCTACGGCGCGGCGCACAACAATCTCGCCGTGGTTTATCTGGGTGAAAAACCGCCGGCGGCCCAGCTCGCCCGCTGGCATTACCAAAAGGCGCTCGATCTCGGCCAGCCCCGCAATTCCGATCTGGAAAAGCTGCTCGCGGACCTGGGCGCGCCGGTTGCGCAGTAACAAAATCATGGACTGCGGCGAAAGCCCGCCGCTCGGAAAGCGCGGCTGCGTCCGCGCGCGCCAAAATGCTCCGCCAAGCACTTCACGAACTGGTCATCGCCACGCGCGGTCGCGGCCTGCACGAGTTCACGCGCGAAGTGGAGCAGTGGGCGGAACGAAATCAATTCAAGGACGGCCTGCTGACGCTGCATTTGCAACACACGTCAGCCTCGCTGCTGATTCAGGAAAACGCCGATCCGGACGTGTGCCGCGATCTGGAGGCGTTCTTCCAGCGGCTGGTGCCCGACGGCGACCCGCTGTTCATCCACACGACCGAGGGGGATGATGACATGGCCGCGCACATCCGCACGGCGCTGACGGCGGTGAACTTGAGCATCCCGGTTAGCGGCGGCCGGCCCGCGCTTGGGATCTGGCAGGGGATATACTTGTGGGAACATCGCACGCGCCCGCATTCGCGCCGCGTCACGCTGCACTTCATCGGCGAATAATCTCGCCAACCGCGCCGACGGCTGGCAGCTTTCGGATGTTTTATGCGAGTCATTAAATTGTCACTTTGTGTCGCGCTGGCGGCGGTTTTCAGTCTGGTATTTGCCGCCCGCGGCGAGACGGCCACGAACAGTTTCGGTTTCGCCGGTCACGAGACTTATCCCATTGATGACGGAATCTGTCTGCTTCACGCGGCGGATTTGACCGGCAACGGCCTGAACGACCTCATCGTCGTCAACAATCTGCGCTCGAAAATCAACCTGCTTTACAACCAGACCGGCAGGACCAATCAGGCGGCGAAACCGGAGCGCAAGCTCGAAATCAACGAGCTGCCGCCCGACGAGCGCTTCCGCGTTGATTCCATTCCGACCGACGAGCGCATCGCCGCGCTGTCGGTGGCCGACCTCAATGGCGACGGCCGGCCGGATCTCATTTTTTACGGCGACGCGAAGGACCTGGAAATCATTTACAACCAGGGCACGAACGGCTGGAGCGAGCCGAAACACTGGCACATCGAGGACGGGCGCATGGACGCCAACTCGCTGGTGGTCGGCGATTTGAACGGCGACGGCCGGCCCGACATTGTCCTGCTCGGCAACAACGGTTCGCTTTATTTTCTGCCGCAGCAGGCTGACCACACCTTTGGCGAGCCGCAAAAAATCCCCTATTCCGGCGCGCCCGAGTCCGTGCAAATTGCGGACGTGAACGGCGACGGCCGGAATGATTTGCTGTTCGTGGATTTCACCAGCCTAACGCCGTTCCGTTTCCGGCTGCAAAATGCCGCCGGCCAGCTCGGCCCGGAGATTTATTTCAAGACCCAGCCCGTCCATGCCTACTGCGCGGACACGCTGGAGGGCAATTCACAATTATATGTTGTGAGCATCGCGCAAAATTCCGACCGCGCGGAAGTCTCGGAATTCACGCGCAAACCCGCCGAGCCGCTGTCGGGCAGCTTCCGGCGCGGGCAGTTTCAAGTCCTGCCGCTTAACAAGACGGATGCGCCGCAGCGCGGCGTGCTTTGGGCCGATGTCAATGGCGACGGCCGGCCCGACCTGCTCGTGGCCGAGCCGGAAAGTGGGCAGCTTTCGGTTTATTTGCAGCAGCCAGACGGTTCGCTCGCGCCGTCCCGGACGTTTCCGACGCTGGCCGGCGTGAGCCAGCTGGCGGTGGCGGATTGGAACGGCGACGGTCATGAGGACATTTTCATGTTGAGCAAGACGGAACGCGCCGTCGGCGTCACGGCGTTTGACCCGAACGGCCGGCTGCCATTTCCCACGCTCATCCCGCTGGATGGCAAGCCGCTCGTGATGGCCGTCGGCACGCTGAAAACCGGCGCGAAGCCGGTGCTGGCGGTGATTGTGGACAAGGACGGCCAGCGCTCGCTCGTGACGCGCACGGCGGACGGCAAAACGCGGACGCAAAAATTGAGCAGCAGCTTCACATCAAACCCGGCCACGCTCGCCATCCAGGACGTGAACCAGGACGGGTTGCCGGATTTGGTGGTGTTAAGCCCCTACGAAAAAATCAAGGTGCTGCTGCAAAAGCCCGGCGGCGATTTTGACGAGGAGG
>Ga0181534_10000205_pt1 | contig 42868 bp, 45 predicted proteins | sample PEATcosm2014_Bin_37_FD_119758 | JGI IMG/M metagenome (GOLD analysis project Ga0181534, IMG submission 119758) | Peatland microbial communities from MTU Mesocosm Facility, Houghton, MI, USA - PEATcosm2014_Bin17_10_metaG | ecosystem: Environmental > Terrestrial > Soil > Wetlands > Peat | place... | reverse complement strand
TAGCGTCAGCGTTGAAGGCGGCGGCCAAAAGACGACGACCGAGACTACCGCGCCCAAATAGCGGCTGATTTCGATCACTGCGCGCCGCCAATCTATTGCCCGCATTGAACCCTCACCGAGGCGGTTCGCGGCCCACACCAAGGATGCGAACGACAATACCATTGCCGTCTCCGGTCAATGCCAACCGCAGCATGTCTCCAAGAACCTCCCAGGAAACGTAGAAACCGCACGGCAACTGAAGATAAAAAGCACCATCCCCCATCCCCTGCCGGTTCCTCGGAAGGGGATTTTTCTGGAGGGTCAGAAGGAAGCCTCCAATCTGGCGGCGGGCGGCTTGATTGCAGTCAAGAATGTCCTGCTTGACTTCAGTGGCGACATCGAGTTCACAGGACATATGCGGGATGATACCACAGAGATATGTGGAGGTCCGCACGGCACAGCGGTCACTCGTCGCATTTCAGAAATATAGATCCGGCAACAAAATGGTAGCGCCTCATTCCCATCCATTTTCGCAAAGAACGCGAAAATGGATGGGCACCCAAGCAGTATTTTCTTGCCGGAACAATAGAGCGGAGACGCTTCAAGCGAGGTGGCTGCGCGGCCCGGCTTACCGTGCAGAAGCTGCAAAGGATTCATGAGCGGCAACCTCAACCGCTTCCTGTTTCGCGGGAGCGCTTTGCGCCAACTTCGCCTTTTGCTCCTTGATGACAGCCTTGCGGCTGAGCTTGATGCGATTGCCTTCGATGGCCAATACCTTTACCAGGACCAGATCCCCCTCGCGCAGTTCGTCCCTGATATTTTTCACAGGATGATCCGCGATCTCGGAGATGTGCAGCAGTCCAACGATTCCGGGAAAAATCTCGACAAATGCGCCGAACTCAGCCAGCCGGGCCACGTTGCCCAGGTAAATCTTGCCAACCTCCGGCTCCTCTGCCACCTCGACGTCTGGCTGCTCATCATAGCCGATCTCACCCAGAAATTCGCCGACGGGAATGTCGGAAGGCTTTGCTCCGCGCCGCGACTCGAATTTCTCTCGCAGTTCCTTGGGGAGATCGCGTCGAGGCACACTCACAACCGGCAGAAGGATGGCGTGATCTCCGGCGATCTCCAGCAGAAGTTCCCCACCCTCTTCGAGCGAAAGCAGCTCCATGCATCGCTTGGGTATCGTGACCTGACGTTTAGCTCCCAGCGGGAGCTTGAATCGCAACGGTTCCATGACGACTCCTGGAAGAGATTATAGCGGATTGGAGGAAAATCCGCCAATCCGCCAAAACCTCAGCTTTCCACAAAACGCAGCAAAAGCTGGAGGAAGAAGCCCGCCAGCAGCAAGACAAAGCCCGCTAAAGTCCATCGGAGGGCCAAAATGGCCGTCTTCCATTCTTCGTCGGTGAGCTTCAGCGCCGGAAATTCACTGCTGAACTCGACGTCGATTCGATGTTTTTTCAGCTCCTTGAGGCGCAGGAAGGCATCGCGCGCGAGGATAAATCCTCCCAGAAAGGTCAGGGAGTCGGCCAGTATCCCAAATTCAACGTGGTATCTGCCAAGCCAGCTCATAGAGGGATATTAGATCGCGCCTGCTGGCTCAGTCTATTCTGAGCGCCGCATCCCTTGCGCGCGTCTACTGGATGAGGCCGGAGCGTGGTGAGCGCGGCGGGCCGAAGCTGGTAACCTTAATACTGAGAAGTACGCCCTGGGAGAGCCGGAGTCACTGGTCTCGATCCTTCGGGCCACCGGGCGGGCAGAAGCATGGCGGAGTTCATCATCAAATTGGCCGACGAGCGCGGCCGCGTGCAGGAGCAGGTGCAGTCGGCGGCCACCGCCGAGGAGTTGCGCGCCCGCTTTATCCATGCCGGCTTCCATGTCTTTTCCATCCGCACACGCTCCGGCTTTGGCATTCTCAAAGGCGGCAAGGTCAAGCTGGAACCGTTTCTGATCTATAACCAGCAGTTTCTCACGCTGATCCGAGCTGGGCTGCCGATTCTGGGTTCCATCCAGATGCTGGCCAAGAACCAGAAGAACGCGCATTTTGCCTCGCAGTTGGACGACGTGGCGGCGCGCGTCAAGACGGGCGACTCGCTGTCGTCAGCTTTCGAGGCGCAGAGCGGTTTTCCTATCATGTACACGACCACGCTGCTGGCCGGCGAGCGGTCGGGCAACTTGCAGGAGGTGCTGGAGCGCTACGTCAGCTTTCAGCGCATCTCGCTTACGTTCCGCAAGAAGCTGCTGGCCTCGCTGATCTATCCCGGCGTGCTGCTGACGCTGGTGGGCGGGCTGATGTTCTTCATGTTCGTCTTTGTGGTGCCGCAGTTTGCCGTGCTCTATGACCAGATGGGCAACAAGCTGCCGGCGATGACAATGGACCTGCTGGCCTTTGGCAAATTTCTCAATCACAATATTCTTTGGATCCTTCTGGGGATGGCCGCGGCGGGTTTTGGCGGCTATCGCTTCTCGATCACCGAGCGGGGCCGCGACTTCATCGACGGGGTCCGCATCAGTCTGCCGGTCTTTGGCAAGATCTGGCTCAAGTATCAGGTGGCGCTCTTTGCGCGCACGCTCTCGACGCTGCTTACCGGCGGCCTTTCGCTGGTGCCGTCGCTGGAGACGGCGGCCCGCTCGATCTCTTCGCGCCGCGTCTCCAGGGCGGTGATGAGTTCCATTACAACCGTGCGCGAGGGCAAGCCGCTGGCCGATGCGCTGATCCAGACCAAAGTTTTTCCGGATCTTGCCGCAGAAATGATTTCAGTGGGCGAGCAGACGGGAGCGCTGCCGCAGATGCTCAACTCGGTGGCGGAATTTTTCGAGGAGGATGTGGCCACCGCGCTTACCGCCGCGCTGGCGTTGATTGAGCCGGCGATTCTGATCGTGATGGGCATTGTGGTCGTCTTCATTCTCATTTCGCTTTATCTGCCGATTTTTTCGCTGGGTCAGGCAGGCGGAGGTCAGGGGTAAATCATGGCAACAGGCGCAACTCTCGCAGTTCCACTTATGGCCGGTCAGGACGAACGCTCCCAGGCCGAGTCTCTGGCGCGCCGTTATCACGCGGAATTCGTTGACCTGAAGAACTTCAAGATTCAGCACGAGCTGCTGCGCACGGTTCCCGTCGAGCTGATGTTCCGCTACAACTTTGTGCCCATTGAGCAGCAGGGCGACGCGCTGGTGATCGCCGTCAGCGACCCATCAAGGCTGATGATTCTGGATGAGATTTCAGGCCTGCTGGCGCACCGCATCATTCCCCGCGTGGCTACGCTTTCACAAATTACCGACCTGCTGAAGAAGACCGAGCAGTCGCAGCGCGTACTCGACGAAGCCAGCGAAGGTTTGACCTTCGACGTTCTCACCGGCGAAGAGAATGCCGACGAGAATATCTCGATTGAAAAGCTGACCAGCGAAGAAGATATCAGCCCCATCATTCGACTGGTTGACACGACGATTTTCACCGCACTGGAGCGCCGCGCCTCGGATATTCACATCGAGACTTACGACGATTCCGTGCATGTAAAGTACCGCATCGACGGCGTGCTGCAAGAGGCGATGGCGCCGATTGCGCGCGAGCATCACTCGACGATTCTGAGCCGCATCAAGATCATGAGCGAACTGGATATTGCCGAACGCCGCGTGCCGCAGGACGGCCGTTTCCGGGTGCGCTACAAGACGCGCCTTATCGACTTCCGCGTCTCCATCATGCCGACGATTCACGGCGAAAATGCCGTGCTGCGCGTACTGGACAAGGAGTCGATGAGCGAGAAGTTCCACAAGCTCACGCTTGATGTGGTTGGCTTTGCCGATGAGGATCTGAAGCGCTTTCGCCGCTATATTCGCGAGCCTTACGGCATGGTGCTGGTCACGGGGCCGACCGGCTCCGGCAAGACGACGACGCTGTATGCCGCGCTCAACGAGATCAAGAGCGACGAAGACAAGATAATCACCATCGAAGACCCGGTGGAGTACCAGATTCGCGGCATTACGCAGATTCCCGTGAACGAGAAAAAGGGCCTGACTTTTGCGCGCGGCCTGCGCTCGATTCTGCGCCACGACCCCGACAAGATTCTGGTGGGCGAGATCCGCGACAACGAAACGGCGCAGATTGCGATCAACTCCGCGTTGACTGGGCACTTGGTTTTTACCACCGTCCACGCCAACAATGTTGTCGATGTGCTGGGGCGCTTTGTGAACATGGGCGTCGAGGTCTACAACTTTGTCTCCGCGCTGAATTGCATTCTGGCTCAAAGGCTGGTGCGCACTATCTGCGAGCACTGCTCGCGGCCGGTCAAGTACACCGACGCCGAATTGATTGCCAGCGCCATGGATCCAACTGAGTGGCGCGGCTTCGAGTTCCGCGAGGGCGCGGGCTGCATGGAGTGCGGCGGCACCGGCTACCGCGGCCGCACGGCGATTCACGAATTGCTGGACTTGACCGACCCGATTCGCGAATTGATTCTAGCCAAGAAACCCACCTCCGAGGTGCGCAAACTGGCGCAGAAGGAGGGCATGAGTTTTCTGCGCGAGTCTGCTCTGGACCGGGTGCGCCGCGGCTTCACCACGCTCAAAGAGATCAACAAAGTTACGTTTATCGAGGCGTCGCGATGAGGCGAGTTGTCAGTTGTCAGTTGTCGAAGTTTTTTGGGGAGATTCCGATGACTTGCGGCGATGGAAGATTTACAAACCTGGGATGCAGAACTGATGGCTAAAAGCTCGTCGCAAAAAAAATCGAGGGAACAAAGATAGTGAATTCGATTCTCAGCAAGGCCAAATTCGGTTCTCAGCCTGGCGCGCGTCCGCCGGCGGCTGTCGAGCTTTCGCCGCAGGGTGTGCTGGCCGCCGCGACGCCCGCTCCGGGGCAGCCGGCGGTCTACGCCTTTGAGCCGCTGCCGGAAGGCGCGCTGATTCCCGGCATCGGCGAGCCCAATCTGCGCGCGCCGGAGGTGGTCTCGAACGCCATTCGCACGGCGCTTGGGGAGGTGTCGCCGCGCACCCGCGCCATTACGCTGGTGGTGCCAGACACCGTGGTCCGCGTCTTTGTGCTGGACTTCGATTCGCTGCCACCCAAGCCCGCCGAGGCGATTCCGGTACTTCGCTTCCGGCTGCGCAAGATGGTTCCCTTCGAGGTGGAGCACGCCGGGCTGAGCTATCAGATTCTTGTGGAGAGCCGGACCGAATGCAAAGTGCTGGCCGCCGTGCTGCCCGGCCCGATACTGGCCGAGTACGAAGCCGCCGTGCGCCAGGCCGGCTTTGAGCCGGGAGCGATACTGCCCACCAGCCTTGCCGCTCTGGGCGCAATCGATTCGGCCGATCCGATTTTGACTGCCAACCTGGGCACGGTTGCGCTGACCACTTCCATCACGTACGGTCAGGATCTGCTGCTCTATCGCACCCTTGATTTGCCGGAGGACGATGAGGCTCGCCTGGCCGAGGTGCAGCGCGGCATCGCCGTGGCCGCGGCTTATTATGAAGACAAGCTGGGCGCGCCTCCGCAACTGCTGCATTACGCGGGCATTGGCGCGGGCGGCGAGAGCGCGGCTACAGACTTTGCCCACTGGATCTATGCGCCGGAAGACGTTGCGATTCCCGTCGTGGATCTTGCGCCGCGGCCGGAGACTGGCGCGGTTACGTCCTTGAGCGATTCGATGAGTCTGGCTGGCGTTCTGGGCGCGCTGGCGGGAGCGGCATAAAACCATGAGAATCACACTCAATCTCGCCACTCGCCCCTACGCCGATCTGAGGCCGGCTCTGAAGCGCCTGCGCATCGCGATGGCCGTGCTCTTTGTGCTGGGCTGCGGCTTGCTCTACGGCCTGCACGCGGTGCATCACAAGGCGGAAGAGGCTCGCGCCACTGAACAGAAGGTCCAGGCCAAGATCGACGCCATTCAACGCGAGCGCCAGGGCTACCAAGACCTGATGCGCCAGCCCGCCAACGCCGATCTGCTGACGCAGGCCGCGATGCTGAACGGCCTCTTCGACCTGAAGACCTTCTCCTGGACCCTCGCCATGGAAGATCTGGAAGTCGTCTTGCCCGGCGGCGTGCAGGTGACCACTCTCGAGCCGGTTCGCGACGCCAAGACCGGCAGCATTACATTGAAGCTGCGCGTGGTGGGACCGCGCGACCGCGCCGACGATCTGGTGGTAAATCTGGAACATTCCAGGCACTTTTTGCTGCCGCACATCGTGGGCGAGAGCTCGGAATCGACCGGCAACGGCGGCGCAAATGAAAGGCTGGAGCCGGTCAGCGCGTCGAATCGATTCAGTTTTGAGCTGGCCGCCGAGTACAATCCCGCGGTCCCGCTGGAGCACGCCGCAAAGCCCAAGCCGGAGCAGGAAACGCCCGCAACCGGCACATTTCTTAAAAAGCCAACGGCATCTGGCGTCAATGCAGTACCCAACGCACCAAGGCGTCAGGCTGCGCCGGTGAATCTGCCGATTCCACCGGCTGCGATGGTGCGCCGGCCCGGACCGCCAATGCAGCAGCCCGGCCGGCCCAATAACTTCGTTCGACCACAGTCCGGATTGCCGCCAGACGCCAATCCGCGGACCAATCCGCAGACCAATCCGCAGACCAATCCGCAGAATGGAGGTCCGCGATGAGCAGCCCTCACACACCTTCGCTCTGGCGGGAGCGCCTCACCTCGCCGCTCACATGGCACTTTGTGGGCTTTGGCATTCTGCTGGCCGCCGTCGTCGTGCTCTCGGTCCGCTTTGGCCTGGATTGGGCAGCCACCAACGGCAGTTCCACCGACGCGCTGCAAGCCAAGGAATTTCAGTTGAAGGCGCTGGACATGCAAACCGCTCCGCTGCGCGGGCTGGACCAGCGCGTCAAAGATTCTCGCGAGCAAATGCAGCATTTTTACTCCAAGCGCATCCCGCCGAATTACTCGTCGATCGACCGCCGCATTGGCGAGCTGGGCGTCAGCTCCGGTGTGCGGCTGGGCCGCGTGCAGTACTCGCAGGGCGCGCCGGGCACGGACCTCACGGAGATCTCGCTCGACGCGGGCATTACCGGAAGCTATCCGCAGATTATGCGCTTTGTGAACGGGCTGGAGCGCGATGAGATTTTCTTTGTGATCCGCGCCATGTCGCTGACCGGCCAGCAGGGCGGCATGGTGAATCTGCGCCTGCGCGTCTCGACGTGGCTGAGGCCGGCCGATGCGGCTGCCAGCGGATTGCCACCAACCCCACCGCCTGGCCAAGAGCCCAATGCGGCCGCAAAACCCCAGGGAAAGGAGGGTGAATAGTCATGGCCCTCCAAAAAGGAACGGAAAACAAGAGGCAGGTTTATATACTGGCCGCTCTTGGCGTGGTGCTGGTCTGCGTTGGCGGCTATGAGATCAAGGACAACTTCTTCTCGAGCGCTCCGACGGCTGCGCCGCCCGCTGTGGTTGTCCACACCGCAACCGCGCAGACGGCTCCGGCTGCGGCGCGGACGGTAACGCTGGTGGCCGGATCGGGAGGCCAGGAGGCGCAGAAGCTCTCCAACGCCGGCATCGATCCGGCGCTGCATCTGGACAAGCTGGCGCTCAGCGAGGATGTGGAGTATCTGGGGACGGGGCGCAACATTTTCTCCGCGGAGTCCGTGCCTGAGCCGGTGAAGATTGAGAATCCGGTGGCCAGCGCGCGGCCCGGCCAGACCGGCTATGTGCCGCCCTCCGTCACTGTGCCCGCGAAGCCCACGCCGCCGGCCATCGATCTCAAGTACTTTGGCTACACGCAGGCCAAGGACAAATCCTTCCAGGCATTTTTTGTTCACGGGGATGATATTTTCATTGCCCGCGCCGGCGAGATTATCGATCACCGCTACAAGGTGGGCGCTATTCTGCCGCTCAATGTGCAGGTCACCGATCTGGGCTACAACAATACGCAGACGCTGCAATTTCAGGCGAATTGAAAGGGCAGCTTACAGCTATTAGCTTTTAGCTTCTAGCTTTTTTTGAATTTCGGCTAGTTTGCCTGGGAGTAGATTATCGGTAGCCCGACATAGCTGCCGCTGCGATAAAACGGTTAGGAGCTAGAAGGTAGCAGCTAGAGGCTGAATGAAGAAGCTCCATCCAATTCGCCGCCCCAAGGCCTCTGAAGAGGGGTACATGCTGATTGCGGTCATTTTTCTGGTGGCGCTGCTGACGATTGCGCTTTCCGTGGCGCTGCCCAAGATGTCCAAGCAGATTCAGCGCGACCGTGAGCTGGAAACGATGAATCGCGGCAAGCAATATGCGCGCGCGGTTCGCATGTACTACAAGAAATTCGGCGGCTATCCGCCTAATGTGGATGTGCTGGTCAAGCCGGTCAACAACATCCGCTTTCTGCGCAAGAAGTACGCCGACCCCACCACTGGCAAGGAGGATTGGAAGCCGATTCCCGTGGGCATGAACAAAGCGCCGACGGTGATGGGCTTCTTTGGCAAGCCTCTGGGCGGAACTGGCGGCTGCGCGCAGAATGTCATGGGGGGAAATCCGACATCGGGCGGCTCGACCAACAATACAGGAAGCTCTGCCTTCGGCTCCTCGACGTTTGGCTCCTCGACTTCCGGCACGAACACAGGTTCGACAGACTCATCGAATACCGGCAGCGCGGGCTGCGGCACACTGGGCCTGACTCAGAGCGCGGGCACGCCCAACTCAGACGGAAGCACCACTACCGACCCGAATGCCGCCAATGCCTCCGGCACATCGAGCACTACTGGCTCAACGACCGGTTCGACGTTTGCCCAGATTGGCGGCGGGCCGATCATGGGCTTCTCTCCCAACAGCCCCAAGAAGTCCATGATGGTCTACAAGACCAAGAGCCATTACAACGAGTGGGAGTTTGTTTACGACCCGATTGCCGAGCAGTTGCTGGCGGCGTCGGGCATAGGCGGCGGCGGCAATACGGGCCTGCCGGGTAGCAGTGGCATTGGCCAAAATAATAACAACAATAGTAACAACAGTAATAATAACAACAATAGTAACAACAGTAATAATAACAACAACAGTAATACCAACAATAATAATAACAACAATATCAACCCAAATCCTTGGTCCCCCAACGGCAATCTTGCCGCACCGCAGTAGGTGCCTGGATGTTTTGCTATTTGGACTGACTTCACACGTTCAGGCACTGAGTTCAACAAAAAAGGCGTGGACCGGGAGGTCCACGCTACAGCCGGCCGGGAGGCCGGCGCTACAGGTTTTTGTTGGCGCTGCGGTTTTTGTTGGCGCTGCGGTTGTTGCTGGCGCTGCGGTTGTTGCTGACGCTACAGGTTTTTGTGGCGCTTGGAAGGCTGCCTAGCGAAGCGAGGCCAGGAAATGCTTGAAGCGGCGCCAATTGCTGGGGCGCGGGCCGGGATTACGGCGTTTCTCGGCCACCAGGTGATAGGCTTGCAGCCGATTGGTTTTGAATGCGTGGCACCCTCCCCATAAGTAAATGCGAAATGCCCGCCAGCGAGCCTCTCCCCAGCGGGCGGCGATCTGATCGTGGTTGGCGTCGAAGCGCTCGGCCCAATGGCGGATGGTGAGTTCGTAATCGTGGGTTTCGCGCTGCACGTTGACAAGCTCAAAGCCGTGGAAAAGTAACTCCTCAATCATGTCTTGAAGGGCCAGGAAGGTATGAGTGCCGTGCCAGATATGGCGGCGAGTGAAGGCGCTCATCTCAAACTTCTCGACGGTTGCAGAGGCATCGAGATAGAGCCGGCCGCCGGGCTTGAGCGCATCCCAGACGCGCTGGCAAAAGAGCCGGTAGTTGGGAATATGCTCGATGACTCCGTAAATTACCGCGTTGTCGTATTGCTGGACCGGATGATGATCGAGAATATCCTGCACCAATACTTCTCCGGGAAGATCTCGCTGGCGGATTAGATTGCGAATGTAGTTTGCCGAATCCTGAACCAGAGTGAGAGATGTTACATGGACCCCTCGCTCACCGCAATACTGAGTCACTCCGCCCCAGCCGCCACCAATGTCGAGGAGCCGTTGGCCGGGCTTCAGGTCGAGCGCGTCCCACATACTTTCAAGTTTGTGCACGGCGGCCTGCTCGACGGTTTCGTCGTCGGAGCGGAACAGGCAGTGTGAGTAGAATCGATAGGCTTGATCGATAAAACTTAGATAAAAATCGTCGCCGAGCGTGTAATGGTAGCCGATAGCGCGCTGGTTTACGCTGGCGGGCCGAGTCAGTAGCAATTCTTGAAGAAAATGCAGGCGGGCGGCCAATGGGGCGTGGTCAGATAGGCGGTCGCGAAGATCAAGCAGAGCCATCATGTCGCCTTCTATGTCGAAGTCGCCTTCAACATAGGCATTGGCCATGCGCGACTCATCGAGGCCCAGCCTCAAGGCGCGTTCATTGTGGACTGTGAGGCGAAAGGCGGGAGGATGACCTCCGAGGTTGAGTATCTCGCCATCAGGCAACCGCAGCTCGCAGGAAGCTCCCGTAGCCGCAAGCATCTGGGTAATTGCGTAGGCGCGAGCCGATATTCGGTTGATCGGGGGGGCGATCATCGTCGTCATAAATGGGTGTCTCCTTTCCGAGAACATAGCGTATAATACCCAACTATGATTGGGGATGGAAGCACTTTTTTTTCAATACGCGAGGGCACAAAGGGAGGAGCAGGAGCCGATAACTCCGATCCCTTCGCGGTCCCACCCTTTTCAAAAACGGATATTGCCGTGCATATTGCGGGCGGGCTACTGAATCTTACTTGCCTGGTTCTGGCCTTACTCTGGCTGACCGCTCATCCGGCATTGCTCGTCCAAGGTTGGTACTGGACACTTGCAGGGTTGGCGCTGGGTACTTATATAGCGGACTTTGTAAGTGGGCTGTTGCACTGGACCTTCGACACGTGGTTCAGCGAGGATTGGACTGGCGTGCGACGGATGGTGTTACTGGTCAGGGAGCATCACATCCACCCGGATCGGATCTTTCAATACCGTTTGTCGCATGACGCGGGGGTGCTGTCGTGGTTTGGGCTTCTGGTTTCAGCACCTGTTGTGGCCTGGGTTCTGACGCGGCCCGCTCCAGCGCCGTTCGAGGCGGGCATGGTGCTGGCGGCAGTTGTGGCCTCGCTGGAGATTGTTTTGATGCTGGAGTTCCATAAGTGCGGGCACCGGCTGAAGCGATCGGCCGTGGTGCGGGCGCTGCAATGGGGGCATGTGCTGCTCTCACCTGGGCAGCATTTGCGGCATCACTCAGGTCATCACGACCGCAATTATTGCATTATTACAGGGATCTTTGACCAAACGGCCGGGCGGCTGGGAGCCTGGCGGCTGCTGGAAAGGATTGTGTCGTACTTTACTGGATGGACGCCGCGCGAGAACGACCGCGTTTGGCTGCATCGATATGGACGCCTGCCGGGCGCTCAGAAGACGCCTGGGGGTCTTAGATCGCAGGGGCAATAGAAAGCTGAAAAGCTTGAGGCTGTCTGAGAATGTGAGGCTGAGAGGCCAGGAAAGATAGGAGGCTACGCCACGTTGATTTCATTGAGCAGATCGGGGTGGCGATCCAGCACCTTGAGGAGCTTCACCAGGGCCAAGGGCGGCTTGGTTTTTCCGTTCTCGTAGCGTGAAAAGGCATTGACGCCACCGCCGAAGATCTCGGCTGCCTGGCGTTGATCGAGCGCGAGCTTCTTGCGCACCTTGACGATGAAAGCCGGGTCAACGATGGCAGCATTGACTTGTTTGGAGAAGGCTTGCATCTGGCGCATGACACGCTCGGAATCCTCCTTATCGTGGATGGATTCGCCACAAGCCGGGCAGAAATCGCCTGTCGTTTTCAAAATGGCAGTTTCGCCCTTGTAGCTATAGGGGATGTCGCGGGTATCGTGAATCAACTCAGCCGCGCCGCAAATAGGGCATTTCATCTTCATAGCTCCTTAAAGGAAACAATAAGTACGTCGTCGAGCACGGTCAGTTTCAAATACACATCACCAACCGCGGTCTTCGGGCGGTAGACGTCTTGCCAGATGGTGTGGTCGGCATAAGTGGTCATGCTTTTGTAAAAGTCCGCTTGCTTGAGCGCCATTACCACGGCCAGCATTTCGGAGTAATTGAAGCCCAATGCAATTGCTCCGATACGCGCCGTCTGCGTGGTCCGCACCTTGCCAGCTTCGATCAATTCCTTGACGCGAGAGAGCTTGCAGTGCGGAGATCGCTTTTCCATAGCTATTATTAACCTAGTTGGTTATTTTTGCAAGCAGTACTTTTCTTCCCGCCCAAGCGATGGCGATGATTGAAATCATGACGCAGAGCCATGCGAAGAGGTCGCCGTGAGCGGTGTAGAAGGTGACGTCGCCGCGGAAGCCGTAACCGGCGGGCAGGGCATCCACCTGGTGGCGGGGAATGCTCTGGCGGACGCGCCCATACGGATCGATGGCCGCGGTGACGCCGTTGTTGGTGTCGCGCAAGATCCAGCGGCGGTTTTCGATGGCCCTCATGCGCAAGATGTTGAGGTGCTGCCAAGGCGCGCTGGTGTCTCCGTACCAGCCGTCGTCGCTGATGTTGACGAGCACCTCGGCGCCGAGCTGAGAGAACTCGCGGACCTCGTCGGCAAAGGCCGATTCGTAGCAGATGAAAACGCCGTAGCGATGGCCATTCAGGCGGAAGACCTTGTGGCTGTCGCCGCGCGAGAAGCCGGAGACTCTGCCGGTGAGCTTGTGCGCGAAGAAAAGCAGCTTTTGAAAGGGCACGTATTCGCCGAAGGGGACAAGGTGAATCTTGTCGTAACGGCCGACGCGTGCGCCATCCGCGGCGATGATGAGTGCGGAGTTGTAGTCGTGCCAGGTCTGCTCCTCGACGGAGTAATCCTCGCTAAGGCTGCCGACGACGAGCGGCGCTTGCTCTTGCTGTGCAATGGCGGCAAGCGCCTGCTGGAAGCGCGGCTCCTGCTCGACAAAGGGCGCGGGCGACTCGGGCCAGACGACAAGGTCGGGATGCGTCGGGTAAGGCGGGCAGACGATCTCGGCTGCTGGCGCGCCGGTTTGCGGGATGCCGGCGATGTAGGTCTTGCACTGCTCGCCGGCCAGGCGCTTGAACTCGGCGATGTGCTGATCCCACTCGCCGGGGGCGAGCCAGCGGTTGTCACTGGCTACGTCGAGGTTGGGCTGGATGAGGACGGCGGTGGCGGTTGGGGCGGGGGTGGGCGGCGTAATTACAACTCCAGACGCTCCTCCAACCATCAGCAGAATTCCGGTCGCGCGCAGAAAACTTTGACCCCTGCGTCCGATATGAAAGTGGGAGTTCAGAATCAATCCGCCAGTCAACAGCGCATTGACAAAGACCAGCACAAAGCTGATGCCGTAGACGCCGGTCCAGGGCGCAAGCTGATTGACTAGCCCGTTGTCCACCTGCGAGTAGCCGAGCTGATCCCAGGGTACGGATGTGATGCGGGCGGCGGCGAGGTCGAGCGCGGCCCAGAGGATGGGCGCGAAGGCCAGGGCCCAGCGCGTGCTGCCCGTGGCCTTGCGCACCAGCGCGACGCCCAGGCCGAAAAGGCCGAAGTAAAGGCCGAGCACCAAACTGTAGCCGATGAGCAGCAGCGTGGGCGCGCCGAGCGGCATGTCGCCGTACTGGAGCATCACGTCGCGGACCCAGTAGCAGTTGCCCATGTACCAGAGGACGCCGCAGAGGTAGGCGAGGAGGAAACTTTGGCGCAGCGGCCTTGGCGCATCCGTTGAGGCCGGCGTGAGCAGCGCCCAGAGAAGCGGAACCAGGCCGAACCAGGCAAAGACGCTGCGCCAGGGCGGCATGGGGCCGGCCAACGGGAAGGGCAACTCGAGCAGGCCGGCGGAGAGACCGGCGGCGGCCCACGGCTTCCAGCTAGATTTCCAGGATGGTATCGGCATACTGTGCCGAGTTTAGCACTCGCGGTGCGGCAGATGGCGCTTGCGCGGCGCGGGATGATTGCCGCGGCCGGGTAATAGTTCTAAAAACTGTCCAAAAACTCTGTCTTGAAGGGTACGGGCTTCAGAGGCCGCGGAGGGATGTCTTTCTGGGATTTCAAACCCAGCACCGCCCCCTATTCCGCAGCCTGTAAAGTCATGCCCTGACAGATATCGACTCTTCTACCATGTCGATCAAACCACAATTAATTTCCCCGCATCTTTGTTCTGGCGCGGGGATGGAAGGCTACGAACCTTGTGCGAACGGGTAGCGAACATCTGCCGCACGCGGTGCTACCAGCCGCGGGTTTGGAGCTGGTCTTTCAGTTCTATTCCGGCGGCGGCCAGGCCTTTCATGGTGCCGGTGACTTGCTCGCTGACTTCGGCGAGGATCTTGGGGTCGTTGAAGTGGGTGGTGGCGATGACGATGGCCTTGGCGCGGGAGACGGCCTCTTCGCGCTCCTTGGGGTCGTTCTCGACATCAAGCGGCGTGGCGTTGCCCTTCATGAAGATTCCCGAGCCGACGAAGATGGCCTCGGCGCCGAGCTGCATCATCAGAGCGGCGTCGGCGGGGGTGGCGATGCCGCCGGCGGAGAAGTTGGGGACGGGAAGCTTGCCGGTCTGCGCAACCATGCGGATCAATTCATAAGGCGCCTGATGGTCTTTGGCGGCGCGGTAGAGCTCCTGCTCTGAAAGAACTGTCAAGGCGCGCATCTCGCTGGTGATCTGGCGCATGTGCTGGACGGCGTGGACGACGTCGCCGGTTCCGGCTTCCCCTTTGGTGCGAATCATGGCCGCGCCCTCGGCGATGCGGCGCAGAGCCTCGCCCAGGTTGCGCGCTCCGCAGACAAACGGAGTGGTAAAGGCGTGCTTGTCGATGTGATGAGCCTCGTCGGCGGGGGTGAGGACTTCGCTCTCGTCGATGAAGTCCACGCCCAACTCCTGAAGAATCTGCGCCTCGGCGAAGTGCCCGATGCGGGCCTTGGCCATGACGGGGATGGAAACGGCCTGCATGATCTGCTTGATGAGGCCGGGCCGCGCCATGCGGGCGACGCCGCCCTCGGCGCGGATCATGGCCGGGACGCGTTCGAGAGCCATGACCGAGGTAGCGCCGGATTCTTCGGCGATGCGGGCCTGCTCGACGTTCATCACGTCCATGATGACGCCGCCCTTGAGCATCTCGGCGAGGCCGATTTTAAGGCGCAGGCTAGTGGCGGCGGATTGGTTCTGCTTGGAATCGGACATGGAGCGGACCTCTTCTTGGAGGCGGTTGGCGGGCTGGATTGAGCCGGGAAACCGCGGATTGATCTTGTCTACCAGTGTAACAGCGGAGTTAAAAGCTAGTCAGCTAGTCAGCGAGTCAGCTAGTCAGCGAGTCAGCTAGTCAGCGAGTTAGCTAGTCAGCTAGTCAGCGAGTTAGCGAGTCAGCGAGTCAGCTAGTCAGCCTATCGGTGGGTTAGGGAGTTGGCGAGGCGAGTCTTTGCGGGAGCCAATCATTAACTTTCTCCAATCCGCCTGTCCTGTTTCTGGTCATCTTTCTGCTTGAATTCTCAGCGAATGGCAACGACACAAGCACTTCCGCCCACGCCAAACGCGCCGCCGATTGCCGCGCCTGCCCACCCGTCCGAACCTGCTCGGGCTGCTGAAGTTGCGATCGAAAAGGCGCTGGTGCCGGCTCCGCATGAACCGCTCGAGGGCGGGATGGTGCTGACCGGCGCGATGGTGCGGCTGCCGGTGGAACTGGATGTGGCGATTCCGGTGCGGGAGTTCCGGGTGCGGAATCTGCTGACGCTGGAGCTGGGGCAGGTGATCGAGACCGATTGGGCGCACGGCGAGGATATGCCGCTCTCGGCCGGCGATGTGCAACTGGCGTGGAGCGAGTTCGAGGTGGTGGATTCACAGCTTGCGGTCCGGGTGACGCGGCTGTTCTAAAGAACCAGGGGTTAGGGATTAGGGGTTTGGGATTAGGAAAGGCTGGCGGATGAAGTTTGACGGCGTGGCGAAGGGCGATGCGACGAAAGGCGAGGCGGTGGGCGGGCTTGCGGGCTGGCTGCTGGGACGGCTCAGGGCGCGCGGGCGGGTGCGGCCCCGGCTGGAACTGGTGGAGCGGATCGCGCTTGCGCCGAAGCAGTCTCTGGCGCTGGTGGAGGCCGAGGGGCGGCGCTTTCTGGTGGCGACATCGCCCGAGGGCGCGCCGGCATTCTATGCGCTGGATGAGCGGTCGAATGCTGCCCGTGCGCTGCCTGTGCTTCTTCCGCGTCAATCTGGCTCAGTCCGGCCGACGGCGAAAAGCGCCGCGAGGGTGTCATGGTAAGCGGCCTGGCTGGAAATTGGGTTCTGCTGACGGCGGCTGCGCCGGTGGGCTTGCCCGCGCTGCCTGATCTGAATTCGCGGCTGCATCCGGCGGATTCTACGCCGTGGACGATTCTGGTTGTTCTGACGCTGATTACGCTTTTGCCGGCGATTCTGATGGCGATGACGCCAATGGTGCGGCTGCTGGTGGTCTTCCACTTTCTGCGCCAGGCACTGGGGACGCAGACGGCGCCGTCGAACCCGACGCTGATGGGGCTGGCGCTGATGATGACCTGGTTTCTGATGACGCCGGTTCTGAACCAGGTAGACCAGGCGGCGGTGGAGCCCTACCGGCTGGGACAGATCACGGGTCTGGACGCGATCGACCGCGGGGCGCAACCGGTGAAGCTCTTCATGCTGAAGTACGCGCGGGAGAAGGATCTGGCGCTGTTTACCGCCGCCGGGCAGCTTCCGCGCCCCAACCGGGCCGAGGATCTGCCGATGCGGGTGGTGATTCCGGCTTACATGCTCTCCGAGTTGAAAGCGGGATTTGCGATTGGCGCGGTCTTGTTTCTGCCCTTCCTGCTGATCGATATGGTGACGGCTGCGATCACGACTTCGATTGGAATGTTCCAACTTCCGCCGGTAGTGGTTTCGACGCCGCTGAAGATTTTGCTGTTTGTGATGGTGGATGGCTGGAATCTGCTGGCCAATTCGCTGTTGAAGAGCTTTTGAGCCGTTGTTGCAGAGCTTTGAAGGGAAACGAAGATGACTCCGGACATGGTAGCCGAGCTGTTGCGCCAACTGATGAAGGAAGCCCTGATCCTGGCCGGTCCGCTGCTGATTGCAGCGGCTCTGATGAGCTTTCTGCTGAGCCTGGTGCAGACCTTGACCAGCTTGCAGGAGCAGTCGCTGACCTCGGTGCCGCGGCTGGGAGCGATTGCGGTGATTCTGCTGGTGGGGATGCCGTGGTTTCTGGCCCGGATGGGCAATTACACGATCACGCTGTTTACGGATCTGCGGCGCTATCTGGGGTGAAAGGGCAGCTTTTAGCTCTTAGCTTTTAGCTGTTAGCTGAAGGCAATGAGATGCGAACAGCAAGGCGGCTTAAAGGAATGGCTAAAAGCTAAAAGCTAAGAGCTAAAAGCTAAGAGCTGAAAGGAAACGATGCCCGATTGGACGAGCTTTTTGAGTGCGATGACGCTGGTGCTGGTGCGGGTGAGCGGGATGGTGGCCTTTGCGCCGTTCTTCTCCTCGACCGCGCTGCCGTTGCGCACCAAGGCCGTTTTTGTGGGCGCGGTGGCTTACCTGCTGGCTCCGCTGGTGGCCGCGCTGCCGCAGGCGCAGGTGACGGTCAGCTTCTCGGCGCTGCTGGGCGAGCTGGCGGTGGGGCTGGTCTACGGGCTTTCTTTGACGCTGCTGACGGAGATGATGCTCTTTGCCGGTCAGATCATGGGCATGCAGTTCAGCTTCTCGGCGGTCAATCTGCTGGACCCGACCTCATCGATTCAGACGCCGCTGATGGGCGACTTGTTTCAGTTGATGGGCACTCTGGTGGTGCTCGGCTCCGGCCTGGACCGGGTGCTTCTGGCCTCTCTGGTGCGCAGTTTTCGCGTGGCGCCGCTGGGCAGCTACGCCCTGGCGCCAGGGAGCGCTCTGCAGATTGTGCGCGCTGCCTCGGGAATCTTTCTGGCCGCGGTGGAACTGGCCGCGCCGGTGCTGGCGGCAACGCTTTTGATCGAAGTCGCGGTATCGCTTTTGGGCAAGCTGAGTCCGCAGTTGCCGGTGATGTCCTTGACCGTGCCGCTGAAGACTCTGACCGGATTCGTGCTGCTGACCGGGTCGCTGGCCTTGTGGCCGCGATTCATCGAAGCGCGCTTCAGCGGGCTGTTGGACATGGCCGAGCGGCTGATTGCCGGGCCGGGCCACGGGGCGGCGCAGGCGCTGGCCACTGGCTGGAGAGGATAGCCGATGCCCGGAGAGCCCACAGAACAAGCAACGCAGCACCGGCGGGAGAAGGCGCGCCAGGATGGCGACATCCTGCACAGCCGGGAACTGTCTTCGGCCGCGGGAACCTTGGCCGGGGTAATGGTGCTGGGTGCGCTGGGCAGCCATCTGCTGCTGGTCTGGCGAAATACCTTTGCCGGCTTTCTGGCGCTGGGCGCGGTAGCCCGCTGGGAGCCGGCCGAGATCCTGCCGACGCTCTACGCTCTGCGCAAATTGACCTTCGACCTGATCGGGCCGGTGGGCGTGATCATGGGCGCGGTGGTGGCGGCGGTGCTGGGGGCGGGCGTCTTGCAGACCGGCGGGGTGAACTTTCATGCCGGGGCGATCGGCTTCAAGCTGGACCGCATCAATCCTGTCTCGAATGTAAAAAATCTCTTCTCTCTGCGCGCCGCTGCCCGCCTGGCCAAGAGCCTGATTCCGGCCGCGGTTCTGGCGGTCTTTGCGGTGCAGCGGATTGCGCGGCAGATGACGCTGCCGCCGTTCTCGACTACAAGGCTGGAGATGCTGGGCACGGATATCTACGGCCTGCTGGTGGCCGCGGCCTGGCTGCTCTTCGGCTGGTCGCTGATTGATTACCTGGTGGAATGGCAGAGCCGGGAGACGCGCCTGAAGATGAGCCGCGAGGATATGCGCGACGAGTCCAAGGAGACCGAGGGCAATCCGCAGATACGGGGGCGCATCCGCAACCTGCAGCGGCAGGCTAGAAGGCGCAAGGTCAAGAACGATGTCTCGAAGGCCGCTGTTGTGCTCACCAATCCGACGCACTATGCCGTGGCGCTGAGCTTCGATTTTGCGACCATGGAGGCTCCCAAGGTGCTGGCCAAGGGGCGGAATCTGCTGGCCGAGGAGATCAAGGCCGAGGCGCGCTGGGCCGGAGTGCCGATCATAGAAAACCCGCCGCTGGCGCGCTCGCTCTACCGCTCGGTCGAGGTGGGCGGAGCGATTCCGGTGGATCTCTATGCGGCCGTGGCGGCGATTCTGGCCTGGCTCTACAAGCAGCGGCTGGAGGCGGAGATGCGGGACAGGCGGACGCGCGAGGCCGCGGCGCGGGCCGCGCAACAGCAACCATTTAAAGGAGGCCCGCGATGAGCACTGCCGCCTTGCCTGCCAATACCATGCACGCCCCGGCCTTCCTGGAGCGGCTGCGCGAGTACGTGCTGCCGCTGGCCGCGATCAGCGTGATTTTCGTCATGTTGGTGCCGCTGCCCTCCTGGGCGCTGGACTTTCTGCTCTCGCTCTCGATGGCCGCTTCGATCATTGTCTTTCTTTCGGCGGTACAGATCAGGCGCGCTGTTGAACTGAGCGTTTTTCCAACTTTGCTGTTGTTGCTGACGCTCTTCCGGCTGGCCTTGAACATCGCCAGCAGCCGCCGCATTCTGCTGCATGGCTCGGAGGGTACGGCGGCGGCGGGCAAGGTGATCGAGGCCTTCGGACAGTTTGTTGTCGGCGGCAATTATGTGGTCGGCTTTGTACTTTTTCTGGCATTGATCGCGATTCAATTCTTAGTGGTTTCTCATGGAGCGGTGCGCACCGCCGAGGTAACGGCCCGCTTCACCCTGGATGCGCTGCCGGGCAAGCAGATGGCGATCGACGCGGATATGAATGCCGGGCTGATCGACGAACTGGAGGCCCGCAAGCGGCGGCAGGCGATTGCCCGCGAGGCCGAGTTCTACGGGGCGATGGATGGCGCGGCGCGCTTCAATCAACGGGACTCGATGGCCACGATCCTGATTACCGGCATCAACATCATCGCCGGATTGCTGATTGGAACTCTCCAACAAGGAATCGAGTTGGGCGAGGCGGCGCGGACTTATACGGTTCTAACGGTGGGCGACGGGCTGGTCACGCTGATTCCTTCGCTGCTGGTCTCAGTCGCCGGCGGCATCACGCTGACCAGGGCCAACTCGGCCGGTTTGCTGGGCGGCGAGATCCGCGCGCAGTTATTGGCCAAGCCGGTGACGCTTTATTTGGCGAGCCTCTTCAGTGGGGCGATGTGCCTGATTCCGGGGCTGCCGAAGATTCCCTTCCTGACGGTGGCGGCGGCGCTTTACTTTGCCGCGCGCCGGGTGGCGGCCGCGCCGCCCGCGCCGGTGGTGGCCGAGGCCGGGGCTGCCGAGAAGAAGAAGCCCGGCGAGGCGGTCAGCTCCGATCTGGTGCAACTGCTGAAGCTTGAAGAGCTGACGCTCGAAATCGGCTTCCAGCTGATTCCGCTGGTTGATGAAAAGCAGGGCGGGCAACTGCTGAGCCGGGTCCGTTCGCTGCGCCGTCATCTTTCGGCGGAGATGGGCTTTCTGGTGCCTCCGGTGCATATCAGCGACAATCTGAGGCTGAAGCCGCGCGAGTACCTCTTTAGTTTGAGGGGCATGGAGATCGGGCGCTGGCAGACCGAGGGGACGCAGCTACTGGCCGTCAGCGGCGAGGCGAACCGGCGTCCGCTGGCCGGCAAGGAGACCAGGGAGCCGGCCTTCGGGGTTCCGGCGATCTGGATTGCGCCGGCTCTCGAAGATCAAGCCGCGGCCTCGGGCTACTCGGTCGTGAATGCGGTGACGGTGATTACGACGCATCTGGGCGAACTGATCCGCCGCCACGCCTGGGAGCTGCTGGGAAGGGCCGAGACCAAGCGGCTGATGGATTCGTTGAACGATAGCCACCCGAAGCTCATGGAGGAATTGGTTCCCAAGCTGCTTTCGCTCGGCGAGGTAGGCCGGGTGCTGGAACAACTGCTCCGGGAGCGGGTGTCGATCCGCGATCTGGGAACGATTCTGGAATCGATGCTGGAGACGGCGGCGGTGAACAAGGGAATTGTCGCGCTGGTCGAGGCCTCGCGCCAGGCCTTGGGCCGCCGTCTGATTCAACCTCTCTTGGACGGCGAGGGGCAGTTGCCGGTCTTGCTGCTCGACGGGCCTCTTGAAGAGGAGATTCTGAACACGCTTTCGCCCGAGCCGGGGCAGAGGATGCTGGCCGCCTCGGCCTCGCCGGGAACGCCGGTGGTGCGCCGCCTGACCGATTCTTTGAGGCGGCTTATCCCGGCGGCCTCGGCTGCGGCGCTTCCCGTGCTTTTATGTCCTAGTCCAGCCCGTTATCACGTCAAGCGTTGGCTGGAGCCGGTAATGCCGCGGCTGGCCGTGGTGGCCGCGGGCGAGATTCCTCCCGAGGTTCGATTGCGTCCGGTGGGAACGGTGCGGTGAAAAGGCGAAGAACAGCTTTCAGCTTTTAGCGATTAGCTTTTAGCTGGTTTGTTGGGGAGATAGGCAGCATTGCAGGAGTCGAAAACTGGCGGCAAATAGCTGAAAGCTAAAAGCTAAAAGCTAAAAGCTAAAAGCTAAAAGCTAAAAGCTAAAAGCTAAAAGCTAAAAGCTAAAAGCTAATAGCTAATAGCTGGCAATTGGAACAGAGCTGTGAAGGGGTGGAGATGGGCATGGAAGCGGCAAATACGGCAGGCAGCCAGAGAGTTGAGCGGCGGCGCGCTCCAGGAGACGGCTATCCGCCCGGCGGCGCGCAGCTTCCGGTGCTGACCGGCGAACAGGAGCGGGTTCTGCTCGAACACCTGCCGATCGTGCGCTTTCTGGCGCGGCGGATTCACGAGCGGCTGCCCCAGCATGTGGACATCGAGGATCTGGTCTCGGCCGGCGTGGTGGGGTTGATGGACGCGTTTTCGAAGTTCGACCCGGCAAAAAAGGTGCAATTTCGCAGCTATGCGCAGTTCCGCATCCGGGGCGCGATTCTGGATAGCCTGCGGACGCTCGACTGGAGCCCGCGCGAACTGCGCCGCAAGGGCCGCGCGGTGGAAGAGGCGATCCGGGTGCTGACGGCCAGGATGGGCCATGCGCCGGGCGAGGGCGAAGTGGCAGCCGAGATGGCCCTGGGCCTGGAGGAGTACCAGCAGTTGCTGGGCGACTTGAAGGGTCTGGAAATCGGCACGCTGCACATGGAGCGCAATGAAGATTCGGGCGAAGAGGAGCTGGCCTATGTGCCGGGCCGTCCCGAGGAAGACCCGTTGTTCCAATGTCTCAGGAGTGAGCTTGAAGAGCGGCTGGCCGAGGCGATTCAGAATCTGCCCGACCGGGAGCGGCTGGTGATGAGCCTCTACTACTACGAAGAGATGACGATGCGCGAGATTGGCCTGGCGCTGGGGGTGGTGGAGTCGCGGGTCTCGCAGGTTCATGCCTCGGCGGTGGCGCATCTGCGCGGCGCGCTGAAGGATCTGGCCTCGCGCGGGGCCTTTGACCGGCCGCGGGTGCGCAAGCCGGTGGAGCGGGCGGGTTAGGCAGGGACTAGGGACCAGGGACTAAAAAGCGGCGTAGCGAACACCGGCTTTTACCGACAACGGACAACTGTTTTCAAGAGGATAGAGCAAGCGATGGAAAAGACGCTCAGACAGGACGAGATCGACCGGCTCTTTCAGGCGGCGCGCAGTTCGACCTCGGAGGCGGCCAAGACCGAGGTGCGGGCGCGCGTGGTGCCTTACAACTTTGCCTCGGCGGGCGAGATTTCAACCGACCAGTTGCGCGCCATCTCGATGCTCAACGACCTGTTTGCGCGCAATCTGACGCACAATCTGGCTGCCTGGCTGAGAACCCGCTTCCAGGTGAATCTGGTTTCGGCCGAGCAGATTCCCTTCAGCGAGTTCCTGCTGCGGATTCCCGAGATCAGCTACGTATCCTCGGTCCGCATGGAGCCTCTGGGCGCGCTGGCCGTGCTGCAACTGGATCTGGCGCTGGCGCCTCCGATTATCGATCTGCTGCTGGGCGGCGAGGGGCGCGACGGGCCGCTGCGCGAGCTGACCGACATTGAGGAATCGATTTTGGCCAGTGTCGTCGAGATCATCTGCCGGGAGCTGACCGCGGCCTGGCAGCCGGTGGGACTGAGCTTCAACTTCGAGCGCCGCCAGATGCAGACGCAGGTGGCGCGCATCATGTCGGTCACCGAGAAGACGCTCTGCCTGAGCTTTGAGATCCGCATGCCGCACAGCTCGGGATTGCTGAATCTGGCCTTTCCGGCCGTGGTGGCGAATACGATTCTGCGCCGTCTGACCTCCGATTGGTCCCGCCGCCGCCGCCATGCCGGCGAGACGCGGGCACGGATGGAGGCCACCGCGCGCCGCATCCACTTTGGAGGCACTTTGCAGTTGCCGACGATTCGCTTGCAGGCCAGCGAGATCGAAAACCTGGTGCCGGGGACGGTGCTGAAGCTGGGGCTGGCCTCGAGCACGCTGCCGGAGTGGCGGGTGGGCGGCGAATTGCTCTCTTCGGCGCAAGCCATTCGCCAGGGAGCGCACCGCGCCGCGCGCATTGAGCAGATGGCGCCGGAGGATCAGCTATGAAGAGCTTTCTTGAGTGCTGGACTGAAGTTGCGACGGCGCTCTTCTCACAGGCGCTGGCCGGTGAGCCGGAGCTGGTCGAGTCGCTGCCCAAACCGATGGCTCCGGGGGCCTTTGGCTTTGCCGCGGTCATCTCGGGCGATGAGGAGGGCCGCTTTGCCGTGCTGCTGGACGCGGCGATTCTGGAGACGCCGCTGGTGGGCGAGGGCATCAACCAGAGGGCCGGCTGGGCGGAGTTATTGCGCGAGGTGATGGACGCGGCCTGCGGCGAGCTGCTGGCCAAGACCGGTAAAAAGTGCCGCGTGGCGAGCTTCGAGGAAATCGACGGAGAGAGCAAGCTCTCTCGCGCCTTTCAATTAAAGTCGGGGGAGCGGGCGTGGACGGTGCTGGTGCGGGACGAGGTGCGGGCGCCGAAGCCGGCCGCGGCTCCTCCGGCAAAGCAGCAGCCCGCCCAGCAAGCGGCCCAGCAGCCCGCCCAGGCGCCGGCCGCGGCATCGGGCGAGAATTCGCCGGGATGGTCGGCGGGCATTGAACTGCTGCTCGATGTGGAATTGGAGGCGGCGCTGCGTTTTGGCTGCAAGGAGATGCAACTGGCCGACATTCTCGACCTGGGGCCGGGCGATGTGGTGCAACTGGATCGCAACGTGGCTGATCCGGTGGATCTGATTGTTGGCGACAAGATTGTGGCGCGCGGCGAGGTGGTGCTGGTCAATGGCAACTTCGGCCTGCGCGTGACCGAGGTGGCGCTGCCCAGGAAGCGGCTGGAGAGCATTCGATGCCTATTCTAGGGCGTGAGCGGAGAATTGAACGAAGAGAGGCCGGGCCAGTTCCGGGGCCAGTTTCAGGGCCAGTTTCAGGGTCCGTCCAGTTGGCGCTGGCCGGAATCTCGCTTGCAGAGTCCGTGGAGAGGCGACCATGGATGCGCGGGCCGCTGGGGAGCGGGCTCTTTGAAAGCTGCGCCAATCCCGGCTGTGCCTCGGGCTGGCTGCATCTTTGGCGCAGCCGCACCATGCCGGTCTTTGAAAGCGGCTGGAACTGCTCGGCGGCCTGCACGGCGGCGCGGGTGGCGGCTGCGGTGCGGCGCGAGCTCGAGGGGCGGGGCGCGATGCAGGAGAACCATCGCCACCGCATTCCTCTGGGTTTGGTCATGCTGGAGCAGGGCTGGATCACCAGTGTGCAACTGCGCGGGGCTTTGGATGCGCAGCGCACGGCGGGAAGCGGGCGGCTGGGCTACTGGCTGGTGCGCCAGCAGGGAGTGAGCGAGCAGTTGGTGACGCGGGCTCTGGGCTTGCAGTGGAGCTGCCCGGTGCTGCCTCTGGACTTTCACGATGCCGAGGCGCTCAGCGTGCTGCTGCCGCGGCTCTTTGTGGACGCCTTTGGCGCGCTGCCGCTGCGCGTGGCGGCGGGCAAGCTGCTGTATCTGGGCTTTGAGGACAGATTGGACCCGGTGGTCTCGCTGGGCGTGGAGCGGATGACGGGGCTCAGGGTCGAGAGCGGCCTGGTGCGCGAGTCGCTCTTTGGCGCGGCACATGCGCGCATGTTGAATGCGAAGTTTCCCTCCGTGGAGCTGATCGAGGCCAGTTCGGAGCCGGCTTTGGTGGAGGCTTTGGGGCGGGCCATCGAGCGGGCGCGGCCGGTGGAGTCGCGGCTGGTGCGGGTGCATGACTGCCTGTGGCTGCGGATGTGGCGGCGGGCGCAGAGCGGTCCGATGCCGGAGCGGAGCTCGATTCAGGATCTGATCTGTTCGATCGGCGCGCAGACCGGGATGACTCCCTGAGAAGGGAGGTTTACGGCGGTTTTTTGACAAGTTTACTTTGCTGCGATTTGTTTCTCATGGGTTGGCGGGAAGAGCCGATAAAGGGTGTAACAGAGGAGCCTGACATGAGTGAAGTTCGAACCCTGATCGTCGACGATTCCTCGGTGATGCGCAAGATTGTGGAACGCGCTCTCCGGCAGGCGGGCTTGGACCCGCTGGTGGTACTGGAGGCCGGCAGCGGCACCGAAGGCCTGGACGTATTGAGACTCCACAAGGTGGATCTTATTCTCTCCGATATCAATATGCCCTCGATGGATGGGCTGGAGTTTCTGCGCCAGATTCGGGCACAGAATCTGGCTGATGGGACACCGGTGGTGATGATTACGACCGAGTCGAGCGAAGAGCATGTGAAGCAGGCGATTCTGGCCGGCGCGCAGGGATACATTCGCAAGCCGTTCACGGCCGAACAGGTGAAGGAACGGGTCTTGCCGTTGTTGAATGCGGCATAGCCGGGAGGCAGCCTGTGCTTTTAAATGGTGTGCGGGACGCTTCGATCGCTACGGCGCGAGGCGGCGGCAGAAAAGGAATGGAGCCTACGATGACGCTATCGTTGCGAGAGTCGGTGCATCTGGTCAGCGATCCGCGAAACCTGGATGCGAGTGTGGAAGAGGTCTTTCATCTGATGCTGGGCGTCAACTGCCGGCGCGACGAGGGGCCGGCCGATATATCCGAGCCCGAGTCTGTGACCGCGGTGGTGGGCTTTGGCGGTCTTTTGAGCGGAGCCTGCGTCTTCCGCAGCGGCGGCTCGGCGGCGATGAAGATTGCCGCGCACATGACGGGCATGGAGTTTGAGGAGATCGACGATACGGTCAAGGACGGTATCGGTGAAATTTGCAACATGCTGGCAGGCGCGTGGAAGGGCAAGGTGCCGAATCTTGCGGCGAACACTGGCTTGTCTGTGCCGGCGGTGATTACCGGGCGGGATTACAATCTGCACGTGCAGGCGCCCGAGTTCAAGCTGCATCATACTTACCGCTTCGACGACGCTTCCTTTGAGGTTACGATCATCTGCGACGGGTTGCAGTAGGGCAGGGGTTAGGGATTAGGGGTTAGGGGTTAGCGATAAGCTGACGGCTGGCATGTCGAGGCTGGCCTCCACCCGGTTCTCCGATCCCTGACTTCTGACGTCTGATCCCTAACCCCTAACCCCTCGATTCTGATCTTTCTCTAATCCCCCCTCCCTCTTTTCGGTCCTTCTTCTGCTTCACTCCGCTACAGTGCGGAAGGAGCGATCGATGGACAGCGGATATTATGCGGCGATGACGGGTCTGGTGGCGCGTACCCAGGCTCTGGACATTGCGGCGACCAATCTCTCCAATGCTTCGACGCCAGGCTACCGCGCCGAGCAGGAGTACTTCCGCTCGGTGCTGATGGGGCCCGACGGCTCCGGCTCGCAGTTGGGGCAGACGGTGAACAACTATGGTCTGCTGGGCGGCGACCGGCTGAATATGGCCCAGGGCGCGATCGAGCAGACGGGCAACCCACTGGACTTGGCAATCGAGGGCGAGGGATTCTTTCAAGTCCAATCGCCGACCGGGCAATTGCGTTACACGCGCGATGGAGGCTTTCATCGCACGCCGGGCGGGCTGCTGGCGGCGGCCTCTGGCGAGCCGGTGCTTTCACCCGCTGGCCAGCAGATTGCGCTGCCTCCGGGCCAGGTGACCGTCGGCTCGGACGGCGTGGTTTCAGTAGCTGGCGGCGTGGTGGCGACGGTCGGGGTCTTTACCTTTCCCAAGGGCACGGAATTGAAGCCGGAGGGCGCCAACCGGTATGTCGCGCCGGAGGGGGTTCAGCCGGCGCTCGCAAAAAACTCAACAGTACATCAGGGCGCAATCGAGGCTGCCAACCAGGGCGTGATTGCCGGGACGATGAACCTCATATTGGTGCAGCGCGAGGCGGAGATGATGCAGCGGGCGCTGACCGTCTTCCACAGCGAGTTCAACAAGATTGCCAGCGAGGATCTGCCACGTGTGTAGTTTTCAGTTTTCAGTTGTCAGTTCTCAGTTGTCAGTCAACAGTGGTCAGCAGATCGGATTTCAGTTATTGGAGATGGTGAGTTGGAGACTGTGTTTCAGTAGTTCGGGCCTTTGAGAAACTGAAAACTGACAACTGAAAACTGATAACTGATAACTTGCGACCGAAGGGAGCATCATGATTCGAGCTTTGTATACCGCGGCGAGCGGGATGAGTGCGCAGCAGTTGAACCTGGACACGATCGCCAACAATCTGGCCAACTCCTCGACGACCGGCTTCCGGCAGTTAAGGCTGGAGTTCCAGGATATGGTCTACCAAAACTTGGTCACGCCGGGAGCGGCGCAGTCGCAGTCGACGGTCTCGGCTGGCTTGCAGATCGGCCTGGGAACAAAATCGGCGGCGACCGAGGTGATCCAGACGCAGGGCTCGCTGAATCAGACCTCGAATCCTCTGGATGTCGCGATCGAGGGCAGCGGATTTTTTCAGGTCCAGCGGCCCGACGGATCGATAGCCTACACGCGCGCCGGGCAGTTTCAACTCAACAATCAAGGCACGATTGTAACCACCGACGGCGACCCGATCATTCCCACGATCACGATTCCGGCCAATGCGACGGCGGTGACGATCACCCAATACGGCGTGGTCAATGCGACACTCCCCGGCCAGCAGAATCCTTCGCAGTTGGGTCAACTGCAACTGGCGACCTTCCCCAATCCGGGGGGCCTGGAGAGCATGGGATCGAATCTGCTGCAGGCCACGTTGAACTCCGGCGACCCGGTGCTGGGCAACCCTGGCGGGACCGAGGGGCTGGGCACGCTGCAACAGGGGTATTTGGAAAATTCAAATGTGGATGTGGTGACGATGTTTGTGCAGATGGTGCTGGCGCAGCGGGCCTACGAATCGAATTCCAAGGTCATCAAGGCGGCCGACGATATGTACTCGCAGGTCAACAATATGACGCACTAAACAGTTTTCAGTTTTCAGTTATCAGTTATGAGTTTTCAGTTATCAGTTATGAGTTTTCAGTTATCAGTTATGAGTTTTCAGTTGTCAGTTTTCAGTTGTCAGAGGTCCGGGGGCGGGGATGAAGAAAAGGCTGAGGATGGCATGGGGCGCGGTTGTGCTGGTAGGGGCGATGGCGTCTGTTGTTTGCGCTCAGTCGCCGGCCGCGACGGCTTCGCGCGCTCAGGTTCTAACTTCGTCGGGAAGTGCGGGGGCGGCGGGCAGTCAAGCCAATCCGTCCGGGGATGTGCTGCGCGAGATTGTCGATCCCAATAATGGGTACCGTTGGCTGCTGGTCCGGCAGAATACGCTTCCGGGCGGGCCGGGGCGGTTGGTGCTGATGGCGGGCCATCGAGAAAGTGGCGTCCAGTTACAACAGGCGCAATCGATTGGGACGCAGTTGAGGGCGCAGTCGAGTTCGCAGCCGGATTTGCAATCAAGTTTGAGTGCGCCCGCGCTGCCCGTGATTCGCTCCGGGGACCGGCTGACGGTTGAGGAGCATACGGCGCATGTGGATGCGGTGCTTGAGGCGCGCGCGCTGGGAGCGGCGGCGGCGGGCGCGGTGCTGGAGGCGCGGTTGACTATTGGCGGCAGCGTGGTGCGGGTGGTGGCTCTGGGGCCAGGCAGGGCGTCGATGCAGCCGGAGACGGGAGTACGGCCATGAGGGCGAGGCTAGGTCTGAGACTGAGGGCGAGACTGGGTGCGAGGGTTTGGATTGTTGCCCTCTGCGGGGCGATGGTGCTGGTGGAAGTATCAGCAGCCCGTGCCGGGGACAAGAAGCACATTCCGCTGTTGGGCTCGAAGCCGACGCCGCCCGAGGCGGCTTTGAAGACCTATATCGAGCGGGTGCGCGCGCAGCAGGCGGCCGAGGTTCTGACGATGGGCTCGATCTGGAGTCCGGAGGGCAGGCTGGTGCGGCTGGGCACAGACGCCAAGGCCGTGCGGCTGCACGATGTGCTTTCGATTGTGGTGACCGAGAGTCTGGCCGCCTCGACCGATGGGCAGGTAAAGAACTCAAGGGCCTCGACGGCCAATTCAGGAGTCTCCTCGCTGATGGGTCTGCTGAAGAGCACCAACGCCTTGCAGAATCTGGTGGGCATGACGGCCAGTTCCGGGCTTTCAGCGCAGGGGCAGAGCACGACCAATTCGAGTTTGGTTACAACTTTCGGCGGCGAGGTTGTCGATGTGCTGCCGAATGGGATGCTGGTGGTGCAGGCGACGCGCCAGTTGACCTTCTCGCAGCAGACGCAACTGATCAAGCTGCGGGGCCTGGTGCGGCCGGAGGATGTAAGCGCGCAGAATCAAGTGCTTTCGACGGCGATGACCGACCTGGAACTGGAAGTGACGGGCAAGGGAATTGTGAACGACTCGACGTACCGGCAGAATCCTCTGGTGCGCCTTTTGGAGAAGCTGCTGGTGTTTTAAGGACAGCTTTTAGCTGTTAGCTATCAGCTTTTAGCCGTTTATCGAGGACACGAGCAGCGTTGACAGGTCATGAGCTTGGAGATTGCGGCAAGCAGCTAACAGCTTACAGCTAACAGCTTACAGCTAACAGCTAACAGCTAACAGCTAACAGCTAAAAGCTAAAAGCTAACAGCTAACAGCTTACAGTTAAACGCTGAGAATCAGCGAGTGGAGCGGGGATGCGGATTGCGAAGTTGAGGCCGGCGAAGGAGACCTGGTTTACGAGTTTCAGAGGCGCGAGCTACTGGGGCTGGTTTGCACTGGGCCTCGCGCTTGTGGCGGCGCTGATAATCACTTCGCTGGTGGCGCGCGCGGAGGAGCCTGGCCAGTTGGCGAGGGGCCAGTTGGCGAGGATCAAGGATGTGGCGACCATCGAAGGCATTCGCGACAACCAGTTGGTGGGCTATGGCCTGGTGGTGGGATTGCGCGGGACCGGCGACAGTTCGCAGACTGTCTTTCCGGCGCAGACGCTGGTCTCGACTTTGGAGCGGATGGGGATCACGGTGCCGCAGACCGGATCGAACAGCGCCAGCAACATGCAGGTCAAAAACATGGCCGCGGTCTTTGTAGTGGCGACGCTGCCTCCCTTCTGCCGCCCCGGCTACAAGATGGATATTACCGTCTCTTCGGCGGGCGACGCGCGCTCGTTGGAAGGCGGGATTCTGCTGATGACGCCGCTCTACGGGCCGGATGGGCAGATCTACGCGCAGGCGCAGGGGGCGCTGGTGCTGGGCGGCTACATGGCCTCGGCCGGCGGCAATACCAAGCTATCGAATCATCCGACGACGGGGCGGATACCGGGGGGTGCGCTGGTGGAGCGGGCGGTGCCTTTCGATCTGAAGCAGATGCACATGGTGAATGTGATCTTGAACGATGCCGACTTCCATACCGCCGAGCAGATGGCGGCGGCGATCAACAGGATGCTTGGCGCGACGCGCGCCCACGCGGCCGATAGCCGCCGGGTGGAGATTGCGGCGCTGCCGGACGAGGATGTGGCGGTGCTGCTGGACAAGGTGGAGGCCGTCGAGGTCGATGTCTATCCGCGGGCGCGGGTGGTGGTGAACGAGCGCACCGGCACGGTGGTGATTGGCGGTACGGTGCGCCTTCAGCCGGTTTCGATTCTGCATGGCGGGTTGAGCGTGAATGTGATCGCGGTGACGGAGGTCTCGCAGCCCGACGCGTTCTCGACTGGCGGGACGACGCAGGTGGTGCAGCAGACCTCGGTGCAGGCGCAGGACAAGCCGGTGAACCGGATCGATTTGAAAGAGGGTGCGACGGTGGAGGATCTGGTGCAGGAGTTGCAGCGCACCGGCGCCGGAGCGCGGGATGTGATTTCGATCTTGCAGGCGATGAAGGAGGCTGGCGCTCTGGAGGCCGACCTTGAAGTTCTCTAATCTTTCCATCTTAGAAGGGGGTACTGAAATGCTTACATTAGGGGCAGCGGCAACGGCGTCGGTGGCTGGAGCTGGTACATCTCAGGTCCTTCCGCAACCCAGGCTGGTACATGCCGCGCACGAATTTGAGGCGCAGATGATGAAGGAGCTATTAAAGCCGATGACCTCGGGCGCAAACGGGCTGGATGGAGAAGATAGCGACTCGGCAAGCGGATCGGCGGGGGCGCTGGGGGAATTTGCATCGGAGTCGCTGGCGCGGGCGTTGAGCGATCAGGGAGGCTTTGGGATTGCCAAGAGCATTGTGCATCAACTTTCCCGGCCAGGTAACAAGCCGGTAACTACGTAAGTAACAGAGAATTTACCCGGTAATACCGTTCTGAGCTTCCTCAAATGACTAGAGTGATTAGTAGAGGAGCCGATGAACCGGGCAGGGAAGACAAAGACTCGCGGGATCGCGATTTGAGATTGCGATTTTGAGTTTGCGATTTTGAGTTTGAGACAAGGAGTAGTCGAATATGGACATTCGCAGCAGTTTGGAAGGGTTGAAGTCTTTGTTGGGAACGCCGGCCGCGGCGCCTTCGAGCGCGCAGTCTCAGTCGAAGAGTACATCGGCCTCGAGCGCAAGCGGCCTGGGCAGCGATCAGGCGACGTTCAGCAGCGCCGGCAACGAGGTCTCGCAGACGGCGGGCGACTCGGCAGTGCGCATGGACAAGGTGGCGAACATACAGGCGGCGCTGGCCTCGGGCACCTACAACGTCCCGGCGGCGATGATCGCCTCGAAGCTGGTGGATTCAATGCTGGGCGCTCAGGCGTAATTCACGAATTCATTGCAGGCGGGGCAAATCCCGGCGAGAGCCGGGAGAGCGGCTTTGCGCGATAAAAGGCCGCAAAAGGGAGAGTACATTGCAGTCTCTTGGTGAGCGCGGCGGGCGTCCGGAGTTGAAGGAGTTGGTGGGAGAGGCCTCGCGTGCGCTGGCGCATCTCGATGCGGACCGGCTGGAGGAGCTGGCGATCTCTTGCCTGGCGTTGAGCCGCGATCTGGCGCATGGCGATCTGCGCGTGCGCGCGGCGCTGGCTCTGGAGGCCAAAGAGGCCAGGGGGGAGATGGCGGTCCTTGCCAAGGTATTGGAGGCGACAAGCGCCAATCTGAATGTAATGATTCGGCTGCGCGAGCTCGGCGCCGGGCAGTTGGAGTACGGCGCGCGGCCGTGGCGGCGAACGGAGAGCGGGCATGGGGACAATTAGCTCCGCATTCGGCATCATGTCTCAGGCTCTGGACGCCGACCAGCAGGCTCTGAACGTAGTGGCCAACAATGTGGCCAACGCAAACACGCCCGGCTATACCGAGGAGAAGCCGAACTGGCAGGAAAATTCGCCGCTTGAGATCGGCAGTCTTCAGATTGGGCAGGGAGTAACGGAGACGGGCGCGACCTCGGTGCGGGACCGCGTGCTGGAGTCAAGGCTGGATCAGCAGCAGCAGATGGCAGCCTCGTCCGGTTCCCGGTTGACATCTCTCGACACGCTGCAAGCGCTGTTTACGCCGGATTCCGGTTCATCGAGCTCGAAGGCCGGCGATATTGGCAGCGACATTACGAGTTTTTTCGATTCCTTTTCGTCGCTTGAAGCCAATCCTACCGACAACGCGCTGCGTCAGAGCGTGCTTTCGACGGCGGGGACGCTTTCGTCCGATATTTCCGGCGCCGCGGCGAGCCTGAATTCGCAGCGGCTGGCATTGGACCAGGAGGCTTCTGGGGTGACCAGCCAGGTGAATGCGCTGACCGGGGCGATTGCGCAACTCAATCAGCAGATACAAACCATCTCGCCCAACGCCGATGCCGGGACGCTGGAGGACAATCGCCAGCGGGATTTGAGCCAGCTTTCGCAGTTGATCGGAATCAACCAGATTACGACCGAAAACAATGGGCTGGCTATCACCACCACCTCGGGCGCGCTGCTGGTATCGGGGAATTCGAGCTACCAGATGACCACCGGAACGGTAAACGGGGTCACGGATTTTTTTGTGGGCACAACCGACATTACCAAGTCGCTGGCCTCGGGCGGCGGCTCGCTGGGCGGCTATCTGACGGCGCGCGACGGCGACATTCCCACGGCTCTCACGGCGCTCGATCAACTGGCTTACAACATTTCAACCTCGGTGAATACGCAGAACAACGCGGGGATGAACCTGAATGGCGTGACCGGCACAACACTGGCTCCGCTTTACATCTTCAATCAGCCGACGGTGGTGGCGGGCAGCGCGGCCAACATGAGCGTGACGATGACCGATCCCAACCAGATTGCCGCGGCCGGAGCTGGGGATGGGACTGGTGATAACTCGAATGCGGTTGCGATGTACAACCTGTCGAAGCAAACGATTGTGAGCGGGCAGACGCCGACCGACTACTACTCGAATTTTGTGACCACGCTGGGGGCGACAGTCTCCAGCGTGCAGACGGAAAATACGGCGCAGACCGCTTCGGTAACGCAGTTGCAGACGCAGAACAATTCGCTTTCAGGGGTGAATCTGAATGACGAGGCTTCTTCGATGACTACTTTTGAGCGGAGTTATCAGGCAGCCTCGCAGGTTTTTGCAATGTTGAATACGATCATGGGTTCGGCGTTGAATTTGGGGGAACAGACAACGGTCTCCTAAGGCGGCCAAGGCCGCCTCAAGCAAAGGCGCGCGCCGCCAAGAGGCGATTGAGGCGCGTGGAGGAATCGAATGCGAGTGGATCCATTTTATGTGACGAATCTGGTGGGCTCGCTCGATCAGGCCCAGTTGAATGCGCAGCAGTTGACGGCGGAGCTGTCGAGCGGCGTGAGCATCAATTCGCTGAGCCAGAATCCGGTGGGCTCGGGGGAGAATGTGCTGCTGCTGAGCCAGATTCAGGAGGATGATTCGTTTACGCAGAGTTCCAGCTTGGTGACGGGACAGTTGCAGGTGGCGGATTCGGCTCTGGGCAGCGTGGTGACCGAACTGAATACGGCGGTTTCACTGGCCACGAGCGCCAACAACGGGACGATGAATGGAAGCAATGTGCGCTCGGTGGGGAGCCAGATCTCGGGGATTCTCGACGAGGTGACCTCGCTGGCCAACACCAGTTATCAGGGCCAGTACATCTTTGCCGGCGGGCAGACTTTGACCTCTCCGTTCAACACCTCGACGGCTACAACGCCGGCCGTTACCTCCTATACCGGAGATCAGGGCGTGAATTATCTTGAATCGCCGAGCGGGCAGAAGATCCAGTTGAATGTGCCGGGAAGCCAGATTTTTCTGGGCAGCGGATCGAACAGCGTCTTTGGGGCGCTGAACAACCTGATTGCCGACTATAGCAGCGGTACGGTAGACACGGCGCAGGCCACCAGCGACACGGCGGCGCTGAATACGGCGTTGAATTGGGTCTCTCAGCAGCGCGTGACGATCGATAACTCGATGACCCAGCTTTCAGCCGCTTCTGGAGCTGTGACCAGTGTGAAGCTGCAACTGACGACGGCGCAGACCGACCTGATGCAGGCGGATATTCCTACCGTTTCGACGCAGCTTTCGCTGGCTGAAACGCAACAGACGGCGCTGGAAGATGTAATCGCGCAATTGAATTCGACCTCGAACACCCTCTTCAGCAAGCTGCCCGGCTAAGCACCACCTGCGGTGGGGCGGCCACCTGCGGTGGGGCAGACGGCGCTTGCGCGCCATGAGGTTCTCTGGGTCTCCAAGACCACCTGCGGTGGGGCAGCCACCTGCGGTGGGGCAGCCACCTGCGGTGGGGCAGACGCTCGCTTCTCGCTCGCAGCGGGTCCAACTGGCTATACTCGAAGCAATGGCACTTGCAATCTTCGCTCCGCTTCGTTTTTTATGGAATGCAACGCGCGGCCACCGGCTGGCTCCGTGGCGGAGCGAGTATCTGCGCTGGCGCGTGGAGACCTACTCCGGCAAAAAGGCCGAGACGCTGACGACGATGGACATTGTTGGTTTTGTCTGGAATTCGCGTTGGGAGTTGTTGAGCTTTCTGGGCTGGATTGGCCGGATGGACCGGGAAGTGCGGAAGGGACAGTGATCAGTCATCAGTGAACAGTGACCAGTTTCGTCTCTGTTGTCCGAGCAATTTCGGGTTTGTGAATCCTATTCTTGACATGACTGAAAAGTCGCGGATCATTTCGTCTGACCACTGACCACTGACCACTGACCACTGTAAACTGTCCACTGTATGAGATTCGTCTTATTACTCTTGAATAACTTTGCAATTGGGACAGCGCTGCTGGTTGGCGCTCTTGCCGGCGCGCAGCAATTGCCGCCAATTGAGCCGCCGCAGCCGCTGCCCAGCGTACATAGTCAAGAGCCCATCGCCACACTGCGCATTACGGCCAATGAAGTACTGGTTCCGACGCTGGTGGAGAAGCCAGACGGCGACGTTATCTACGGACTCAAGCCGCGGGACTTCATTCTGGAAGACAACGGCGTGCCGCAGAAGATTCGCGTGCAGGAGGAGATGGATACAGCGCCGGTGGCGTTGGTAGTGGCCGTGGAGCAGGGCGGGATGAGCGTGCTGGAGTTTGACAAGTGGGCGAAGCTGGGCCCGCTGCTGGATCTGTTTCTGGGCGATGGCAAGGGGCAGGCGGCGCTGGTGGGCTTCGACTCCAGGCCGCATCTGATTCGCGACTTTACGCAGACCAGCGAGGAGATCAACCAGGCTCTCAAGCAGCTCGACTCGGGCGATGGCGGCGCGGCGATTCTGGATACGGTGAGCTATGCGGTGGATCTGCTGGCGTCGCAGCCGAAGGAGTACCGGCGGGTGCTGCTGCTGGTCTCTGAAGAACGCGATCACGGCAGCAAACACATCAAGCCGGCGCAGTTGATTGAGAAGATCGGCGGCTCGGATGTGCTGGTGCTGAGCGTCTCCTTCTCGCCGGCAAAGGCCGAGCTGCTGCACGACATCAAGGACAATGGCGACGATCGGGCGATGAATATTTTCTCGACGCTGGCGATGATTGTGCCGGCCTTCAAGAAAAATGTGACGCGGGAGCTGGCGCACATGAGCGGCGGCGAGTATCACGCATTTACCGGCGACAAGGGCTTTGAGTCGCGGGTGGTGGAGAGCGCGCAGCACGCGCGGAACCGGTATCTGATTACATTCAGCCCCTCGAATCCAGCGCCGGGGCTGCATACGATCCGGGTGCGAACGGTCGAGGATTATGGGGCTCGGATTGTGGCGCGGGCGAATTACTGGATGACGGGAGAACGGTAGCTGGGACTGCGATCGGAATTGCGCTCCAAAACAGGAATACGCATCATAACTTTCGTGCATCGAGACAGAATGCCGCGGAAAATGTGGCACAATGTCCATATGACTGAAACTGCCACAGTGACATTGGAACCGTCCCCGGCATTCGCGTTCAGCTGGCTGGATATCGCGCATGGTGTGCCGCTCAGGGCGCTGGAAGATTTTTCGATCTACTCCGGGTTGACGCTCAAAGACCTGCTCGAAGTAATCATTCCCGCCCGCACCCTCAAGCATCGCCGCCAACGGAAGGAGCCTCTAAGCCTCGACGAGTCCGACCGTCTGGCTCGGGTTGCTCGGCTCTACGAGTTGGCTATCAAGGTATTTGGCGACGCTGACAAGGCGCGTAGATGGCTGTCCAAGCCCAAGCAACGCTTCCGGGATAACACTCCAGTTGCGATGATGCGGACCGAACTTGGCGGGCGTCAGGTGGAAGAGATGCTTTACCAGATCGATGAGGGGATGTTTGCCTGACCGAGACTCATTCCATCACGCTCTGGCGGATCAGCAACCACATCACGCTGGATGGAAACGGCGGCAAGAAGACCGGTGCCCGTTGGCATTCGATGGGGAACCGAATTGTGTATCTTGCTGACCATCCCATGTCGGCTATCGTCGAGACTGTGGTTCATCTTGACATTGACAGCGAAGACACGCCGGCTGTCTACACGCTCCTCAAAATCTCTATTCCAGACGGAATCGCCGTTGAAACGCTTGAACCTCCTGCCGCGGACAACTGGAAACAGGAGATTGGCCTGACTCAGCGCATTGGAGACGCCTGGCTCAAGTCGCTTAAGACTCCTCTCGCTCGCGTTCCTTCAGTGATTGCGCCGCAGACGTGGAATTACCTGCTGAACCCGCAACATCCCGAGGCGAAACAGGTGCAGGTTGCCGAGATGATTCGCGAGCAGTTCGACAATCGGCTCTTCCGGTTTGGGGCGCGGTGAGGTGGGCTGGATTGCATTTGGTCCGCAGGTTGAGACGATTGGGACTACCGCATGACGCGCGCCGGTTATTCATGGTAATCTCACAGTAGACACTCAAGAGTGGACTGAGAAGACAAGAGGAGTAACACACGCCGTGCTGGCGACCGCAAAGAAAACAACCCTGATTGAAAGCTTCCGCACCCATGATACGGACACCGGCTCGCCGGAGGTCCAGATCGCGATTCTGAGTGCGCGCATCAGCGAACTGACCGAACACTTCAAGACGCACAAGAAGGACCATGCTTCCCGGCGCGGTCTTTTGCAACTGGTCAGCAAGCGCCGCCGCCTACTCGATTACCTGAAGACGCACGATACCGATCGCTACCGCGACGTGATCGGCAAACTCGGTATTCGCAAGTAGCCAGAAAGCAAACCTTGACTCCAACATTGACCCGGAAGCGTTCAGACCGGACGTTGGTCACGGCCCCCGTTGCAGGCAATACCAGGGGCCATGGCGCACCTGGCGAAGCGGGCTCGCAGCCAGGGACGGCGCGGAGGAGTGCGCCGAGACGGTCTCTGCGCTGCCGCAGTGCGAATTTCGTAGTATCCCCGGTCCCCGAAAGCGAGGGACCGGGGGCACCCGCGCCTACCCGCACGTTCCCCACCCAAGTTTCCCAAGCGAACAAAATGAAACGAGGACTCTATGTCTAAGCAAGAAGTATCCGTCGAGCTTGCCGGTGGCAAGCGGCTGGTCTTTGAGACCGGGCGCATGGCCAAGCAGGCCTCTGGCGCGGCGCTAGTGACCACGGGCGAAACCGTTGTCCTGGCCACTGCAGTAGCCTCTTCCGAACCCCGGGAAGGCATTGATTTTTTTCCCCTCACGGTGGATTACCGCGAGTACACCTACGCCGGCGGACGCATTCCCGGCGGCTTTATCAAGCGCGAAGGCCGGCCGAGCGAAAAAGAGATTCTGACGTGCCGGCAGATCGATCGCCCGCTGCGCCCATTGTTCCCCGACGGCTTCCGCAATGAGACGCAGTTGATCGCGCTGGTCTTCAGCGCCGACAAGGAGAACGACCCGGACGTGGTGGGCATCAATGCCGCCGCGGCCGCGCTGGCGCTCTCTGATATTCCCTTTGGCGCGACGGTGGGCGCGGTTCGCGTGGGACGCGTGGATGGCGAGTTTGTGATCAACCCGACCTACTCCGAGCGCGCGGCGACGACGGTGAACATTATGGTCGTCGGCCACAAGGACGGCATTGTGATGATCGAGTCGGGCGCCAAGGAAGAGTCGGAAGAGACGATTCTGGCGGCAATCGAATTCGGCCACACGGAGATCAAGAAGATTGTTGCCGCGATCGACGAACTGGTGAAGCTGGCGGGCAAGCCGAAGCGGGCCTTTGTTGCGCCGGAGTTCGATCTGGCATATTTTGACGAACTGAGCGCGAAGGCCAGCGACCGCCTCAAGGACGCGCTGGATACCAAGGTTCACGAGAAGCTGGAGAGTCAGAATCTGGTGAAGGCAATCAAGGACGAGCTGGCCGCCGAACTGACTGTAGAAGGGGCGGCAGCCGATCCGGCGGCCAAGAAGAAGCTGGCGCATTACTATGAAAAGCTGCGCGAGAAGATCTTCCGCGAGCAGGTGACCAAGGAGCGCATCCGGCCGGACCGCCGCGCCTTTGACGAGATTCGCGCGATCACGATCGAGACCAGTGTATTGCCCCGTACGCACGGATCGGCGCTGTTTACACGCGGCGAGACGCAAGCGCTGGTTACAGCCACGCTGGGCACGGCCGACGAGGGACAGCGACTGGAGAGCTACGAGGGCGAAAAGAAAAAGCCTTTCATGCTGCATTACAACTTCCCGCCCTTCTGCGTGGGCGAGACGGGCCGCATGGGCGGCACGGGACGTCGCGAAGTGGGCCACGGAGCATTGGCCGAGCGGGCGATCAGCGCGGTTCTGCCCAGCGCCGAAGAATCTCCGTACACGGTTCGCATTGTCAGCGACATTCTGGAATCGAATGGCTCGTCGTCAATGGCCACGGTCTGCGGCTCAAGTTTGGCGCTTTTTGACGCGGGCATCGCTCTCAAGGGCGCGGTGGCCGGTGTTGCCATGGGCCTGGTGAAGGAAGGCGACGATTACGCGATTTTGACCGACATTGCCGGCGCGGAAGATCACTACGGCGATATGGACTTCAAGGTGGCCGGCACGCGCAAGGGCATTACGGCGCTGCAGATGGACATCAAGATTGGCGGGTTGACCAGGCAGATTCTTCAAGAGGCGATGGAACAGGCGCGCCGCGGAAGACTCTTCCTGCTGGACAAGATGGATGCAGTGCTGGATGGGCCGCGCGTCGAGCGGTCTGCTTATGCGCCGCGCATTGAAACCGTGATGATTCCCACCGACAAGATTCGCGATCTGATTGGCAAGGGCGGCGCAACGATCCGCGGCATTGTCGAGTCGACCGGCGCAAAGATCGATGTGGACGACACGGGTAAGGTCAACGTCTCCTCTTGCGACGCGGAAGGCTTGAAGAAGGCGCTGGAAATCATTGGCAACCTCACGGCGGTGCCGGAGATTGGCAAGGTTTATCTGGGCAAGGTGGTTCGTCTGGCCGAGTTTGGCGCGTTTGTCGAGCTCTTCCCCGGAACCGATGGCCTGCTGCACATCTCCGAGATTGCCGAGCATCGCGTGAAGGAAGTGAAGGACGAGCTGAGCGAGGGCGATCAGATCATGGTCAAGGTTCTGGCCATCGAAGGCAATCGCATCAAGCTGAGCCGCAAGGCGCTGATCAAGGAGCAGAAGGCGAAACTGGCGCAATCGGCTCCGGCTGCGGCGACAGAGGATGTGGAACTGGAAGCTTCGGCTGCTCCGGCAGCACAGGCTGCACCGGTTGCACCGGCCAAGCCGCGCAATGAGTTCGATGAGCGTCAGCCGAAGTCGAATCAGAGCACGATCCTGATCGAAGGCGGAGACGACTTTGACGAAGAGGGCGGCGAGGAGTTTGACGAAGAGACCGAGCCGAACTTCAACCGCGTGGATGGCGCGCCGGTAGTAGCCGGAACGCCGGTAGCAGCGGCGGGTGCAGGCAGGCCGAGGCCCACCGACAACAATCGCCGTCGCCGCCGCCGCAGGCCGGGTGGACCGGGCGGTGGACGCGGACCGGGCGGGCAGTAACCGCAGCTAACAGCTAACAGCTAAAAACAGCCATCTAAAGGGTTGTTTGTGGGAAGAATAAACAGAAAGGCCCGGATGATCTCCGGGCCTTTCTGCGTACGCGAAGTTTATTGCGAAAAATTATTGCGAATTAGATTGTGCGGTATTGACCAGCACTTGGGATGCAACTGCGACAGGAGCGTCTCTGTGCTTGTTCCCGTACATGCGCAGGTCGGCGGCGATGCAGAGCGAGGCCATATCCTGTGCGTCGTCGGGGAAGATGGCGATGCCGACGCTGGCGCCGATGCGAACGGTGTGCGGGCCCAGTTGAATGGGCTCTTTGAGCAACTGCATCAGGGAATGGGCAACATTGGCGGCATCGGTGGGGCTGGCGGGTTCTTCGAGGATGACGGAGAATTCGTCTCCTCCGGTTCGCGCGACGGTATCGGAACGGCGGACACGGCCGGAGCAGATCTCGGCAACGCGCTTGAGGAGCTGGTCGCCGACGTGATGGCCCAGTGTGTCATTGACTTGCTTGAAGCGATCGAGATCGACGAGCAGCAGCGCGGCCTGGGTTCCGGTGCGGCGGGCGCGCTCGACGGCGCTTGCCAGGCGGTCTTGAAAGAGGCGGCGATTGGGCAGGCCGGTCAACTCATCATGCAGCGCAAGATGCTTGTTGAATTCGATCTGGTCTTCAAGGAGCAGCAGAATCATGCCGATGGCCACGATGTACTTGGGCAGATTCCAAACCCCGCTTTCAACCTGAATCTGCGGCACAAAGGCTTGCATGATTGGCGCGCTGAGAAAGACCAGCGACCACATGAAGAATCCGGCGATGGTGATGAAAGCGCCGGCGGTGGCGCGCCGGTACATGGAATAAAAGTTGACGCAGCAGCCAAAGTAGACGGTGAAGAGCAGTGCGTTCAAGGCCAGATCGGTCCCATTGCCGGGGCGCTGCTGAAACGCGAGAAGAAAGATGGACAGCGCGCCGTAGAGCAGGACTGTGATCCAGCGCAGCGGGTGGTTGACCTTGCGTATTTGCAAGAAGGTGAGCGCCAGCGGCAGCAGCCCGAAGAGAGCCGCGGCGGGAATCAGCGCCCAGGAGGCCGCGGGGCCGGCGACGATCAGCGCGATGTAGAGTGTGCTGGTGCCTAGCAGCGTGGCGACCATCCAGAGGCTGGATTGCTGGTTGACGCGGAAGGGGACCGAAGCCCACCTGAAGAGTTCCGCTGCCCAGACCAGGGCAGCCAGTGCAATGAAGAGGGCCAGAGAGCCCCAGATGCCGGGAGCTGGCAGAAAAAGGCTGGCGGTAAAGTGGAGCGCGATCATGATCCAGGCAGTGAGCCAAAGCCTGGAGGCGGAGGTGTGGTTGTCCCTGGCTACCGACGCGAAGGCGCACGTCAACAGAGTGACGGCAAACACGTCTGGCAATTTACTCCAATCGATCAAGTCCGCTCCGTAAAAAAACGACTGCCGTGAGAGGCAATCGGCAACCGAAACCATTCTATGACTTTTGTGCATGTATTAGGTAGAGAAAAAGGCGCTTTGTGGGATATTCAGGTTACTTCAGAGCATGCGGGACGGGGTAATCGAATGGAGGCGGGCTACGGATTTTTTGGTTGGTTGAATGCGATCTGCACTAGACTCTAGTGGATGGCCGCGAGTTTATTTATTGTCGTCGAGGGCGAAGATCCGGGCTTCGACATCTTTGTGAACGGCCACGCGCTGGCCCGCAACGAAGATGCCCTGGACCGGATGGCGGCGCGGCTGCATGTGCATCCGCTGCTGGAGTTTTTCTCAGCCGATGAGAATTCGATGGCGCTGCTTCTGGAGCAGGGCGTGGCAGACAGCGATTGGGAGCGTCCGCAACTGGAGCCGCAATGGTTCAGCGCCTACGATGGGCTGACGACGGTGCGGGCGCTGATCGGATGCCTGGTTGCCGCGCCGGCGACGCTGGGGTCGGAGACGCATCCGGTGCTGATTGAGCTGCGCGAGTATGAGCGGGTGCTGCAAAAGGCAGCCGCGCACGGGCTGCGATGGCATATCGCGGCTAGCTGGCGGTAGCCACCCGCGGTGGGGCAGACGGCGCTTGCGCGCTAGAGGATTGTGGGCTGCAAACAGAGATAAGAAAAGACGTGGGGTTGATGGGCTTTCGTATCTCCCAGTCGAGATTTGGGCCCGCAGCGGCAAAATCGAATAAAAGCGAAGATATGGCGAACGAAAAACGAGTGAATAAGATCAATTGAATGAATTACTTAATCTAAAATAGCGAAGGAAAAGGGAATCTAAAAATGGGCTTTTTCTCGTTTTTTCTTGTGCAACTTATTGATAATAGGCATGTTAACTTTTTACGGTTGCGCGAAAAGCGAAGATAACGTGAATAAAAACCGAAGAAACAGCGTTTTTATTTTC
>Ga0181534_10000203_pt1 | contig 42950 bp, 19 predicted proteins | sample PEATcosm2014_Bin_37_FD_119758 | JGI IMG/M metagenome (GOLD analysis project Ga0181534, IMG submission 119758) | Peatland microbial communities from MTU Mesocosm Facility, Houghton, MI, USA - PEATcosm2014_Bin17_10_metaG | ecosystem: Environmental > Terrestrial > Soil > Wetlands > Peat | place... | reverse complement strand
GAGCGGGCTACTGAGAGAAAGGCCATCATCTATTTCGCGCAAGGGCCTCCACTGGATTCCTCGGCCAAGGCAATGGTGCAGACAATTTCAGGGGCTGCAAGCAAGGCCGCCGTAAGCATTTACACCTTCGATATGAATGCCTACGGCGGAGGAACACGGTATCAGGAAGATAACGCAATGCTGAATGGACCCGCTCCATTCAATCCGGCGCCAATCCCCGTCGGCGGCGGCAACGGCTACACAGCCACCGTTATACCGCAGCAGGAGCAATTGCCGTCAGGAATCCAGGGTACACCTTCGGCTCAAGGCCCGGTCTGGGGCCAATCCCAAGATATACAGATGATGACCGACTTCACTCGGCAAAAGGTAGACAATCCATTCGCGCCCAAAAGTCCCTTGGCCGATCTGGCAACCGGAACTGGAGGCGGTTACATTGACCCTGAGGATAATTTGAAGAAGATCCTGGCCCAGATGCACCAGGATCTGACAACCTATTACCAACTGACTTATGCGGCTCCCGTGCAGGACTATGACGGCAAGTACCGGGCAATCAGCGTGAGACCGCTGCGCGCGGGCCTGAGCATCCGGCATAAAGAAGGTTATTTTTCCGTGCCACAAGGGGATGAAGGCGTGATTCAGCCCTTTGAAGCACCTCTGCTGAAGATGCTGGAAGAACCCCAGTTGCCTGCCGAGCTGAAGTTCAATGCCGGAGTCTTGCAGCTCGGCGAGTTGCCCGATGGAAATGCGAACTCGCTGGTGATGGAAGCACCGCTCGGGACGCTGGAGATTCGACAGGATGCGCGTACCAATCTCTATGTGGCTCGGGTTTCGATGATGGCGCAAATCAGGGACAAAAACGGCGCTATAGTAGAGCACTTCAGCGAAGATATTGTGCGGCACGGCTCTCTGGAAGAATTGGAGAAAGCCAAGCAAGGCGCGGTAGCGATGCAGCGCCACTTCTACGCCGAGCCTGGAAAGTACGTTCTTGAAACGGCAATTCTGGACCGGAACAGCGGGCAGAAAAGCGCGGAGCGGAAGAATTTTACAATTTCGGCAGCAGCGCAAACAGGCCCCGCATTGAGCGATATGATTCTCGTGCGGCAGATGGATAAGGTGGACGAGAGCGGAGACCTCACGGAACCGTTGCGATATGAGGATGGCAAAGTGACACCGAATCTCTCCGGCCAGCTATCGGCTGACGACAAAACGGTCTCGGTGTTTTTCATTTTGCATCCCGATGCAAATAGTGCCTCTCCGCCAAAGCTGGAGATGACCGTGGAGCGGCCCGGACATGAAGGCAAGCGTGTGGCGATGCCGCTGAAGGTGACTTCGAATGGCGGGGCGGAGCAGTATCTCGCGACCTTCAAGACGACTGCTCTTCGGCCGGGAACCTATGAAGTCAAGGCAATATTGACGCAGGGAGACAAGGCCGTGGAGCGAGCGGCAGTATTCAATATAGGCGGACCGCAACTATTAGCCGAGGCGGCAGGCGCGCCGGGAATTGGGCACGGCGGCGGACCAGCGGCCACAGATCTCAGTGTGAACGTAACGGCAGGAAGCGATGATGCTTTGCCGATGGGCTTGCTGGCGATCGCTGTGCCTGCGCATCCGGTTCCCGCTCCCTCTCAGGCAGAGATTGATTCGCTGATCGCCGAGGCAAGACAGCGCGCTGTGGGCTATGCGGATTCCCTGCCGAATTTTATCTGTCTGCAGCTTACAAATCGCTCCAAGGATCCTTCGGGCGGGACTCGGTGGCAGCATCTCGACACGATCGCGGAGACGCTGACTTACAAGGATAAGTCGGAGGAACGCAAGATTGTTGCAGTGGATGGCAAACCGAGCAATGGCGAGCGCGAAGGAATGAAGATCGGCGTATTTTCAACCGGAGAATTGGGCGGCGATTTGCGGGCGGTCTTTGCCGACTCTGCGCAGGCGCAGTTTACCTGGAAGGAGACGGACACGCTCGGCGACGGCAAGGTGCAGGTTTTCAGTTATCGCGTAGCGAAGGCTAACTCGATGTTCCATGTAACGGCGTCAAACAATGATGACATTGCTGTCGGCTATCACGGCGAGGTGTACATCGACAGCGCGACGCGGAGTGTGCGCCGGTTGACAGTTGTTGCGGATGATATTCCAGCGAAATTCCCCACGCATTCAACATCGATCACAGTTGATTACGACTATGTACTGATCAATGCGCATGATTTTCTGATGCCGGTGAGCGCGGCGGTAAGTTTGCGCCAGGGGCGCTCAGAAGCGCTGCTGAATACGATGGAATTTCGCAACTACCGGAAATTTGGGTCGGAGTCGCGAATACTTGCGGTCCCGGCGGAGGGAGACGCCGCGCCGGCCGGCAAGCAATAAGAAATTATCATGCTGCGAGTGGGGCTGTAAGTTACTTCGTTGGCGTGTTGGGCGCGGTCAGCCATCGCGGTGCGGCGGCGCTATGAGTGTTTTATCCTGAAAGAGATGCGAATAGTATTCGGTCTGGTTTTGGCGCTTGCGGCGCAGCCGATGGTTGCGCAGGCGGGCCAATCTACGCCTGTGGCGAGCGCCGATGAGCATCTGCGGAGCGGAATTGATGCGCAGGGCCGCGGAGATGTGAAAGACGCCATAGAAGAGTACAGAAAAGCACTGGCGCTGGAGCCAGGATTGGTGGAAGCGAGAGCGAATCTGGGGGCTGCGCTCTCAGCCGATGGCCAATTTGACGCGGCAATCGAAGAGGACACGCGGGCGCTGGCCACGGCTCCGGATAAAGCCGCGGTGCGCATGAATCTGGCGCTGGCGTATTACAAAAAAGGCGACATTCCCAACGCACACACGGAGTTTGAGGCGGTCCACGCGGCCCGGCCGCGCGATGTGCCTGCCGCGGTTTTGCTGGGAGATACGGATCTGAAGCTGGATCGAATGGCCGATGCCGCGGCGCTGTTGGGACCGATGGAAGCGGGCCATGAGTCCAATATGGATTTGGAATATGTACTGGCCTTTGCCTTGATCCAAATAGGCAAGGCAGAGGATGGGATTCCGCGTATGGAGCGAGTAGCGCAAACAACCCATTCCGCGGATTCTTATGTAGTTGCCGGTGATAGCTTATTGCGCCGGAATGATTTTCGCAAGGCCGCGATTGATCTGGATGCGGCGATGGCGCTGAATCCGGCATTGCCAGGGCTGCATACGATGGTGGGGCAGGCGCACGATGCGTTGGGTGAGACAGACAAGTCAGTGCCGGCGTTTGAAGCGGCGCTCAAAGAAAACCCCAAGGACTTTACAGCCTGCCTGTACCTGGGCGCGACGCGCTTGAAGCAAAGAGACTATGAGAACGCGCGCCCGCTGCTCGAATTGGCGCTGCAGTTGCAACCCGACTGGCCGCAGGCCCGGCTAGAAGTTGCCAAGCTGAATGGCATGACCGGCAAATACGATGAGGCCGCCGCGGCTCTCGAGAACATTATCAAGAAAGACCCAAAGTGGCTTGATCCCCATGTCGAGTTGGCGGCGATCTATTACAAGCTGCACCGGCCCGAGGATGGAGAGCGGGAACGCAAGATTGTAGAAGAGATTCAGGCGGAGCAGCAGAAGGCCGGGCCGCCGAAGCAGTGAGCACCGCTGCTATTTTGCGGCAGGCGCGGGGAGAACCGGCTCGGTGACCTTGAGAATGCGGTCGGCATCGACATTTTCCAGGGTTTGCACAATGCCGCTGGGCCAGGTGATTTCGACCGATGCAGCTTTGCTTTCGGCGCCGAGGCCAAAGTGGACCGGACCCAGGCTGGAGGAGGCGTAACAAACGCTGGATGTCTGGTGGTTATATTGGACTCCGGCCTTGGTGACCACCTTGATGCGCGCTCCAATGCCATCTCGATTGCTTTTGACGCCGCGGAGAGCAATGCCCAGCCAGTGATTGGCATTGGGGCTGCGATTCATCCAGAGTTCGGCGTCCATGTCCAAGCCGGTCGCAACTGCATCGATGCGGCCATCTCCGTCAAAATCTCCGAAGGCGCACCCCCGGTGGCGGCCGGGAAGGCCTTTGCTAAAGCCGGCTTCGGCGGTTAGAGCCTGCCATTTGCCGCTCGGACCAAGATTGCGAAAGACCGTATTGGGCTCATCGACGCTGAAACCGGGCGGCACATGCCAGACGACGTGTCCGCGGGTTACGAATAGGTCTTTCCACCCATCGTTGTCAAAATCGTAAAACGCCGCGCCGAAGCCCGACATATTTAAGCTTTGCGCGCGCATACCGCTCGGGGTAGTGACTTCGAGGAAGTCGCCTTTCCCTGTATTCACGTAGACGGGAAAGGTCTGCGTGGTGAGCGCCACATATGCGATGTCTGGATAGCCGTCGTTGTTGTAATCGCGAAAATCCAATCCCATGCCGGAGATGAAGGCGCCGTCCTCTGGCAACGCGAGATTGGCTTGAAAAGCTACTTCTTCAAATTTGTTCCCCAGGTTATGAAAGAGGAAGTTGTACTCCGCATCGTTGGTAACAAAAAGGTCGGGTTTACCGTCGAGGTCGTAATCCGCCACCCCAACACCCATTCCCTTACCCACATGATCACGAATGCCCCTCTCTTTGGAAACGTCCTTGAAGGTTCCGTTCCCCTGATTGAGGAATATCTGGTTGGGTTGGCCCTTGTAATAGCGGGGATGGCAGTAGTCCGCAACAGCGCCGGCGCTGCCTCCGCAGAGCGGCTTGTCCGAGTAGCTCCACTGCAGGTAATTGATGACGACGAGATCGAGGAGTCCGTCGTTGTTTACATCGACCCAAGCCGCGGCCTCTGACCAAAGCGGACCGAATTCGGGGTCGATGGATTTGTCCAATCCAGCTTTTTTGGTGACATCCGTAAAGGTGCCGTCGCAGTTGTTGCGATAGAGAGTATTGGCGTGAACACCAGCGACAAACAGGTCGGGGCAGCCGTCGTTATCGTAGTCACCGGCAGCTACGCCGATATCGAAACCAGTCCCGGCCAGGCCGGCCTGTAGTGTGACATCTGTAAAAGTACCGTCGCCGTTATTGCGGAAGAGCCGGTTGGAGTATTTCGGCGACGACTTCTTGAGAGTTGCGATGTCAGCGCCATTGGTAAAGAAGATATCAGGCTTTCCGTCGCCGTTATAGTCAAACACCGCAACGCCTCCAGCCATGGACTCAGGCGCATTACGGGCCGATGTCGCGCTGTTCTCAAGATGGAACGGGAGGCTCTTCAGCTCGAAGCGAATGGGGGCCGGAGTCTGCGCCGATGCAGCTTGCGCCCGCTGGCCTTGGGACGAGCGAATGAGCGTAAGTAACGCCACGGCCAATAGCGGGAGAAGATGCAGAGAGATAAAATGTCTACGCATAAAAGAAGGGGTGGCGGTGTGCCACCCCTTCTCGATTGTACTACCGGGTTCAACAGCCCGGTCCAGCACTCTTCCATGTGGAACTTAGAAGTAGTACTTGGCCCCGAACTGCATCCAGCGATATCCAGTCTTGGTAGATGGAATACCAGTAGTGCTGGTGTTGGAATTGGTGATAATGTTGCTGCCGCTGGCAAGGCCATTGAAGAGCAGCGAGTTGTCCGAATTGCCGTTGATGCCGAATCCGGCGTTGGGGTGGTTGAGCCAGTTGGTGGCCGACACGCGAAACTCGACGCGCTGCGCATCATTGATCTTGAAGGCCTTGAAGAGGGCCATATCGCTGCCCCAGTAGTGCGGGGTGCGGATATAGGGCCATACTGTCTGGCCGACTTCGCCGTAAGAGGTTGCGGTTGAAGGCAGCGGCGCGCGGAAGCAACCGGGGTTGAAGTACTGCCCCTTGCCGAGACCGTGGCGCGGGTCGCAGATTAGAACCGGCTGGAGGCCGTTTTCAGGCTGGTTTGAACCCCAGAATGTAGTTGAGTTGATGGCATAGGTCTTATTGCCAACGTCGATCTGCGAACCCACCACATTGCCGTTGTTATCCTTCAGGATCGCATACGCATCAGCCGGAAGATTCTGAGTGAATGCGGTGTCGATTTCCTTGCCCGTTACGTCGTGATACTGCTGATAATTCATGTTCATGTTTGCCGAGACAGCCTGATAGGGCACACCATCCTGATAAGTGGTGTATCCGGATATCTGCCATCCATTCACGACTTCGCCCAGGATCAGGTTGTTGTGAACCGGTTTCGGCAGCTTGTAGCTGTAGGAGGCATTGAAGGACTTGGTGTGGTCATACTCGAGCGGGCCATAGTTAGACTCGAAGTCAAAAGGATTGACGACGACGCCGTTGCCATTGCCGTTGGAGGTGGAGCCGTCGCGAGTGCCGAGCACCTTGCCAAAGGTAAAGTTGGTGAAGAGGAAAAGATTGCCGGACTGCTTTTGTGCGGCAAGCTGGAGGGAGTTATAGCTGGCGTGGCCACCGTGCGTCTGAATCCAGATATGACCATAAGTTGACAACGGGAAATAGTCATTGGTTGATTCAGCGTTGGCAGACCAGCCCTTGTCAGCCGGGATGTTATACGCCGCCGGCAGGATCGGGCCAAGGTTCTCATAGGCTCCCGTTTTCGGATCCTTTTCGGTGTCGAAAGTGCCGAAGTTGATCGCGTTCGCGTCCTGAATCTGTCCGTTGGCGCCATTCTCGAGCTGGTTACGGCTTACCGAACCCACGTAGGATGCCTGGATCACAGTATGGGCTGGCAGAGCCTGAGCCAATCCAAAGCTATAGGTATCCGCATAAGGCACTTTCTTGTCGCCTTCTGAATCCGCCTTGAACTTTGACTCGCCATCCTGATTGAAACCGCTTGGAATAGCGAGCGTCGTGTTGCTCGAGCAGGATGAAGTTGAGGGGGTTGTGCTTGTTGCAGCCGTCACATTGACACCGCCGCAGACAATACCGCCCTGAATACCGTAGCCGAAGAAGCCGTCGTTGCCGCTTGTGCCGTTGCTGTTGTAGTCGTACGAACCCAGCGGACCGCTCATTGCGCCGGAAGCGTCCCCCGACGACACCTGATAGCGATAGGTTCCAAATCCGCCACGGATGACGGTTTTGCCGGTTCCGAAGACATCGTAAGCGACGCCGAGGCGGGGGTTGTAGAAGAACAACTGGCTGGCCCAGCCGGATGTGGGAATCTTGGAGTCGATCTTATTCCATAGCAAGCCGGCATTGGGAGCAATGGGGTTGGCGTTATAGGCATTCAAATCCCACACCTGCGTTCCGCCCAGTTTGTCGTACCACTGTCCTTCGTGGTCGGCGCGGAGGCCCAGGGTAAGAGTCAGCTTGCGGGAGGCCTTCCAGGAGTCCTGCGCCCAGAGCGACCACTGATGCTGCACGATATCCGGCACCACGTCGGAATTAGACTGGTCGTAGTCGAATACGCGGCCCATCAGGCGATCGAGAGTGAGGTTGCCTGTGGACGACGCGCCCCAGGTCTCAAAGTCGTAGTTGCCGTTGGTGTCGCTGCCGTTGGCCTGCAGATTCTCCTGGGTATCCCAGTAGAAGCCGGCCTTGATCGAGTGGGTGCGGACGATCTTGGTGAAGTTGTCGGCGACGGACGGCAGCGTGGCCGTCTTGCCGAAGCTGTTCTTTCCATAGATGCCGCTGTTGTAGAAGTCGAACTCATTGAGTTCGGTCAAACCCGAGTTCCATCCACCGGTCGAATTAGGCATCTGATCCGTCGCCGGGCTGCCGAAAACGCTCTGCTGCGCGAAGCCCAATGATTGGCGGCTGACCGCGGCTTTGTTGCTGATCGAGGCGTCGTTTACAAATTTTGCGTACGCGAAGACCACCTCGTTGGTGGTGGTGGCGTTGAAGACGTGAGTAAAGTTGGCCAGGTAGACATGGGCTGTCTCAACGGCAGTCGGCTTGCCAGGATAGGGAACAGTCCACTCCGGCGCCCACCAGATAGAGAGAGGATGCTCATCGTTCTCAGTCTGGTAAGCGTACGAACCCCAGAGTTTATTGTTCTCGTTGAAGGAATAGTTCACCTTCCCGGTCGCTTCCCAGCGATTGGTGGGAGTGGACGGCGAATATACGTAGTTATTCCATCCATTGACAGCATTGGGAGCGGTGTTCGCTGCCGGATTGAAGCTGTTGAGGATTTTGCCGTTGGCGTCGAAGTAGCTGCTCAGACCTGTGACAGACCCAGCCCAGGGAGAAGCGCTGCCCGTGCAGCCTTCCCAGCCGCCGCTGTTTGAACAGGGGAGACCATAAACAGACGGCCAAGTCGAAATGACCTTCGGATTCACGCCCGGATTAGAGAAGTCGCCGCCCAACTGAGCCGCCGTGGGCACGTTCATCACCACAGGAGTGTTGTAGGGATCCTGAAGCATCTTCTCGTAGCCGGCCCAGAAGAAGAGCTTATCCTTGTTCTTGTTGAAGCCGCGGAAGGAGATCGGCCCGCCAACATTGCCGCCCATATAGTAAAAGTGCTGGGGGTTCACATTGTTGGTCGCTGCGATCTGCGACGCGGTCGCGTTTTGATTCAACGTCTCGTAATTCGACGCTTCAATATCCTTGTTGTACGGATCGTTGGCGTAGCCGAACGCGGAATCACGGGCATAGATATAAAGTTCGCCGTGATACTTCTGGCCGCCGCTCTTGCTGAAGGCTTCAAGGACTGCGGGACCCTTGGCATATTCCGCGCCGTAGGAGGCAGAGGCGAACTTCACGCTGTCCGTCATGTCCTGATTGATATTGGCGATCTGCGTTCCGGCATTGCCTGGATCGAGCAGGTTGGCGCCATCGAGAATGATCGCGGTGGAACCGTTGGGCTGGGTGCCGTTGGCCGAAAACGCTCCGGCTGGGCCGTTATTGGTTCCAGTCGTCGTGCTGTTGTAGCTGGAACCCACGCCACCGGCGTTATTGAAGACAACGCCTGGCATCATCTTCATCAATTCAGCTGCGTTACGACCGGTAAGCGTTGCGGAATCCACTAGATCGTTGTTGAGAGTCGCGCTCACCTCGGCGTTATCCACCGGCACTTCCGCTTCCTGGCCGGAGATGACAGTAATCGCCTCGCCTTGGGCGCCCGGCTTGAGCTTGATGCTGGGCAGGGTACGAGAGTCGCCCTGGTTGAGCACGATGCCCGTTTCCTTCCACGCCACAAATCCCTTGGAGGAAATAGTGACGGTGTAGGTTGCGGGGGGCAGCGCCGTGATCGAGAAGAAGCCCTGGCTATCGGCAATCGAGCTACGGGCGTCCCCCGATAGATCGTTGGTGATAATCACCTTGGCTCCCGGGATGCGGGCGTCGGTCTGATCGGTCACGATGCCGCTGATCGTGCCGGTCAGATTCTGCGCGTGAGCCAGTGTGAACGACAGAACCATGACTGGGATCAGCAGCCATGGAATCCGCCGGTACCAGCTCTGCGCTGAGGACAGGCTTGAAGCCTTCCGTCTAGTTGACAACATTTTTGAAGCCTCCTGAATGTTTCCGTTTGGGTCGTGCCAACAACGTATTCACTCCGGTGTTCCGGATGGTTTGCTGCGGGCAAATACATTTTTGAACCACGGTATCGATAACAGAACCAAGACACGATGTGCAAGGTTTTTTTTTGTCCGAAATTCATGAAACGGAGTGCGCTCTCCGTAAGTTATTGAAAATAAATATATTAAACGTTTCCTTTTTTGAGAAGCGCTGTGGAAAACAGGCAGGAAGATGGGGGATTTTTGGAGATTTTCTACAACTTTAGATGGACAGATCTCTCGATCATCGTGAGGGGAGCATTGTGAGGTAAAGCGAATTACGCGAGGGCGAATGGCCGTCCGGGGACGATGCCGACGCCTTCCTTGAACGTGAGAAGCCGGTTGGCGGGCTGGGAAGAGAATTTTTCCACCAGGCCGGAGGGCCAGCGAATCTCGATCTCTGCGGCGGTCTCCGCTCCGAGGCCAAAATGCAGCCGGGGATCGTTTGAGGAGACGTAGCTGGACTGGCTCATCACGACCTGAATTTGCTCTTTGCCGCCATAACGGACAAGGACGGTCGCTCCGATCGCGCTGCGATTGCTCTTGGTCCCCTCCAGGCGCACCTTCAGCCAGTGGTTGCCGCTGGGGGCGTCATTGCGCAGGAGCGAGGGCGGCTCATTCTGGTTCATGATCAGGATGTCGAGATCTCCATCGTTGTCGAAATCACCAAAAGCACACCCGCGGCTACAGTGATGGGCATTGATATCCGGCCCCGCCTCGTCATGGATGCGGGCAAAGGTTCCGTCGCCACGATTGCGGAAGAGGATGCGCGGACCTTTGTAGGGGAACTTCGGATTCCTGCGCTCAAGCTCCGCATAAACATTGCCCGTGACCCAGAAGATATCCGGAAAACCGTCGTTGTCGAGATCCACGATGCCGGTTCCCCAACTGACATATTGACGATCGCTGGCGATTCCCGCCTGCATCGCCACGTCTTCGAAGTCGCCCTTGCCGCTGTTGTGGTAGAGTCCGGCCGGTTGAAGCTGGAAATGTGTCTTGATAATATCCAGGCGCCCATCCAGGTCGTAATCCCCGACGCCGATGCCCATCCCGGCCATCTCCCGGCCGTCGCTGCTGATGGCCAGGCCGCGCATCAGTCCTTCCTCGCGGAAGGTGCCGTCGTGATTGTTGAGCAGCAGCAAGCTCGACGTCGTGTCGCAGGCCACATAGATATCGGGCCAGCCGTCTTCGTCGGCGTCGAAGGAAACGGCAGTCAGCCCATACGAGCTGTGAATCGCCGCGATTCCCGACTCCTTTGAAACATCCGTAAAAGTGCCGTCGCCATTATTGCGATAGAGATAATGCTGCGGAGCCTTCAGCCCCTTGGGACCGCAGGCCACGGGAAAGCCCTCGAAGTTGCAGTCGGGAATATCCAGCGAAGGCTTGGCGGCATGGGCCAGGTCGATCTCGACATAGTTGGAGACAAAGAGGTCAAGTAAACCGTCCCGGTTGTAGTCAATAAACGTGCATCCCGCGCCGAAGTGGGTCGCCGGATGAAGCAAGCCGGCCTTGGCGGTCACATCGGTAAAGGTGCCGTCTCCGTTGTTGCGATAAAGCTTGTTCTGTCCGTAATAGGTGACGAAGAGGTCCTCGAAGCCGTCGTTGTTGTAATCGCCGACGCAGACGCCCACGGCCCAGCCGGCATCGAGTAATCCTGCCTTCTCCGTTACATCGGTAAAAGTGCCGTTGCGGTTGTTCTTGTAGAGGCGATTCGATGCGCCCGGAGGAACGCCTTCCAGTGTACGGCCTCCAAGAATGAAGATATCCATCCAACCGTCGTTGTCGTAGTCGAAGAAGGCGCATCCCCCTCCCATCTCCTCAACAATGTACGTGACCTTCTCTGGCGTTCCGTAGGGCATCATCTTGGTGAGTCCGGCAGCAAGCGCAATATCGGTGAAGCGGGAGAACGGCTTGACCGAAGCGGCGACGGGCTTGTCAGGATATGCTTCCGCGGAAGCGGCGAAGAGCGAACGGGGCAGCAGCGCCGAAACGCAGAGCGCGGGAACCGTTCGCAGAAGATCCCGTCGGGTAGCGCGGGTATTGGGCAGAGAGGTTTTCATCCTTCGGATTCATCCATTCTGCCATTCCCGCCATATGAGGAGCAATTATGCAACCTCCTCGATCAAGGGAATGCCTTTCACTACTGCGATTGCTGGGCGGCGGGATCGTTGGCCAGTTGTTCGCTGAGCTTGATAGCCTGGTCGTTGGTGGGGTCCAGGCGCATGGCCATTGCCGCGGCCTTGCGGGCATCTACAAAATTCCTCTGCACAGCAAGTTCGGCGCTCAGGCTGATCCATGCATCGGTCCATGCGGGAGCAGCCTGGACGGCCATCTTGAAATGGTCCACGGCGCCCTCGGCGTCCCCCGCGCGCGAGAGCAGATAGCCAAGCTGCTTTTGCGCGCCGGCTATCTGGGGATTGAGCTTTACTGCTGCTTCCAGTTGCGCGCGCTCGCCATCTATATCTCCGGCGCGATGCAGCGCGATCGATAGCTTGAATTTGTAATTCGCATTTTCAGGGAGCGTTGCGCAGGCGTCCCGGTAAAGAGCTATTGCATCCTGGATCTTTCCCTCGTCCAATTCTCCATCCGCTTGTCTCACTTTGAGCGCGGCTTGCGCGGCATCATCCTCGGCCTGTTTGAGTTTCTGGTATTGACTGCCCTCCTGGATCGCAAGTTCTTTTTCTCCCAGGCCGCGCAGCGCCAATGCCAACTGGTAATGGACATTCGGCTCCGTGTCTCCGAGAGCCACGGCCTGCTCCAATTGCTCCTTGGCCTCTTTGTATTCGTGAAGCGTGACGAGCACCATTCCCAATTTGTAGTGATAACTGAAGAAATCGGGGTCGCGCGCGACCGCCTCCTCCAGGTGCGCCTTGGCCTCGGCGTCATTGCCCATGGCGTGTTCCACATATCCATTCAGGTAGAGAACTTCCGCATCGTGAGGATGCTGAGCCAGCAGCTTTGGGGCGATGGGCTTTGCGAGATTAATGTGGTCAGTCAGCGCCTCAACACGGAGCAACTGCATCTCGATCTGCTGATCGCCCGGATGCTGTTGCAGAGCGGACTGCAACAGCTTGATGGCATCGTCGTATCTGTGCTGCTTGACCAGAACCACCGATTCGGCATTTTCCAGCGCGGCGGATTTTGGATTCAGCTTGATTGCCTCGTTGAGTACATCCGCGGCCGCGTCATAGTAGTTGAGCAGGCCAAATGCTTTTGAAAGCGCCAGCGCCAGCGGTTCGGTGCGAGGCGCGTGCTGCAAAAGGCCGGCCACGCTGATGTAGTCTTTGCGCTCAAGCAATGCGCTGCTGAGGCCTTCAAGAGCGGTCTCGGAACGCGGGTCGATGGCCAGCGCCTTTTTCCACTCCTCTTCTGCGTCGCCAAAATGGCCCGATTGCTGATAGAGAGAGGCGAGCAGCAAATGCGGCTTGATAACTTTGGGGTCTGACTCGGTGGATTGCTTGACGGCTTCGATGGCTTGATCCGGATGCTTGCCTCCGGCCAGGGCCAGGCCTTCAAGATAGTAAAGCTGCGCGGATTTTGGATCGGTCTTCAGTGCCGCGCGGAAGATATCGACCGCGCAATCGAATTGCTGATGGCTGCCAAACCAGTTTCCGGCATCAATGGCGGCGTCAACGGTTGGATGAGCGCGCAGCCTGGCATCTAACTGCGGCGGGAGCTTGCACTGCGCGTGGGCTACCGCGGAAACAAACAGGCCACTGGCCAGAAGAAACAGCGCTTTCGATGGCCGATTCAATGAAAACATCGTGAAAAACTCCCGGACCACAGAATACGACAGCTGGGGACAGGCGCCGCGGGCGGCAATTGAAGTGATTGCCAGCACAGGGGCAGGTGATTCTTCCCGCTGCGCCCGGAATTGCTCTTGTCGGGCGCTGGGGCGGTCACCGATAGTTGTAAAGGCTGTTCACATCCTCGCCAATCTGCGTTCTATTCCCGGCTTACGCCGAGGGAACTGACCGCCCAAGAAGGAAAGCATGTCAATCAAGAATATTTTGCAATATGGGGTGATGCTGGTTATTGCCGCCGCGCCGCTTTACTCCTACGGGCAACTTACCGCGCCTACACAGAGCGAACTCGGCATGACCAGCGACGCCAAAGCGCCGGGTGCCGCGGCAGTCTACCTCTTCCGGGAAGAAACCGAGGACGACGAAAAGCATTTCCGCGCCGTTCACGTTCGCATCAAAGTGCTGACGGAAAAGGGCAAGGAACTGGCGACAGTGATCGTTGGCTACGAGCGGAATTTTTCCTACAATATCAACGCCGGCAACCGCGAGGCAGAAAGCCGTCCCAACGATCTCGATACTTTCAGCGGGCATTTTGAGGTTGCCGCTATCTCCGGCAGAACCATCCATCCCGACGGCACGGTGATTCCGCTGACGACAACTCCGGCGGATCTGATGGCCGTGAGCAAGGGCGGCAACCAGATCAACACCATGACCTTCAACCTGCCCAGCGTGGAGGTCGGCAGCATCCTTGAGTACTACTACCAGCTACGCTACGACCGCTTTCTTTCCGCCCCCTTCTGGCAGATTCAGCAGCCCTACTATGTGCACAAGGCGCACTACAGCTTTTTGCCGGCGATCATTTTTCGTCCGTCCGTGGGCAACGGAGCCGGAGTTGGCGGCTTCTTGATGGATAGCCACGGGCGTCCGCTCAACGACATACTGATCACCAGCAACCTGCCGCATGGAAAAACTGTTCAATCCACGGCTGCTGGAGGTTACGATCTCGAAATCGCCGATCTCCCCGCGCTTCCTGAAGAGGCTTTCTCGCCGCCTGTTACAGACCACGCTATACACGTGAATTTTTACTATTCCCCAACCTTTGTGGCCAAGGAGTTCTGGCGCGATGAAATGCTGTTCTGGGATAAGGATGTGAATGCATACACCGCGCCAACACCGGCTATCAAGCAGGCAGCGGCAGAGGCGGTTGCGCCGGCGGACACCGCGCTCGACAAAGCAAAAAAAATATATGCTCTGGTTCAAAAGCTGGATAATACGGATTACTCGAGCAGGCAGGAGTTCTCGTTCTCGGCCGATAGGATTCCCGCGGGCAGCGTGGAAAAAGTATTGGAGAACAAGAGCGGAAATAGCAGAGAAATTGCCTTGCTGTATCTGGCGTTAGCCAAGGCAGCGGGACTGGATGCCCGCGCGGAGCGGATCTCCAGCAGAAACCGCCATGCCTTTGATTCAAATTATCTGAACGCGGGCCAATTGGACAGCGTAGTGATCGGCCTGAACATCGACGGAAAACATATCGAAGTTGATCCCGGTGCGAAGATGGCTCCGTTCCAGACACTCAGTTGGCCGCACACGGGAGCGGGCGGTGTTGCCATGGCAGCCGACGGCAAGATCGAGAACGTTGTTACTCCGCTCTCGGAGTTCGGCGACAATAACACCATCCGCGTGGGCAAGCTGACAATTGCGCCGGACGGAAGCGTGAGCGGATCGCTCAAGGTTGGCTTTACCGGCCAGGAGGCGCTGCACTGGCGTCAGCAGGCGCTGCGCAGCAGCGCGGATACGGTGAAGGAGCGGCTGGAAGGCGAGTTGACGAAGCAAGCCCCAGATGGGGTACAGATACACATTGACCGCATCGCCGGACTGGATCAGCCTGCTGTGCAACTGGTCGCGCTGGTGCAGGTATCCGGCACTCTGGGTTCGCTCACCGGCAAGCGGATGATTCTGCCGCGGCTCTTCTTTGACAGCAAGGCGATAGTTCCCTTCCCCGCCGAGGACGCGCGCGTGCTGCCGGTGGATGCGCACTACGCCGAGCAAGTTCAGGAGCAGATTACCTATCAGTTCCCTGCCGGATTCACACTGGCAGAAACACCCCAGGACAACAAATTCGCTTGGGAAAACAACGCTTCCTATTCGGTGAAATCAAAGGCCGATGCCACATCGATTGCCACCTTCCGGCTGCTGGCGCGCGGCTTTACGTTGCTCGAAGCAAAAGATTACGGGCAGTTGCGCGATTTCTACCTGAAAGTAGCAGCGGGCGATCAGCAGCAGTTGGTGTTGAACGCGCAGTAGTTGGATGAATCAGGCTGGGGCGCGGGGCTTTCCGCGCCCTTTGCCGCATTCGGTTCTGGGCTATAGCGAAACCAGGGAGGTTGTATCCCGAAAGCACGTCCGTCCAGTTGACGCGACCATCAGGGAGCGGCAACCTTGAACAAAACTCAACAGGACACAGTAACCCTGGTTTCGCTCTAACGCCGCCGGGACGCTGGCTTGACATCTGAATTCCGGGCCTGAAATCATCCAACCTTGTAGCCGCTTGTCTACCTTCCCCGCCTGCATCGCCCGACCGGCAGACCGTGGTCGTTTGTTTCACCTTCTGGCCAGCGTAGATTGCGACGACAATGGAGGAACAATGCGCCCTCGATTCCAGATTCCCCGCATTTCTTCTTTTGCTCGGCCCAGAGTGCTGGCGCTGACCGGATTTACATTCGCTTTCATTGCGCTTTTTTCAATTGGAATCCTTCCGCTAAACTTCTGCACCGGAAATGCAAATTCAAAAGTTCTCAACTCTCTCGCAACTAACCCGCGGTCCCTACTGAATCAGCTTCCCTTCCTCCGCCCGGCCTATGCGGCACAGGTTCTCTCGCCGATCTCGATTGACTATCCCGAGGCGGGGTCGATCTTTCCTCCTGGCATTACGCCGCCGATGTTCTTGTGGCGTGACGCTGCGGGGAAATCCTGGACGATTGAGTTCAGCTTTGCCGATGGCTCGCCTGCGATCCATGTGGACGCCAAAGGCGAACGGATGAAGATCGGCGCGATTGATCCCGACTGCATCAGCGATACGAACGAGCTTCCCAGGCTGACAACCCAACAGGCCGCGACCTGGACCTGGACGCCGGATGCCGCGACCTGGGCGGCAATTCAGCAGCGGTCAACAACCAAACCCGGGACGGTGACGATAACCGGCTATCGCGATGGAATTTTGTACTCGCAATCGCGGATTTCGATTTCGACCTCAACGGACCCAGTCGATGGTCCGATCTTTTATCGCGATGTGCCGCTGATGCCGACGAGTAACTCCGGCAAGGGCGTGCAGCCGCTAGCGAATGCATCGATGCATCTGATTCACTGGCGGATTCGCGATATTCGCAAGCCGGAGAGCCACACGGTGTTGGCCAATATGCCCACCTGCGGTAACTGCCATTCTTTCTCCGCGGATGGCAAGACCTTTGGCATGGATATTGACGGGCCTGCCAATGATAAAGGGCTTTACGCCGTAGTGCCGGTGCAAAAGCACATGACGATCGAAAGCAAGGATATGGTGCACTGGAATACCGACGGCAAGGTAGGCACGATACGCGTGGGCTTCATGTCGCAGGTCTCGCCGGATGGAAGATATGTGCTCAGCACCTTTGCCGGGCCATCTTATAACAAGCTGCTTGAAAGCTATTATGTAACTAATTTCCTCGATTACCGGTTCCTGCAGGTGTTTTACCCGACACGGGGAATTCTGGAGTGGTATAACCGCGAGACCGGATTACGCCAGCCTCTGCCGGGAGCGGACGATCCGAAGTTTGTGCAGACAGACGGAGTCTGGAGCCGCGATGGAAAGTGGATTGTCTTTGCGCGGGCCGAGGCGAAGCCGCCGCGCACCGCTGGCGTGCCGCCGGCACTCAACGCAAACGATCCTTATGAAACTCAGATTCAGTACGATCTCTACCGGATTCCATTCAACAACGGCAAGGGCGGAACGCCGGAGAGGATTGTAGGCGCTTCTGCGAATGGAATGAGCAATAACTTCCCGAAGATATCGCCGGATGGAAAATGGATTGTCTTTGTGCAATGCAAGAACGGACAACTGATGCGCCCCGACAGCCAGTTATATATTGTTCCTTTTATCGGCGGGACTGCTCGAAGGTTGCGGGCAAACACCGCGCTGATGAATTCCTGGCACAGCTTTTCGCCGAATGGGCGCTGGCTGGTCTTTTCGTCCAAGGCGCGTTCGCACTACACGCAGATGTACCTGACACACATGGACGCCGACGGCAACAGCAGCCCTGCAATCCTGATCGATAACACAACCGCGGCTAACCGCGCGGTAAATATCCCCGAGTTTGTGAATATGGACCCGGATGGAATTGACGATATTCGTGTGCATGTGGCGGATGAAAATATTCAGGCTGGTCTCTCGAATGGAAAATAAGACGGCCTTGCTTGGCTCTGCTTTTGTTGCGGTGCTGTTCTGCTTTGCACTGCCGGTAATAAGTCAGAGTTCAGCCTCCTGCGTTCCACCCGATGAGATCAAGCCCAAGTTACAAGGCACACCAACAGTGGATGTGTATAACGATCTGGGTGTGCTGTTCGCGAAGCAAGAAAAATATAACTGCGCGGCGGATGCCTTTGGTTCGTCACTGCAATTGGATATGAACCAGCCGAATGTGAAGAAGGTCATCTTCATGTTCGGGGTGAGCCTGTTTTATACCGGCGAGACCAAGGATGCAATCGCATCGCTGCAGCAGGCCGAGCAGTTCGGCTATCGGGAGATCAAGATTCATCTGATTCTGGCTGCTGCTCTGGATTCGATCCACTCTACCGCGGAGGCTGAAAAGGAATGGCGCGCCACGCTGGATATGGACCCGGAGTATACGCAGGCGCTGGATGCGCTGTCCGATGATTTGATCGGGACGGGAGATTATCCGGGTGTGATTGATCTGCTAGAGCGCCCACGGCTGCTGGGGCAGCGTACGCCGAAGCAGAGCATGAATCTGGGATTAGCCTACGTGAAGTCAGATAAGCTCGATGAAGCGGTACGAGTTTTGCGCGATGGGCTGAATACGACACCCCATTCAATTGAGTTAGCCAACCAACTTGCTGGAGTTTTGCGGCAACTCGGACGGAATGAGGAAGCGGATACGGTCGTGAAGCTAGCGGCCACTGACGCAGAAAACGCCGGTCATTGAGCGCTCACTTCATAGACGCCTCGCTGGCCTGATGTTCGTAGCGCACGATGTTGGCGCGCAGGCTATCGGCCAACGCGTCGTTGTTTTGCTTTATCGCCAGGTCAAGCGCATGGCGGGCAGTGGTGACGGCGGTCTGGTATTGCGCATTTTCTGAGTACATCGCCGCCAGCAGTTGCAGAATCTCCGGTTCGTCCCCGCCAGGCAGTTTGGCCGCGGCCTCAAACTGCGGCAAGGCATCGCTGAAGCGGCTGGCGGCGGCCAGGGCGCGGCCGAGATTGAAGCGGAATTCCAGCCCGTTAGGCGCGATTTCAACTGCCTTCTGCATCTCCGGGATCGCTTGATCGAGCTTGCCGGTGCGGGCCAGAATCACGCCGAGAACGTTGTGGCCTTCCGGCGACTTAGGCGCCAGCTCGATGCCTTTGTTGACCTCGCCAAGGGCCTCGTCCATATTGCCGCCCATCGTCTCAAGAACGTGGGCAAGATTGATGTGCGCCTGGCTGTTGTCCGGGTTGATCTCGACGGCCTTGCGAATCTCTTCGAGAGCTTCCTCCATCTTGCCTGCCTGAGCCAGTACGCTGCCCAGGTTATTGCGCGTCTGCGAGTTATCGGGATTTAGAGCGAGCGACTTCTTATATTGCTCTATAGCTTCACTGATGTTACCTGTCGCAGCCAACGCGACGCCAAGATTGTTATAAGCGCGAGCGTCGTCGGGGTCCATCTGAACGGCCTGCTTCCAGACCGGAACCGCCGCGTCGTATTGGTGCTTCTCCGCCAGTTGTACGGCGTTGTCGAATATCTTGTAGAAGTCCATCGCCGGCGTAGCGATATGTTCCAGGCTATCCGGCCCATCCTCGGGACCGACGTTCATGAACTCCGGAATGTTGACCGCGCGATTGGATGCCGTCGCATTCTCGACAACGACCGGCGGACTAACGTGGCCGTTGTCGTCAATATGCGTGAGATAGAGATGCGTATAAAACGACGGCGTCTTAGAGGAAAACGCAAGCCAGCGTCCATTGGGCGAGAAGGTATGCCAGGAGTTCATCACCGGAAAATTGGATTCGAGCAGACGCGCCTCGCCGCCTTCGAACGGCACGATGTACAGCTTGCTGTCGGGCCTCATCAGCAGGCCGTTCTTGCATTGCACAAAGACAATCCACTTACCGTCGGGCGAGACCTTGGGGAAGTTATTGCTCATGCCATTTTCCGATGCGCCGACAATGCGCTCCGGTGTGCCGCCCTTGCCGTTGTTGAAGGGAATGCGATAGAGGTCGTATTGAATCTGCGTCTCGTCGGGGCTGTTGGCGTAAGTGGATTTTTTCTGCCCCGCGGGATAGGGATCGCGGGCCGCGGCGCGCGAGAAGACAATCCATTTGCCGTCAGGACTCCAAAAGGCCGCGGTCTGCACGAAGTTTGGATCGTCGGCGCCGTGCAGCGGTTCCAGCTTGCCGGTCTCCTTGTTGTACCAGCCGAGCACGCCGCGCGTGGGATAGAAGACCTGGCCGAATCCATAGAAGGAGTAAAAGCCGTTGTAGAGGCGGTCGAGCACGCGCACGCCATGTGCATGAGGCACGTCGATGGAGGTGACAACGTTTTTACCGTCGGGCGAGACCTGGCTCATGAAGCCAAAGCGCTTCTGCGCACGCTCCTCGGAGAAGGCGCTCCAGTGAATCACATAGTCGTTGCTGATGGTGGAGTCTTTTTTGAGCGGAATCAGCGCGTAGAGTCCCTTGTCGTTCTGCGGGCCGTCCACATCGATGCCCAGCGTTTTGCCGTCGCGCGAAATCGAATGGCAGTTGGCGCAGGTGGGCAGGCCGGTCATCACGGTCTTGCTCTGTGTATCGGAGATGTAGCGTAGCTCCCAGCGAATCTTGGGCAGCACAGAATCAGGCAGCGGCTTGATGACGCCGCGCTGCTCGGACTCGGGCGCGGGCGGCAGCAGCGGCACATCGCGGAAGAAGAGCGGCGCGCCGACCGGGTCTTTGCTGGTGGAGATCGCAGCTTGAGAGTGCGAGAGCGGCTGCTTGGCTTTCTCATTTGCGTAACCAATGATAGTCACGGTGGCCGGCTGCTCGACAGTGTTTTGCTTGATCTCTGCCCAGGTCTTGGCATCGGGACGCCAGGTATGCGCGGCTGCCTGCTGCTCGGAAAGCGTAGGCGGCACATAGCCGGCGAGGGTGTCATCCACCGGGCCAAGCTGCATCTTTTCTCCGTTCGACCAGAATTTCATCGGACGGGCATGAGCGCCGAATTCGATCTCTATGCGCCAAACTGTAGCAGGGCTGCCGTCGCGCCAGGCAAACTGCGGCGGGATGATCTCAGGCGGGTAGATGGTTCCGTTGACGGGGATGTCGATGATCAACTGATCGCTGGCCAAGGGCTGCATCGGCGCGGGGCGCAGGTATTCGGGGATCTCCTGCGAAATGGTCTTGGAGGTGGAGCGAGCGGGTTCGGGTGTGTTTTGCTGGCCTGCTGCATGTACGCCCGTCTTGGCTACAACTGTGGCCAGGGCCAGCGCCAGGACTACCGTTGCAATCAGAATCCGCTTCATCCAATCTCCTCCAGGAAAGCCCGGCAAAACCCACCAGAGGCCTTCCCAAAACTTGCTCTGAGCAGGAGACCGGAGCGTTCCGGGCGCAGCGGATTGATTATAAACGAGCGGGGATATGGCTTTCCTAAATGGATATTTCAGAGTCGACGGACTATAGCGAAACGAGGGATGGTGTATCCCGAAAGCACGTCTGTCCAGTTGACGCGACCATCAGGAAGCGGCAACCTTGCACAAAACTCAACAGGACACAGTAACCCTGGTTTCGCTCTAATCGGGGAATGTCGCTGGATCCCTTGGGGTAAGCAGTGTTGAATAGTCTCCCGTGTTCGCCTTGGCTAATTCGGCTATCACTCGTACATCGCGGTCTGGCGGACCGGTGATTTCGCCGAGAGTATGACTGCGATCCAGCGTCTGACTGCGGACCAGGAAAACCAACACATCAGCCTCCTGCTGTGCATCGGCGGCAATTTGCCTAGCCTGGGCTGGGGTTGCAGCGCGTTCGAGATCAGTGGCGTGTGCTTCAGTCAGGGTATCCGCGCCAGTCAGGTCCATGCCCCGCGCCATCTTGCGGGTGACATGCTCGGATTGAGCAAGATCGATCAGTGTGACAGGGTCAGCTGCTGGATTGCGAGGAACGGGCAGCGGCGCAGATCCGTGATGCGCCGGTGCAGGAATCGCAGGCGAAATACCGGAGCGCCTGTGAACGGTCATGCGCTGCACTTTTGACCAATAGGGCAGTGCTTGCGAGAAGCGTAAACCAGTGGCGACTCCACCCTCCGGAACATCATGCGCGGGAACTCTATTCCATTCTTCCGGGTGTTCGTAGACATGCAAAAACATTCTGTGCAAATTATCCGCCGAATCCCATGCAGCTTCATATCTGCGATTGGCCAGCCGGATGGCCTCTTGTCTTTGCGGCCGGGCTGGAGTTCCGCCACTGCCCGCGGGGATAAATTGCTGCATATGGCCGGGGTGAACCCGATCGGGGTATGCGTTACGATTGGTCGGATCGAGATAGCGGTAGACAGGCACTTCGTAGTGGGCTGCGTTATCCAGTTTCGTGGGTGCATCAAGGGTTGGAAAGGCGGGTGTGCCGAGGTAGCCAAGATCGTCTACATCCTGGTTGCCCGCGTGCATGCTCTCATGCACCATCGTCGAGATGCTGTCAGTTTTCGAGGGATGGTCGACGGTATCATGATCGAGTCCGATCTGGCGATGAAAGAAAGTGAGGCCGCCTACGCCGGCTTCTTCGCTATAACCGGAGCGGTCGGTAAGTACTTTCCCGGCGTGTTGCAGCCGGCGCATCTCCAGCTCCGCCCGACGGTATTTGGCCTTAGCCGCCGCTACAGTTACATCAGAATCGCCGAAGACATCTCTCAGGTCGGAGTCGCGATGGCCGGCAATAATTTGGTCGAAGACCTCCGCAGCTTTGTTTGCCAGCAGATCAATGTTATGTTGATCGGCGATGCCCTCCGGCCCAGTGCGCGGCCCTCTTTCGAAGTCGTTCGGGTTGCCGAGAACGTCTTCGGGAACGGCAACTCGAACCTCTTGGGCAAAGGCCTCGAGCTGCTGAATGTTGCCCGCATCAAGAGCGGCGATGATCTGATCGATCAAGAGGCCATTCGAGAGATCTACCGTGATCTTGTGAATGGAACTGTTATCCCAGGAGGGTTCACTTTGGCGCTTAAGAGGAATCTCCTGCATCACTGCGCCTGAGCTGATTTGCAGCCGGGCAGTGGCAACGCTGTTTCCGCGCAGATCGTCAGAGCCGGTCGCGATCTCGAAACTGATCTGAGAGAAGCTGCCGGACGGGCCGCCCGGAGTGGTTGGAGCGAGGGCGACCGTGGGTGCGGCATTGGTGAGGCGGACAAACGGATGACCTACGCCGCGTGCGAGTTCAGCAGTGCTCGTTTTGTTCAGCAGGCGAACCACTACCCACTGGAGATTCCAGTCGTCATTGCTCTGGATCAGGTTCGGATGGGATTCGAGCGTGATCGTGATATGGCTGATCAGCGCCGAGGAGGCGGTGTTCCTTTGTGCTTCGTCCATCTCGTTCCAGGCGTTTCGGATCAGCCTCAGCAGACCTTGTTTATGAGCCGCCTGGTCGGTTGCGCCGGGAGCAAGTAGTTCATCCACATGCGAACTATCCGGAATTCTGCGGCGGCGCAGGGTCGCATCTTGCAACGAAGCCGCGCCGCTCTGCTGGACGGTATGCGCCAGCTCGTGAGCGAGTAGATTGCGGCCCGTATCGGTCGATGGGTTATATGCGCTCCCGTTGAACGCAATATGATTTCCTGCGGCGTACGCCAGCGCTCCGACGGAGCGGGCCGACTCCGCCGCTGCCGCATCCGTATGGACGCGAATGTGGCTGAAATCATGCCCGAAGCGCGGCTCCATGAAGGCGCGTGTCTGCTTGTCGAGAGGCTGACCGGGGGAACTGAGCACACGGTGCACGATGGGTGGGGCGGAAGCGGCTGCCGGGCTTGCGCTGCCGGATGTTGCCCGGCGAAGTACAGGGATTCCCTGCCCCCGTTGGGAGGAGGAAGGCGTGTACGCGCCCATCACCTGTGCGGCTGCGAGGTCGGCCTCGGTCTCAAGCGGATCGTTGCTAGAGCCAACGGCCAGCTTGCATTGCAGAAAGATGGAATTCATTCCTGACGCAAAGCGCCACGAAGACCGGCCTTGATTGGGAGGATCTACAGGGATCGATCCCGCATTTGGCATTAACGCCGGCCGCGCGTATTGTGTTCCGGGGGCGGCCTGAATCCTATCTGGCGTTTCTTCCGGAATGGGCGCGGCTCCGCGCGCGGCTGCCGGGGCCGCCTTGTTGGTCCGGATTGGCGCCAGTGCCGCAACGGGCGCAGCCATGATTCAATTCCTCCGCCGCTCAATCATTTTTCTGGGCTATATCTTTGGCATTGCTCGTGGCAAACAAATCAGGGGAAGGTTACTGTCAACGTGGCTCCCGCGCCTCCCCCGAATGGGGTTGCGGTGGGGCCTGAGCCGCTGGGGAATTTCAGGATTATATTCAGATCGACCTGTGCCGAGACCCCCGTTGTGCTGGGCTTGCTGGTGACCTTGTTTGCAATGCTGCGCGCCAGATCGGGAGCAAGGTCATAGGCAATGATTCCCCAGATTCCGCCGACCAGTTTGCCCGGATCAAGGCCATAGGCGCTGGGCGGCTGCCCCGTGAAGTGATAGTTGATGATCTCCGCCTGCTTGGTGGCCTCCGCGGACGCGGAGGGCGCCTGGCCGGGCTTGGAGTCATTGGAGGCAGTGGGCATGCCGACGCGCAACCCCAGGTTGACGTCTCCCACGTCCTTGAGCGCGATGCGGGCAGGGGCGTCTGGCGCGGCTGCCGGAGCACCCGGCGCTTTGCCCTGGCCCGGCGGAAAGAGTCCTGGGCTGGCCGGACTATACGGAGCCAGCGGCGGCGGACTGAGCAGATTGGGCTGAAGCGTAGGCACAAGGGGATGCGTGAGCGGCTTGCTGAAGTCAATGGGTGCGGAAGTGTCCGTCTTGGGCTTATCGAGCGAAAGGGTTCCGGGCGAAAACAGGGACGGCTGCTTGGGAGGCGCAAGAAGCGAGGGGGGCGTGAGTTGGAAGCGATTGGCAAAGTCGGGCGGCAGCGGAACTGTGACCACCTTCTTCTTCTGCTCGGTGGTTGCTGCCGCCTGCGAGGTTGGATCGCGCTGCACCACGGAGCCGCCGCCGGATTGCTGAACGGTATGACTGAGTTCATGCGCCAGCAGACGTTTGCCCTCGCCGGAGTGGGGATTGTAGCGCCCTGCGGCAAAAAAAACATCTTGGCCGACGGTATACGCGTTCGCCTGCACCTCTGCGGCTGATTGCGCCGCCTGCGGGCCGGTGTGGATGCGCACCCGGCTCAGGTCTCGGCCAAAGCGCGGCTCCAGGGAAGCGCGGGTTGTGGCGTCGAGCGGCTGTCCCGGCGAGTGCAGCGCCTGATGTACGCTGGCCGGAGCCTCAACCGAGGGAACGGCAGCACCTGAAGATTGGCGATGCAACGCAGCAGCGGCGGCGGAGGGGCTGGCAACAGGCGCTCCGCTCAGAACCTGCGCGGCCATCGCATCGGCCTCGGATTCGAGCGGATCGTTCACCGCTCCAACGGCGAGCTTGCGCTGCACCGGCAGGCGCGATGCGGCGTTGGCGGGAATTGCCGAGGGCAGCGCGGGCAACAGCGTTCGGTGAGCACCAGCATTGCGTTCGCGAATCGCCGAGGCAGAGAGGGCGATGGGCAGGACTGAGTGCGCTGCCGTCTTCGCGGGGCGCGATGAATCAAAAGCGGAGAAGCTGGTCATTCGAACCTCCAAAGGTGTTCCTGCTAAGGCGCTGCCTGTGCAGCCGGTGGTTTGGCTTTGGTGTTTGCTAGCTGGCTGGCCAGAACCCAGCCGGTTTTACCTTTTTCGGCGCCTTCGGTGACGGTAATTTTATGCCATTGCGGCTTTGGCGCGCCGGCTTTGGGCGCGGACCCCTTGCCGCCGGCGGCTTTGGGATCGGGGAGGTTGAATTTTTGACCTACGCCGATGTCGATCATCTCCACCCGGGTGTCCTTGGCGAGCTTGGCGATCTCGGTTTTTGCGGCGTCGGCGGGGTCGGCGACCAAGGGTGTATCGGCGTCCTGAATGAATTTTCCCGAAGCAGTGTAGAACTTGATCAGGTCCTCCCCTGCCGAGTTCTTGCTCTTGTTCCACAGGCTCTGGGCCTGCTTGAATGTGCCGCTGGGCGCATCGTCGGAGATCTTGGTCAACGGCAATTTGGAGAATTTACCGGCGGCGTCGATCTTCCAGCCCCATTGGACAGAGCCGTAGGTCGCGCCGGTCTGAACGCCGGTAACGGCCAAGGCCGTGTCTTCAAATATCTGGCTGGAATTAGGACCCGCGCCGGGTATTTGCGGAGTATCCCTCATCACGGCATCCTTCTCATGGAGGACGCCTTTTCCGTCGCGGTGGTGGAAGCCGTGCGTCCCCACCTCGGGCGCGGTTTCAACAGGAGTATCCCAGAGGTGATCGTTGGCTTTGCCTGCGCCGGTCGCGTAGAGAGGATTGCGGAAAGGCGCGTTCTGGTCGATGTTGACCCCCTCGCCGGGACCGGCGGGAAGTGAGCGGTCCTTGATAGTGTGATCTGGGGCCACATCTGGCGTAACGACCGTGTTACTGTTCTTGCTGACCACGTCCTGCACAACGCCGATCAGGGTGGCGTCAACGGGGTCCTTAGGCTTGAAATGGAGTTTGATTTCTTCGATACCGTCCTTGGTGGCCCGCTCCTTGTAAGTTGCCGTATCCCACTCCCCGCCCCAGGTGGCGACGGCGCGATGAAGAATGGGTTGCGAGGGGGCCATCGCTGCAAGTTGCGAACTCAGTACTGATCCATGCATGCGCGGCCCGTATTCGACAGCAGGGACAGCGGCATCGGCGGCTCGTTCGGTTGCGCTCGAGGGGTTGCCCAGCTGCCAATCGCTCTCTAGCGGGGCGGGGCGGCTGCCTTGCTGGGCCACATGCGCCAGTTCGTGAATCAGCAAGCGGCGGCCGCTGGCGGTTTCGGGAGCATAGCGGCCCCGGTCAAAAACAATGTGATTGCCGGCGGTATAGGCCAGCGCGTTCACGGCGCTCGCCGAGTCAGACGCTCTTGTGTCCGTGTGCAGGCGGACTGCACTGAAATCGCGCCCGAAGCGCGGCTCAACAAAGGCGCGGGTCTGCTCGTCAAGCGGCTGGCCAGGGGACTCTAGCGCCTCGCGTACGCCCGGCAATCGCGGACGCGGAGCAGTGTTGACAGGAATCGCCGCAGGCCGCGCGGGCAGCAGGGTCGGATGCGCTGCTGCGTTGCGTTCTCGAATCGCAGAGGCGGGACACGCGCCGCACAAATTCGAGCGCGCGCCAGAATGCGAGGACCGGGAAGCATCAGCAATCGATCGGGTTATCATTCGGGGCCTCCTATGCAATTGCGTCTCTGCCGCTTGATTATTTTTCGCCGAACAAACTAGAAGCTGTTTCATTACCCGGTTTTGAAAGGGCACGGCTTCAGCCGTGCCGCTACGGAGCCAGTAAAATCGCGGGCTTTAGCCCCTGAGGAAACAGCCCGCAATGCACCAGATTCGGTTATGAAACAGCCTCTACTCAGTGAGTTCATGCGCGACCTCCGCCACAAAGAAATGATGCGCGGAGATGGCGCGGCTGAAAACGTAGGGTCGAGGGCCATTGTTGAAGCGGACCAGATCATTGTCATTGATGAACTTCAATAGCCCGTTTTTGCTGTTGTCCTGATTGAGAATCGCCTGAATTTCCGGGTTGTAATCATTACTGAAGGTTTGTAAGCTTACCTGCCCTGGCTTCGGAGCACCGGTCGTAAAGCTGCCTCGCGCAGGCATTGGGGTAGTGGTGCCCGCGGGCGCGGAACCGGAGGCGGCCTTCGGCTTGACCTTATGCAGCGAATCGAGCTGGTTCTTGATGGCCGGGTTACCGCTGACCAGCGCGGAGATGCCCGGCTTCGTCACCATTGAATCCTCAATCAACCGCACGTATCCGATAGCCGACATTGCTCCGCTGCTGAGAGGAATATAGTGAACCCCCGGAATATGGCGCTTATGCACATTCACTTCATAGGAGACGATCTTGGCTGCGGGAATGCCCTTCTGCCTGAGCTGCTCGGACTTGGGAGTGATGGTCTTGTGATCGGGACTCGCGGGATCGGGATTGTCTTCGGTATCGAGAAGCGTCACGCGGTCGATCAGCGACAAAGTAGTGATCTTGCTCGGGTCGACGGAGTTCACGAGCCTGGAGCCGCCGCGGCTGTGTCCGGAGAGGCGCAGCGAGGTCATTGGCCGGTAGATGCCAACGCTCTTCAGGCTCTCGACGATCTCCGCGTCGCTGATGGTGTTGGTTGCCGGGAAGGCAGGCACGCCAATCATCACCCAATCCGTGCCGGCAGAGGCGCCGCGCATGCCGTGCGTCAGAACATCGTTGCCCTGATCGCCCTGGACCGCTCCGGCAGAGAAGAATACATGCACGTTCAACGGGCCGGTGGCGGCTTTGCTCACTTTGTCCGGTACAAAGATCAAGAACTCCCCGTAGGTAAAAGTCTTTAGCTTCTTGCCGGCTTCATCGGCGCGGATCGGGTTCAGATCCGGTGGAACAACATTTCGCCGCACGGTATTGCGGGGCGCGGCTGCCGGCTTATCCTGCTGCGCCACATGCGCCAGTTCATGCGCAATCAATCGCCTGCCGAGTGCGCTGTGCGGATCGTATTGGCCATCGGCAAAAACCAGATTGGAGTTCACAGCATAAGCGCGGGCATGAAGAGCGCGGGCGGATTGAGCGGCCCGATCATCCGTATGCACGCGCACCTGGCTGAGGTCGCGATTAAATCGCGGCTGAAAGAAGCTCCGCAAAGATTGATCGAGCGGACGGCCTGAAGAACGAATCACCTCTTCAGCAAGCGGCAGCGCGGCGGACTCAACCGGCGCGGCATTCTCCGCTTTGCGTTGGATGGTATCCGGCGGCCCTGCGCTGCCGGATGTGCTGGGCGGCGCAGTGTTTGAGCCGCTGGCCGGCGCGCTGCCCTGAGGCAGGTGATCGATGGCGTCCTCCATCTTGCTGCCCCGGCCAACAATCATGTTATGGTCTCCATGGCCGACCGGAATCACCTGGTAATTGTCGCGGAGAGCTTTGAATGTAGGCGATTTTTCTCCGCCCAGTTCCTTCTTGTGGCCTGAGAACCAATTCACAATCGATGCGTTCAAAGTCTCATGCCGTTCTTTATAAGACGAGTTGGTATAGTAAGCGCGGAAGCGCATGCTGGTTTGCAGGTAGGCAAGCTGTTGAGCTTCGGTAGTGCCCGCCTTGGTAAGTTCCGCCAGATCGAGGTTCAGGCGCTCCGTAACCCAATGCGTCACCTTGCCTAATTCATTGGGTCCGTTGATTGCGTCAAAGAGCGCAACCTCGCCGATTTTGGCGGAGAGGCGCGGCTGGCCTTTTTCTCCGAGAATGTCGGCGATCGGCGCGCCCGCGCCGCTATGCCCGCCGAAGATAACCCGCGAAATCTGAGGCGCGGGCTGGTCCCCGAAGGCCCCTTGGCTTGAAAGCACGCGAAAGACATCCGCTATATAAGGATCGCTGTTGAAATTCGGTCCAAACCCCGAGCCTCTCGTACCTTGAGGCAGTATTCCGATCATCGGATGGCCGCTGGCTTTGATCTGCTGCTCCATGCGGTCATACTCTACATCCCGCACAGTGCCCGGATCGTCGTTCTTTTCTCCGCGTTCCCGATAGCCGATGTTGTGCCCATGCAGAAAAAGCAGCACTTCGACCGGCTTGCTCAAGTCGAGTCCGTCGGGCATCAACACAATCGCCTTGCCGTTCGCGGACTCTGCCGTCGTCTTCTTCCTCGCCTCTGCCTCTTTCTTCTTGTCCGGGTCTGTGTCCAGGTCTGCGTTTTGATTGCCCTCGCGCAGCCCCTCGATAGGAATACGGCGCACTTGGCTCACGCTCTTGACGCCCTTATTCCACTTCACCCCGTCGCTCCAGCCGGGCAGGGAATAAAGCGCCGCATTGGAGTTGGGGCCGACCGCCTTATTCGCCGCTGCCCCGGCGTGCATTGAAGTCACCTCTGCCGAGGTGAGTTTTTCCAGCCGCTTGACGATGTCTGCCGGCGCAAATCCGTTGAGCTTTTCAGCGACAATCTTCCAATCGCCAGAAGTACGCGCCTTGGCCAGTTCGTCATCGTATTCCTGCACCAGTTTGGCGATGCGGGCAGCCTCGTCTGCCGCCGGGTCGCGCTGAATGCAGTGGGAATGAGCAGAAGAGATCCCCGGCATGCGGGCCAGATTGCGGTGCCCACCGGCATACTGCTGTTGAATGGTGTGAGTCAGCTCGTGGGCCAGCAGACGCTTGCCTTCGCGGGAAGCGGGATCGTATTTCCCCGGAGCGAAGACCACATTGTTGCCCAGCGTCCAGGCCTGCGCCTGCACGGCCTGCGCCGACGCGCCCGCCGACGGACCGGTATGGATTCGAACCTGCGCGAAGTCTTGCCCAAAGCGCGACTCCATGAACGACCGCGTTGGTGAGTCGAGGGCCTGGCCGGGAGAGCGGAGAACCTGATGCACAATCGGCGGCGCTTCCGTGGGAGTGACCACTCCGGCAGCCTTGCGGCGCACCGCCGGCGCGCCAGGTTGGATGGACGTGAGCGCGCCGCCGCTCAAGACGCTCTCCGCTACGGCATCGGCCTCGGCCTCCAGCGGATCGTCTGTTTCTCCAACCGCCAGCTTGCGTTGCAGTGGCAGTGGTCGCAGCGGGAATGGTGTTGCCGCATGAATCAGCGGCGCGACAATCCGCGCCGGAGGCTGAGTCGCGTTTTGTTGGCCACACGCGTTTGCATAAGCGCCTTCGGCAGGGGCGCTCTGCTGTGCAGGCCGAGGGCCGCGTCCGCTCTTGCGCGTCTGCGCCAAGGCCGCAACGGCGGTCATCTGCAACCTCCAGGGCGGCTGCGCAACCAGCCCTGCTCCCACAATTGCATGGCAATGCAGGATCGATCTGCGCGCTTCGGATTGATCTTTGCCAAGCGGTGCTTCAAGGCCAGCTCCCGTGCGTGCGCGTCTCTCATCTCGGGCTGTAGTTGATCAGCGGCGGCACAAACTGAATCCCAGCGCCGAGGCCGATGAAGGGCTGCCAGCCTTGCCAGGAGGACTGACCGGCAGCGGGGGAATCCAGCCAGCTTCCTGCCGCGCCGCCCGTGATGGTGAGGAAAAACTGCCAGCGGTTCGGCACGATGTCCTGCGTCCACTGCACTCCGCCCGTGAGGTTAACCGTGGTGCCGTTTTCCCCCGCCACCCTGCTCGCGAAGGTTCTCGCCACCCCCGGCTGCAAGAGCACCGAAAACTGGGTTCCGTCCTTGTTATAGAAGACGACCGAAGGCTGAAGGTATGCCTGGGCATTTGTACCGGTGAGTATCGTCCGGTTCCCCGACTGAGTAAGCGGACGGGAGGTGCCGGGCAGCGGGAAGTTCTCGCCGATTTGCACAAAGCCGCCCAGTTGCACATTCTGGTTGGCGTCGTTGGGCCGCGAATTGAGAACCAGCCCTGCGGCGATATTCGGCTGGTAGACCTGATAGTAGGCAGAACTCGGCGTACTGAGATGATGGCCGGAGCCAATGCCCCCCGGTCCGCCGAGCGGAAGCTGCGCACCCAACGGGGTAATCGGCAACTGAAAGACGAGCAACGGATCCGGCGGAGTCGCTGGCCGGGCCGGTGGATTCTGTCCTTGCCCCTGACCTTGTGGCTGGTTCTGCGGTGGCTGCTTCGAGGGCTGGGTTGGCGGTTGTTTTTGGGGCTGATTTTGCTGCGGTTGTTTTGCGGGCTGATTTTGGTTGGGCTGTTTCTGAGGCTCGTTTTGCTGGGGCTGGTTCTGCTGCGTGTTTGGCTGCTGCTGATTCTGCCCCGGCGCTGGGGTGTTGGGTTGCGGTGCGCCGCCAGTGGTGACCGCCGACAACACAACACTTCGACGGTCCGCGGCATTTCCCGGGGTCGGGCCGTGGTCGATCATCCGGGTGATCCGCGAGGGCGCAATCCCATTTTCCATCAGTACCGCTTTGGCCTCGTGGGCCCGGGCGCAAGCCAGCCGGACGTTGTACGCCTCCGGACCGTCAACGCTGGCATATGCATCGATCTGAACGTTCAGGATCGACGGCAGCAACTTTGCGAAATCTTCCACGCCTTTGCGGGCATTGCCCGACCAGGTATCGCAATCGACGTTAAACCGAAAGGTCGATCCCGGCGTGAAGACCCGCGGCCCAGCCTCGCAGCCCTCGGGATTGCCGATCTTCTTCGTCCCGCAGCCGGTGCGGCGCAGAATCGACCCGCTGTTCTGCTGCAAGACATGCGTCAGTTCATGAGCCAGCAGCTTGCTGCCGCTCCTCGATCGCGGTTGGTATTGGCCGGAGGCAAAAACCAGGTTGTTGCCCACGGTATAAGCCAGCGCGTTCACGGCGCGGGCTGACTCCGATGCGCGCTCATCGGTATGTACGCGCACGCGGCTGAAATCGGCCTGGAAGCGCGGTTCCATGTGGCTGCGCACCGCTGCATCGAGCGGCTGGCCCGGAGATTGCAGCACTTGATCGACCACGGCGGGCGCGGCCATGCCGGCATCGGATCCCGCGCACTTGCGTTGCACCGTTTCTTTCTTTTTTGCGCAGTCTTCGCAGGGTTGGCCGCTGCCTTCGCAGGCGCATTGGCGGCGAAGCGCGGTGGCGCCGGATGAGATCGGCGCTGCTGTGCCCGAGGGACTCATCACGTCTTCCGCAACCCGGTCGGCCTCGGCTTCCAGCGGATCGTTGGCCGCGCCGACGGCTAGTTTGCGTTGCATCGGCAGCAAGCTGCCCGCGGAACTACGCGCCCAGAGAGCTTGAGAATCGTTTGCCGCGGCGTGGAGCGGCGCTCGATGCGAACTCCCCTGTGCCGAATGCCGCCCACTTCCGTCTTCATCGAACCCAACAGGAATCGCGCGGGGGACAGAAGGCAGGATGCCGGCATGTCTGCTCTGCTCCTGCTCTGGAGTCTTCGGCGCAGGGCCTGCGGCAATGGTTGGCTTTGACGAACTTCGGGAGCGAGTAGAGAGGGAAGGCGCGGCAGTTGGCATATCACACCCCCACTGTTGCCGGCGATTGGGCTACGCGCTGGCAGTGGAGCAGGAAGGTTGGGTCAAGCTGCGCAACGCGCCGTTCCAGGCGAGCCATTACGGCGGGGTGAGTTTTAGTATCGCCGAGCAGATGCGTATAGCCGAGCGCTGCCGCGGTATGAGGATTGTAGGCCTCCGACCAGGACGGGAAGAGATAGCGCATACTGACGCCGCGATGGGCCGATTGCGGCGCGATGCGGTGATAGTCGATGCAGCAGGCGAGCAGAAACTGCTCGATCAGCATCGTGAAGCCGGACTTCTCCGGCAGCTCGGCCCAGAGCGCGCGATGCGCCGGATTGCTGACCATGTCGAGCGCGGTCTGTGCGTAGTGGCGGATGAATTCAACATTGTTTGCCCCGAGGATGCCGCAGTTCTCTTCGCGAAACCAGGTGGTATTGCGCGAAGAGGCCCACTGCCATTCCACGGGCAAGCTGAGGTTGTGGCGGTCAAAAAGATATTCAATATGACGCGGGCCGCACCAGGCATTTTCGAGCGGGTGGCTCTCCGGGCACTGCGCAAAGACCTGCGCCGAAGTCAGCCGCGACGGCAGCGGCCGCCACAGAAAAACATCCGTGTCGATATGAACGAAGGGACGGTCCTGGAGGCTATAGGCCAGCAACTTGCCCAACGCCCACCATCCGGGGTCGGCATCGTGCAGTTGATCGAGTTCCGTCGAGACATTGTCGAATTTCAACCCCAGCAGATCGATCAGCAGCCGCTTGCCGGCAGTATCGGTAACCAGCTGGGTTTCGGCAAAGTGCTGCCGGGCCTGCTGGAGCGAGAGTCCCCAGGCCAGCAAGTGGTGCTGGGGCTCTCGCCAAATGCGGCCCTTGTATGCCTGGAAAGGCTTGCTCCAGAATGACCAGACAGCTCTCATGCGTTTCGGCTTCCTCGCGATTATTCTTTGGGCGGTTCCGGATTCTGCTTCTCTTTGGCCTCAGCTTGCTTAGCGGCCTCCACTTGCTTAGCCGACTCGGCCGCGGCCTCCTGCTCTACACTCGCAACCACGTTGCTGGGAGGGTTCACATTCAGCAATCCGGTCGTCACTGTGCCGCCCAGGATCCGGATAATGGTCGTGGACGCAACTCCGGTGACAGTCAGCGTGGGCAATGTGCCTGCGTACTGTACCGGGCCAAGCGCGCCGGAAACAGAGCCGGTGATAGTCACGATATCAACATTGGGGGTGTTGTTCGCATTCACATTTACCCCGGGATTGCCGATGACGCTGATCGGGACATTCACTGTAGCCTCGCCTGGAGTTACATTCACCGGGCTGCCGATAGTCGCGATATTGGCTGCGCCGCTGTAACTCAGCTGAAAGTTCAGTGTTGCAGGCGCAACGGGGGTATAGCTGAAGGTGACAGCCAGATTGATCTTGGAGACGGTCTGCGATGTGGTTGTGGGCGTCGCTGTCGTCTCAATGCCGCCGATGTTGCCGGACTGGTCTGAGATGATGGTCACTGCTGTGCCCCCGATTACTGTGCCGGCGGAATTGAGCAACTGAAGGGTCATGCCGGTGATGATCAGCGACGGCGCCAGATAGAACCAGCTATCGAAGTCGGCGGCTTTAAGATTGTTGCCGGTTGGCAGCGAGAGCATCACGCAGGGGCTGCCATCGGCGATGCGGTTTGTGGTTTGCCCGAAGGCGGTCCCATCCAGATAGAGATTTCCGCTCGGCCCATTGGCATAGATCGCTCCGCTATCCAGCCGCACCCGCACGCGGGCAAAGCCCAACGGCGCCGCGCTGTTGAGCCCGCCGTTCAATGACGTGTAGAGGAAATACGACTCATAGTAGGCCAGGCCGGTAAGGTTCGCGACAGGGGACCATGTGACCTGTGTGCCGGCGACAGCGATTCCCAGCGGCGGATCGATCGCCGAGACCGAGCGCCCGAATACATTTGTGCCGGGCGGGTAATTGCCCTTGCCCGGAAGGCCCGCCGCGACTCCCTCCCACGGCGCAACCCAGTTGGGCACCGCAGGCATCTCCATCGAAACCTGAAAATTACCACCGCCCCAGGGGCAGGTGGTTGTCTGGTCAAAGGTGACGGAAAGCCCGTTCAGCACCAGCTCGTCCACGGTCATCACGTCATCGTTATTCCAGCTGGTGCCGACTACATGGATGGCTTGCACCCCGGTTTCGACATCGAGAGCGGTCAATGGCGAGAAGAGCAAGCGGCAATCGCTGACCACATAGTTCCCAAAGTCTGCCTGTCCCGCTGCCGGAACGGCAGAGTTGGACGGACGCAAGGCCATGCACGCCAGCGGCGCGTGAAAAATCCGCGTGTAATCGGGAAGTTGTTCGTAGCCGCCAGCGCTGCCGCACGGGGGCCATTCGATTCTTCCTTTGGATGTGCGGGCGGGAATCGTCCAATAATCTCCGCTGGTGTACTGGCCGCCCCAGAATGTCACTTCGATGCCGTTCTCCAGTTGCACCGGCGAGGGCGAAGTCGGTACGCCTGTCCCCGTGGCCAGCGTGCCGGACTGATCCCAGCGCCTCATGCGGGGATTCAGGTTTTTATTGATGCCTGTAATCGGAGCGGCAAAAGTGACCTGCAATGTGGCTGGATTGACAGTCTGGATCTGCAGGAGCTGTCCGGGCTTGTTGGCCGGCTGCGCGTAAGTGTAGCTGTCATCCGTAAGCTCGACCCATTGGTTGTTCTGGAAGCCGAGGTTGGCGTCGGGTCCGAGGCTCGATACGGTGAGCACCGCTCCGCTGATGTTGGTAATCCGCGTAACCACCGAGGCGTTCTCGCGCGACCACTTGAAGGTGGCGGCGCCGGCCTGGCCGCTCCCGTGGATCTCGACGCGGTAGAGCTGATTTTCAAGCCCTTGATACCCGGCGGATGCAATCGGCTGGCACCCGCATTCGCTGCCGGTCTGATTGGTGTCCGCGCTGATCAGGCCAGTGTGCGGGGCAGGCGTGGTCGATGTGCCGGCATAGAGCATCTGGCAGCAGGGCATCAGCAGCGTAACCGGATTGGCCGGGTTGATCGCCTCTGCCTTTTGAATGGTGCTGGTGGGAATCACCGACCCGATAACCCGCCAAACCGTTTTCAGGCGCACGGTCGTGTCAGCCTGGCCGAGAGCCGGCTCCAGCAGGCAGCAGTCATCGAGACCGGTAATGAGCTGCTGCCAGACCTCAAGCACGAACTGCACGGTGTTGCTGCTGGAGTTGGCCGCGGCAATCAGTTGCTCGGCGCAGTAGGTGGGGCTAATGAGGTAAGGCTGATCGTCGTAATTCACTGACGCCGGGTTCTCCACCAGCAGCCCATTGACGTAATAGCGGCCCGCTCCGATCAGGATGCTGCTGCCGGAGATGGTGATTTCAAAGCCGGCGCAGCCCGCGGGCCCGCCATATTGCCCGATGACATCGGTATTGGTGATGCCATCGATATGGCCGTCAATGAAGCATTGCTCGTTGGCGTCCGAGTCCAGATCGACGCGGCCCTGCTGCTTTAACACCGCCGTGTACTGCTTCGCGGGGTTGAAACGTATGCGGCTGAAATCACCCTTCATATCATCCTGCCTATCTGTTTTCTGCTGCCGGTTTGGTTTTGTTTCCCGTGCTTCCGGGGAATCCTGCGAGTTGTTGATAGGTGCGCTCAGTCCCCGCACCGTTTCAAAATTGCTCCCTGCGCATAGGCGTCTAAATCAAGCCAATGCCGATGCCGAAGGGCAAATCTCCCGTCTCGGTGCAACCGCAGCGCGGCGGCGCTTGCACTTGCCCATAGCCGTATTCCATCGTCGGAATTTCCTCGACGACCGAACGCGAGGGGATGAGAAATACTCCGCACTCCAGGCTCGCGGGCAAGTACTCTGCCGCGCGAATCTGGATATTGGTGACTGCTTCGGTCTCCTGCATCTGGTAGTAGACGCCCATCTGCGAGCCGTTATCCGCGCCCTTCCAGATCGCCATCGGCACATCGCCGCTCAGCAGGCAATAGCCTGGATTGCCGAAGCGCAGCGAGACAAATGTCGGTTCAATGATCTGTCCGTTCGCGGTGGGCGAGGTAAGACAGAGATATTGCCGAGGCGTAATGGAGCTGGCCGGGAGCCATGAGAAGCGCACGCAGCCAATCTGTACGCGGTTGGCAATCACCGGTGCGGCCCAGGGATCGAGACAGCCCATCTTTGCCCAGAAGATAGTGTTCGAAGCTAGCTGAATCGCCTGCGCCCAGACGCGGCCAATCACCGTCGAGTCCTCGATGTGCAGCGTGGGTCCCGGGCTGGCCAGGTCAACACCCGCAATCGCCGGGCAATACGGCGTGCCCGCGTCGATAATGCTTGAGCAGATGCGCGCGGTGCAGGTTGGAGGCAGAGTGACCGGCCCGCTGATGACGCGGTTGAGCACCAGCGTCACGCCGATGGCCGTGCCCGTGACGCTCGGCTCTTCGGGATGCGCCGCATCGCCTTTGGTCGTAAGTGAGATGCCGGGGACCAGGGTGCAATCGGCAAGCTGCACGCAGGCCTCATCGCCGGAAAGTATCAACTGTCCGCTGATCCACAGGCCGCTGAAGAGGAGACTGCCCATCGGCGGCGAAACTTCGTTGCTATCAACCGCAATCGTCGGGGCGTGGACTTCTATATTGCCATTCAGCGTGACGCAGGAGTTCTTCCACTCCGGCGGTACGCCCGCTGTTGCGGAGACCTCGGCGGCAACAATGAGCAACTGGCTCTGGGCCGGAATCTGAATCGCGTTTGCGCCGGTCAGGTTGATTGCGTACGTCGCGAAGTTGGGCAGAATGATTGTTCCCGCCGAGTTCGCTGGCAGCCTGTTCCATGCCACGACCGCGGAGAGCAGCGTAGGGTATTGCGTTGATCCGACAATGGCCTCGAAGAGGTTGGAGCTGTTTGCGAATTCGACTCCCGTCGGCGTTCCCGGTTGGACAATATTGGCCGTCCGGTCGTAGTATCCGCCCGCCATCAGCGCTGGCGCTCCGTAGTTATAGTTGACGAGCAACTGTTTGGGAATTGCCACGCCGGGTCCGTACTGAATGCGCCCGATCTGCGGATCAATCGCGATCATTCCATTGGCAACCGTGCAGACCGAGCCATCCAGCGCTTCTGCAAGATTGGCGCAGGTAATCTGCGCGGCCGGAACATTCACGCCGTCGGCGATCAGTTCGATGCTGCCGGAGTAGAAACCGTCCGGATTCGCGCTGAAGCGAGCGAGCGAGATCGGCTCCGGCACATCTGCTTCCTGCACCAGGGAGGAAAATGCGGTCAACGCCGTGGTGGGCTGAAAGAGCGGTATGGGTCCGCCCAGTGAACTGAAATAATATCCGCCGCTGCCTAGCGAAAAAGCCGGCGCGCTCGTAACCGCAAAGCTCTGCCAACGCCACATCCAGACGGAAACCTGCGGTACATTGAAGCGGCCGGGACCGTGCAGGGCAATCTCCAGCGGCGCGCTATCCGGCGATTGCGCCACGCGATTGCGCGGAGTGATGTTGCGCACGTCGATGGTGCGATTCAGCCCGGTAAATGGGCCGTTCAGGTCTTCGAGGTCAGTGCCGGTGCGCAGGCTGGCGGTCGCAAATTGCGTTGACCGCACATCGCGCATGCTCACCGTCGTGACCAGGTTGCGAAACTCCTCGACCGCCATCGTCGAGCGGCCGGAGACATCGTGGGTGATCTGCTCAAGCGCGATCAGCGTCCCTTTGCGCCGCCGGTAGCCGATGGTATTGGCTACTTCGGCCCGGCTGTCGGGGCTGGTCAGCGCGGCGGTGTAGACCGTGTTGTAGCCGATGAGCTGGCCAATGTACGGAATCGCCCAAGGCGCGCAGGTCTCGATGAACTGGTCGTCGTAAAGCTGGGCGAGATTATCCTGCACCAGCCCGTATTGGCTTTCAAGCACCGCAAACAGGGCTTGCAGCGGCCCGCCCTGCGCGACATCGCGGTTGCGAAATACCGCGGGCAGCAGGGAGTAGATTGGCGAAGGCGTCGTGCTCATGACCACACTCCCACATTGCCCATTGAAGCCGGATCGAGCAGCAGAATCTGCGCGCCGGTGGGCGGAATTGACCAGGATGCGTTACCGGGAACAGGACCGCTGGCGCAGAGCAGATTGGCAGGGGGCCCGCCGCCTGATCCACTCAAATTAAGCGCGGTGAGGTTGACTGCGATGACGCCGGGAATCTTCTGCGCGATTTGAATGATCTGGCTGGCCGCAACGCTTTGGCCGGGTGCAAGCTGCCCGAAGGCGAAGGCTGCGGTCAATGCCTGCCAAACCTGAGGAATAACCACCGTTGGATCGTAGGTAGGCGCGTTCACCAGTACCTGCATTCCTATTTCAAAATTTTGCGGAGAGTAGCTCACGGGCAGTACCGGCACATTCGGCAAGCCGTAAGTCTGGTATGCCTGTAGCAGATTCTGCACAACCGGGTCGCTGCCATTTACCTGCGTCCCGCCTTCGCCGGCAAGGGTAAGAAAGATTCCCCGGGTTGAACCAAACCAGGTCCATGTCGCCAGCGCCATCGCGATACCGGCAAAACCCAACGCGAAGTTCTGGTAATCCTCAAGCGATACAACGCGCCCCAATGTGAGCGTGGGCAGCGGAGCAGATTGTTGCGCCGAAGCGGGTGTTGCCGGGTCCGCGCCGCCCGTTGCAGGGCCGGGGTTGGTCACATTTTGCAGCCCCTGCGGACGGTCCAGCGGCTGGGTCAGTTGCCCCGCCGCCACCATGCCCGCGATGCCGATTCCCTTGCGATACTGCGCTTGGATATTCGAGGTTCCGGTCGGTGTGCGCGAACCGGTGACGCCATCGCCAAACTGAATAAACGGGCCGCCGGTGGAGCTGGGCCGGGTGACAAAAACACGGTCGCTGGGCGCGGAGGAGAGGAAGTTGGGAACCTCATTCCAGAGAAGATTATTGATCCGCACCTGAAGCGTGGATTGTACGCCGCTGGTTGTCGCCGCCGATGTATAGGTCAGCGGCGATTGCTTGAGCTGGTACTGCAATGCCGCGTTGGTGGCATCGCCCGAGCCGACCACTTCGCGCATTGTCTCCCCATGCGAGGCCTCGACGGCGTTGGCATTCACGTTCAGCGTGGGCGTGTCGTAGATCCGTTGCAGCGGAGAAGCCAGGGTCAGCGCAGTCGTGGCTCCATTCACCGTTGCAACGCTTACCAGAGCGGACTCGCCGGCAAGAGGATCGGCAGTGATCGAGGGCAGCAACTGCAACGAAGCGGTGGGAACCGACAAGGTTCCTGCCTGGCCGGTGACGGTCAGAACATCCCAGAGCAGGTTGCCGTTAATATTTGGATCGTTGATCGGCGGGAAGGCGTCGATGAGAAAAGGCTGATTGGCACTGGCCGCGAGAGATCCCGTCGCCCCCGTGGGAGTGAAGCCGCCGGCGCTGCTTCCGCTGGGAATGCCTCCGCTGGTGATCGTTCCGCTCAGCGGCACTGTTGAAACGATGCGCGCCCGCTTGCCGCTGACGCCGATCGGCGCGTTGTCCGAGATGGTTTGCAGCCCGGTGAGCGTAATCGACTCGGCGTATGTGGGAAGAATCATGCCCGCGGCCAGGGAATTCAAAGGAAAGGCCGGTGGAGGAGTGAGTGTCGCAGCAGTCAACGGCAGATTGGCAAAGGTCAGTAACTGGCTGCCTACATATGCGGTTGTCGAGCGCGTATTGAGCAGAACATACAATTCGAGCAGTAGATCCACGTCTGTACTGAGACTACCCAAGGTCGGTGTGAGTTGCGTGCCGCTCGCCAGCGTCAGTTGTGTCGTCTTCGCCGAGAGCGCGTAGAGAGCGGGGTTTGTCTCCGTCACGCTCTTGATCTGAAAAAGGGACGTACCCGCGCCCGTCGCTCCGAACCATTCATCGGGTACCAGGCTGACCAACAGCAGCCATTGCGACTGATTCGCCGCCGCGTTGGCTCCGCTGGCCGTTGGACTCAACCCCGCATAAGAGTTATCCAGATTGATTGCCTGGTTTCCCTCATATTGGAAATCCCAATCCGTCGGTATGTCTGTCGCAGTAAAGTTTGCGTTCGAATAGGGCTGAATATTGCTCAGCGTCGCGGGAGCAAACATTCCCGGCGAGGGTGCGTTGTACCCGTAGAGCGCCGCCTTGGTCCGGAATATATAGAGGCATACCGTCGCGGCGGTCCCCTTGAGGGCGGTCGGCAACTGCTGATCCCACGAGACCAGGGTATTGCCGCCAACTGAATCAACTTGCACAGCCGTTACATACACGACTGCCGCCGGGCCTGTTTGCGATGGAATGCCATTCGGAGCGCTGATAAACAAAAGCGCATTGCCGACCTGAATGTTGTTGGAAGTTCCCGCGATCCATGTCGAGGTTTCGCCTCCCTTGAGCACCCAGGGAATCGAAGTCGCCGCGGGGATCGCGTTATTGGCAATGGTTGCGGTCAACGCCGCGGCTGTTTCAAAGACCTGCGGCATCTGCCCCGGCCCCGGAACGCTCTGCACACGGGTTCCCGCAGGGAGGGAGACAACAGGCGGCGAACCCGGCGCGGTGGCGAGCGTGAACGCAAGCACCGTGGATGCGCTCACTCCCGGCGAGGGCTTGTAGCCGACAAGGCGCGCCAGTTCAAATACGCTGCGGCCCTCAATCGCGGTTCCCAGATAGGCTTCATTGGCCAGCCGCTCGGTGTAGAAGGTGAGAATGTCCAGCACTTCGGCCCATGCGTCAATCAGCGCAATCGAGAAGTCGCCGCTGTCGCGGGTCCGCAGGCCGGCCAGCGCCGGATAGCTATACGAGGAAAGCGCGGCCTCCATCGAGGCCAGGAAGGTTGGATAGGTTCCCACGCGATAATTGATCGCCGGCAGCGCGGGGCGATTGACCACCGCGACCGGCGTCTCTTGCGTCACTCCCGCGCAGCATCCGCAGAGTTGATCTTGTGTGTCCTGGCATCCGCAGCTCATTTGCCACCATCCATAGTCAGCACCAGCAGGCCGTGATCGGCGTGGTTGGGGTCGTTGTCGCAGCGTGGAATCTCTGTTGCGCCCATTAAGAGTTGAGTCGGAGGCGCGGTTCCGGCTGGCGTGGGCCGGTCCATGCGCTCAAAAGTCAGCAGCGTAACTGCCGCAACGCCGATCACCTGTTGCGCGGCGGCAAAAATCGGGCTGGCATAAACAGTCTGGCCAAACTGGAAATTCGCGGCATTCAGCATCCCTGGCGTGCCGGTGCAACTATCGCCCGTGACCAGCAACTTCCAGACAGCAGCGTAAACATCCGCCGGGAAGAAGCTCGGCGACACACAGATCTCCAGTTCAATGCGGATGCCGACGAAGATCGCCTTCTCCACCACCAGGTCGGTGCCCATCATGCGCAGCATCTCCAGGCTGGTTTCTACCTCCGAGGTGAGGTCGGTTCCAGGGACTGTGGGGTCGATGCTGACAAAGGCCGAGTACCAGGAGCCGGTCCAGCGCAGAGTCCCCTGCGCCTCGCTGACGCCCGGCAGTGTCGCGGCAATTGCGCCGTAATCCGCCGCGGTGACGCAGCGCATCTGGCTTTGGAAGGCAAACGGCGCTACCTGCACAATGTGCTGCATCGTCTCCGCGTCAACGCCGCCGGCGGCAGCCAGTGGATTGCGCACGCCCGTGATTCCCGGCCCCTGAAAGAGGCAGTGCGCCAGCGCCTCGCGGCCCACATTGCCCGCCGAGCCGTTGCCCGTGCGGTAGGTTGCCGTAAAGTTGGCCCCCGCGTTCGGAGCCGCGCCATAGGTTCCATCGCCAAAGCGCAGATGCGCGGTTCCGTCCCACTCGATCTCCGGGATGAACGAAGTAAAGCCTTGGCTGCCCTGAACCTCGCTGAGCAGATCTTCCACGGGGCCCCAGTTGTTGCCGTCGTCGCTGGCTACGGTGATCTGCGGCGTCGCGGTGGAAGTATCCGGCGCGAGGAAGCTCGATGCCGAGGGCGGAAGCAGAAGTGGAGGGTTTGCCGCTTGCTGAGCGCTGAGCGGTGAAAATGTACCGCTCTTCTGCGCGTAAGGCCCGCCCGCCACGCCTGTGAAGGGAACCTGAAATACGCTGGTCGTCAGGCCTGTGGACAGCACAGTCAACAATTGCCCGTTCAAGAACACGCAATCGCCGCCCGTTAGCCCGGCAAAGATTCCCACTTCACCCGCAACGCAGGTATTTACCGCCGTGATCTGCGCCACCGTGCCGGTCAATGTCACGCTCGTAACGCTCACCGTCGGATAGAAAGGAACGGCAAAAGTGAGCGGCTGATTCGCCAGCACAGGCTCAAAGCGGGGACGCGGCGCCGCCGCTCCAGTTACCGTGGAGCAATTACAGCCTACGCCTGCAACGGGCGTAGGAGGCGCGGGCGGAACCTGGCCGATCGGCTCATTCTCCGTCCATGTTCCCTGATCGGCGGGAACCACATTGCCAAGCG